>Ga0247608_10003280_pt1 | contig 19060 bp, 18 predicted proteins | sample 176DNAGHGlowgp2_FD_193490 | JGI IMG/M metagenome (GOLD analysis project Ga0247608, IMG submission 193490) | Sheep rumen microbial communities from Palmerston North, Manawatu-Wanganui, New Zealand - 1766 DNA GHGlow gp2 | ecosystem: Host-associated > Mammals > Digestive system > Stomach > Rumen ...
CCCACGAAGATGGTCATCTCAGCAATGAAACCAGAGAAGCCCGGCAGACCGAGGTTGGCAAGACCTGCCACTACATAACCCACGGCAAGGAATGGCATGATCTTCATCAGACCGTCCAAGTAACGGATGTCACGGGTATGGGTACGTCCATAGATCATACCGATGAGGGCGAAGAAGAGTGCCGTCATCAGACCGTGAGAGAGCATCTGCAGGATAGCACCCGTACAGGATGTCTTGGTCATCATCAACAGGGCGAAAAGCACCAGACCGCAGTGTGACACAGAGCTGTAGGCATTGATATACTTCAAGTCGGTCTGTACGCAAGCGGAGAAGGCACCGTATACCACTGAGATGGTGGTGAGAATCAGGAAGATCCACGCCAACTCATTGGCGGCATCGGGCAACAGATACATGGCAACACGGAAACAGCCGTAGCCTCCGAGCTTCATCAGCACACCGGCATGCAGCATAGACACTGCCGTAGGGGCGGAAGCATGACCGTCAGGTGACCATGTGTGGAAGGGGAAGAGAGCACCCAGCACACCGAATCCGATGAAGATGAAGGGGAAGAACACCTTCTGAATCTCCACAGGAATATTGTGCATGGCAGCAATCTCGTTGACATTCATCGTCGTGGCACCACTGTAATAGTAGATACCCAGGATACCGAGAATCAAGAGGGCAGAACCTCCCATCAGCATCAGGGTCAGTTTCATAGCAGCATATTCCTTATTACCACTACCCCACACACCAATCAACAGATACATCGGAATCAGAGCCACCTCATAGAACATGAACATCGTGAACATGTCCGTGCAGATGAAGAAACCATAAACACCCGTTGAAAGGAGAGTGAACCACAGGAAATACTCCTTCGTCATCGGCTTCAACTGCCAAGAGGCGAATGTTCCTGTGAACACGATGATACTTGACAACAACAGCATCACGACAGAGATACCGTCAACACCTACCGAGTAGGCGATGTTCAATGGTTTGAACCACGGTGTGGATGCTGCCAGCAACATCACGTCAGTATTACCTGCCGCACGCTGCTGGATAAAATAGATGGTCAGCCATATAGACAGGGCGAGTAAGCACGAAGCACCAGCCACCATCACACCACGCACCTGATTAAGGTTCTTGGCAAGCCAAAGACCCAGTAGCATCAGGGCGGGAATGCAAACAAATAAACTTAGTATATTCATAATCGTTTAGATGCTTAAAAGGATTAATGTTAAAGCTACGGTGCCCGTCAGGAACCATACGGCATACTGACGAACGTCACCACTCTGCCAGGGACGGATGGACTCACCTGCCTCGTTGGCACCCCATGCAAGGAAGTTGAAGGTACCGTCAACAACATGACGGTCGAACCATGCAATAGGTGTGGAGATGCAACGGAAGATGATACGGTGAGTGACATACTGCCATATCTCATCCTGATAGAAACGCTTATAGGCTGCCTGATGCAGACGCGGGAACTGCTTGTACAGACGGTCGGCAATAGGCTGGCTCTCTCCTTTATAGATATAGGTGGCAAGACAGATACTCAGAATGGCAATCACCGTGGAGGTCAATGCTATCTGCGTATCGAAGTGAATGGTATAGTTGGTACCAGCGGCACTGACAAACTGACCGAAAGAACCACCCCACCCTGCAAAGCCTGCGATAGTGGTATAGATACCCACGCCGCATGTGATGACACAAAGGATAATCAATGGAATAGTCATCGTGGCTGGAGCCTCATGGGGTGTATGATGCTCATGCGCCTCCTTGTTCTCTGTACCCCAGAAAATACCGTAGTACAGACGGAACATATAGAAAGCGGTCATGGCAGCGATACCCGTCATAATCCATCCCACTACAGGACTGTAGGCGAAACATGCCGTGATAATCTCATCCTTCGAGCTGAAACCAGAGAAGAATGGAATACCGGCAATCGCCAGACAGCTGATCAGGAAGGTGATATGGGTGATAGGCATGTACTTACGAAGTCCTCCCATCAACGCCATCTCATTACTATGGACGGCATGGATGATACAACCGGCACCCAGGAACAGGCAAGCCTTGAACATGGCATGGGTGAACAGATGGAACATACCAGCCATGAAACCTAACTGCGCATGATTGTCAAGTACAGCCTCGTGACCAGGAAGCGAAACGCCCAGTGCCACCATCATAAACGCAATCTGTGAAATGGTGGAGAAGGCAAGTACACGCTTGATATCACTCTGCGCACAGGCAACAGCTGCTGCATAGAATGCGGTGAAGACACCTACCCATACGACAATACTCAACTGCGGCTGAGCATATTCAATCCACAAGGGGAACATACGGGCAATCTGGAATACACCAGCGACCACCATCGTAGCAGCGTGAATCAACGCACTGACAGGTGTCGGACCCTCCATGGCATCGGGCAACCAGATATGCAATGGGAACATCGCACTCTTACCGGCACCACCGATGAACATCAGTACCAGTGCGGTCGGCAAAATGAATGCTCCTGCTGCCATTGCCTTAGCGGCATTACCCTCGATGAACGGGGTGGTACCCACGCCCATCTGGATGTCTCCCGCAAAGGAGAAACTGAACGAGTCTGTGTAGTAACCGAAGAGCAGGATACCGATCAGGAAGAACATATCCGCGAAACGAGTCACGATGAATGCCTTCTTAGAAGCGGCAATAGCTGGCTTCAAAGGATAGTAGAAACCAATCAGCAAGTAAGATGACACACCCACCAACTCCCAGAACGTATACATCTGGAAGATATTCGTGGCAAGTACGAGTCCGAGCATAGACATCGTGAACAGCGAGAGGAAGGCGTAGTAACGCTGGAAACCCTTCTCACCGTGCATATAGCCGAATGAGTAGATATGTACCATGAACGATACCGTAGAGATAACAATCAGCATCATGACCGAGATAGGATCCAGCAGGATACCCATATCGAAATGCAAATTGCCCAACGGCAGCCAAGTGAAGTTATAAGGAACGATGGTGGCAAAGGTACCATCGGCAAGACGGTCAGCACCGAAATAGGCGAAAGCCGTCAAGTATGACAATACCGTCACCAGTCCCAGGGATGTAGTACCGATAAGACCTGCTGTCTTATGCGACATCTTCATACCAGCAAGCGCAAGAATCACAAAGGACAACGCCGGCAGCAGAAGAATCAGGAATGAATAACTATATATTTCCATAACATTTACCATTTCATATTCTTAATACTGTCAACGGTATCGCTCTTGAAGTTGCGATAGACATTGATGATAATTGCGATAGCCACAGCACACTCGGCTGCACAGACTCCAATAGCGAAGAGCGTCATGAACATACCCTCCATGGAACCAGGATAGAGCAGGCGGTTGAAAGCGGCGAAATTAATATCAACGGCATTGAGCACCAACTCAACAGAGATGAGCATGGCAATCAGATTACGACGGGTGATGAAACCGTACACGCCGATGAAGAACAACAGTGCACTAAGCACGAAATAACATTCTACAGGTACCATTATTCGTTCTCCTCCTTTCTTGCGATAACCAAACCACCGATAATACATGCCAACAGGAATACGGAGATGAACTCGAAAGGCAGGATATACTGATACTTGTCAGCACCTACCAATGCCATACCGATCTTCTTCATCGGCAGCTCTTCATCAGGCACAGCCATGGCTGTATACAAAAACTGATTCTTCAGCAGCACCAAGACAACGACAGCACAGCCTACCACACTCAACAACGCACCCCAGATGGCACGGCTGAGTTTGATACGCTCTATCGTTCCCTGCAGCGTACGCTTGCTCACCAGCTGGATGGCAAAGACGAAAATCATCGTCACACCACCGGCATAGACAGCGATCTGTGCTGCACCTAAATAGGTATAGTCGAGCAGGAAGTAAAGACCTGCCACACCTAAGAGCACAAACAACATGAAAGTTGCGGCTCGCATGATTCGCGTGGTCATCACACACATCAAAGCAGAGCAGATGATGACGACGGCGAGGATGCAAAACATTACTAAATTTGCCATAGTCCTTACTTCGTTTTAGTATTAAACTTACCAATCTCAAAGTCGGCACCACCTTCTATCAGGTTGGGCAGTGAACCGCCTTGATAGACCTCTTTGTCGAGATGGAGCACCAGCCTGCTGCGGTCGAACACCGCATTCTCGAAGTCATTGGTAAACTCAATGGCATCGAAATTACATGCATTGGTGCATAACTGACAGAACATACAGTCACCCAAATCGTACAGATAGTCGTCCAGCACCTTCTTTTTCTTTCCAGTCTCAGGATCCTCCTGCATGTGGGAAACAATCTTGATAGTACCATTAGGACATGACTTCTCACACAAGGTACATGCCGTACATTTATAAGAACCGTCCTCATTACGCTTGAACACCAAACGTCCACGATGACGTTTCGCCACATGCAGCGTCGTCTTACGGTTTTCGGGATACTGCTCCGTAGACTTGTTGGTGAAGAAGTCCTTGAAATACTCTTTCCAAGTGACTCCCATACCTGTGGCAAGGGTCTTCAGGGCATGTCCGATTTCTCCGAAATATGATTTATTTTCTTCCATTGCTACACCTTATTTAATATATAAGCCAAGTGCCACCACGATAGTCATCAATACAAGATTGATCAGTGACAGCGGCATGAGATACTTCCATTCCAGTTTCAGAATCTGGTCGATACGCAGACGCGGGAAGGTCCACTTAATCCACATCAGTATCCATACGAGGGCAAAAGTCTTACCCAAGAACCAGACGATGCCAGGGATATAGTTCATGACAGCGTCGAAAGCCTCCACACCGATATTGACAGGAGCCCAACCGCCCAAAAAGACAGTAGCGGCAATACCTGCGGTGATAAAGAGGTTCATGAACTCAGCGAGGTAGAAATAACCGAATCCCATACCACTATACTCTGTATGGTGACCAGCCGTCAACTCACTCTCAGCCTCAGCCATATCAAACGGACCACGGTTAGCCTCCGCATTACCGGCGACCAAGAAAGTCAGGAAGGCGATGATGGCAGGGATATGTCCCTGACAGATCAACCACTTGAAAGGTCCTGTCTGTGCCTCCACGATACCAGAAACCTGCATGGTACCAGTCAGGATTACAGCAGTTATCAGGCAGAGGCAGAGTGACATCTCATAGGAAATCAACTGAACGGCACTACGCATAGCAGACACTACTGAGTACTTGTTGTTAGAACCCCATCCTGCGAGGAAGATACCAATAATACCTATCGAAGAAATGGCTGTCAGAAGGAACACACCCACGTTGAAGTCAAGGATGGTGGCACCATTGTTCCACGGTAGGAATGCAAAGGCACCCACAGAGCCGATGACAACAAGGATAGGAGCGACAATATACAGGAACTTATCTGCCTTGTCTACAAAGAATATCTCCTTAATGAGCATCTTCAAGACATCAGCAAGTACCTGCAACAGTCCCCAATAACCGACACGCATCGGGCCAAGACGGCACTGGAAATAAGCACATACCTTACGTTCCATAAAAATAAGAACCATGGCGATAAGCGCATAAGCTGCCAAGATAATGACACCTACCAGCACACATTCTATCAATATCGACCAGAAATCACCCAGACCTAAGGTTACCCTGAGCAATTGGTCGAACCATTGTGTTACAATAGAAAAGTCGAACATAATTACTTCAATTTTTCAATTATTCAATTTTACAATTCTTCGACTAACGGTCGATATCAGGAATTACAAAGTCTATAGCAGCACCCGTAGCCACCAGGTCAGCAATCTTCTGACCGCGCAGCATCGGATCAAGGGCACCTGTCAGCGACAGTCCCATCGGACGCATCTTCAAACGGTAAGGACTCTTGTCACCACGTGAGTCGAGGTAGACACCGAACTCACCACTGGCTCCCTCTACAGAGAAATACCACTGTCCCTCTGGAACCTTGATAATCGGTTTCTGCTTCACATAGAAGTCACCCTCAGGGATGTTATCAATCAACTGTTCGATGATATGCAGACTCTGATACATCTCATTGATATGGCAGGTGTAACGATCCATGGTGTCACAACCAGTCATGATAATCTGCTCCCACTCTACCTTATCGTACATGACGTAAGGATGGTTCTTGCGGACATCATTCTTCCAACCGGCAGCACGACCGGCAGGACCTGTGACAGCATAGCTGATACAATCCTCCTTACCCATCGGACCAACTTTCTCGAAACGGTTGTGGGTGATGATGTTATCGCCAAACACATCGACATACTCCTGAATGATAGGCTTCAGATACTTCACCAATGCCTTCACGTTCTTCACGAAGTTAGGATCGATATCATCCTGCAATCCACCTATTCTATAATAGTTCTGGATGAGTCGTCCACCTGTGGTCTCCTCCATGCAGTTAAGCACATGCTCACGGTCACGCATCGAATAGAGGAAAGCGGTCAGCGCTCCCATATCCTGTGCACAGCAACCGACATACAACAGATGAGAGTCGATACGCTGCAGTTCATCCATGATAGTACGGATATACTTGATACGGTCGGTAAGCTCCACGCCCATACCCTCTTCAATGACACCAACCAGTGCATGGCGGTGCATCATGGCGGAGAGATAGTTCAAACGGTCCGTCAAGGCAAGTGTCTGCGGATAAGTCATCGTCTCACACATCTTCTCGATACCACGGTGGATATACCCCAAGTGTGGATAGACGCGCTTCACCGTCTCACCGTCAAGGACTGTCTGCAGACGCAGCACACCATGAGTCGACGGGTGCTGAGGACCGATATTTATCACATAGTCATCAGAAGTGAAAAGTTTATTCTGCTTCGACTGCAAGTTACCATCCCGGTCGAGATAATACTCCAAGCCATAGTCTGCCTCCACATCGTCGGCAAGTGTGTAGCTGTCATCAAATTTCCAGTCCTTGCGGAAAGGATATCCTTTGAAGTCATTTCTGAGGAAAAGACGACGCATATCGGGATGACCGATAAAGACGATACCGAAGAAGTCATAGACCTCACGCTCCAGCAAGTCGGCAACCTTCCAGATATTGATGACCGTAGGGAGATATGGTACCAACTGACCATCAGACTCACCGATGCCATTAGAAGCTATACCGTCACCACAGACCTGTGTGCGAGCTATCATCTTAACAGAGCAACGCTCATGAGTCTCTGTATTCTCAAGGATATAGATACATCCCAGACCCTCTTCCGGACCGAAGTCCTCTCCGACAATCGTCACAAGATAGTCAAAATGCTTCTTCTCCTTCAAGTTCTGCATCTCAGAGGCGAACTTGTCGTAATCGAATGATAAGAAATCTAATTTCATACGGTAGCCTCCTTTTTCAATTCTTCAACGTTAGAATTCTTCAATTCTTCCACAAACTCCTGTGGCACATCTGTCACCACGATAGGCTCACGGCGGGTATCACCAATCTTGCGTGCCAACAGCTCCTCATTAGAAACGCCAAGCTCACGCTCCTCTTTCGTTTGCTTATGGTTAGCACCACCGAAGAATTTCTCCACCTTCACCTTACGCTGCAGCTGCATCATGCCATACATGATAGCCTCAGGACGGGGAGGGCAACCTGGGATGAACACATCAACAGGAACGATTTCCTCTATACCTTTCACCACATGATAACTCGACTTAAAAGGACCGCCACTGATGGCGCAACCACCGACAGCTATCACATATTTCGGCTCAGCCATCTCATCATACAGACGTTTCAACGCCGGTGCCATCTTATGAGTGATAGTACCAGCACACATGATCAAGTCAGCCTGACGAGGAGAGTTACGAGTTACCTCGAAGCCAAAACGGGCAAAGTCATAACGGGAACAACCACAAGCCATAAACTCGATACCACAACATGACGTGGCAAAGGTCAAAGACCACAAGGAGTTGGCACGTCCCCAGTTGATCAACTTGTCAAGGGAACCAACCACTACGTTAGTGCCACCCTCTTGCAGTTCATCAACAAGCTTGTCCAAAGTCTCATTGTCGTTCCATTCCTCATAAGGAATACTCTTGATGTACGGCTTCCTTACTTCCATTCCAAGTCTCCTTTCCTCCAGGCATAAACCAGCCCGAATACTAATACTACCAGGAAGAAGCCGATACTCAGCAATGCCGCTGGTCCGAACTCCTTCACGACGACAGCCCATGGATAGAGGAAGACAGTCTCCACATCAAACATGAGGAACAAGATGGCAAACAGGTAGAATCCCACGGAAAAAGGCAACCACGAAGAACCATGAGTTGGAATACCACACTCATAGGGCTCACCTTTAATCTTGTTGTAGGAACGCGGACCTATCAGCTTCGCAATAACGTAAGCTCCAGCCACCAACGTAACAGCCGTCAAAATAACGGTAATTAACAACGTAAAGTTCATAACTAAAATAATATTGAATTCAATTTGCCTGCAAAGGTACTAATTATAAATGAGAAATGAGAAATGAGTAATAAGAAATTTGGATGGAAACTGAAAAAAAACTCAACCAACAGGAAAATAAAAGCCGTCACCTATCAAGGCAACGGCTTAAATTATTTACGCTTAGGAAATGCTTCTTCGGACAATTCCTTAAAGAAGTCGTACTCCAAAATAACGCTGATACGCATCAATAAACGTACGTCCAGACTTTTACGCTTGAAAATGTTATAAACATTTGTGCGCTCACAAGGGATTTGCGTTGCCAACCAGGCCGCAGATTTTCCCTGCTTCCTTAGAATTTCTTCAATGTGCTTACCTATATTCATCGTCTCTGTCGGTGTTGGTTATTCATTCCATAACTTTTTTCGTCCGCAAAGGTACGGAATAAATTCCAATATATCAGCACATTATTGTAGAAATTGTTTTCTCAAGACTCAATCAAATGCCAAAACACCCCCAATAGAGGCATTTGGCTGTTGAATATGCAGCAACGAACAGACGGTTGGAGCGATATCTGTGATATGTACTTCCTGGGCATAACTGCCATGGGGGACGTGCCACCCATAAAACAGCAACGGGATATGAGCGTCATATGGATTCCACTCGCCATGCGTTGTTCCCACTGGTGATGACCAAGGCCCAAACTCATAGATCCCTGGTTCAGGAACGACAACGATCTCTCCCGACCTATGGTAGTTATATCCCAAAAGCATCCGGTCACGGATTATAGGAGGTATCGACGAGGTGGCGATCTTCTCACAGTCGACGACGACAGAGAGGTGAGGACATTGCAACAAGAAAGCTATCATGACATCCTTCACCCGCTGGATATCGAGTCCTTGCCTTTTAATCTCCTCTTTATTCAGAAAGAAGCGATAGTCAAGGATACCCAGAATCAGCGATTTGGTATTTCCCAATTTCGATGCCACGTACGCATCCAAGTCTTTGCGCAATTCCACTGAGAGCCACTTCCCTGCATGCAGCTGATGGTCTTTCATATACTGAGTGTTATGGGCGGCTCCATGATCTGCCGTGAGGAATACCACATAATTCCCCTTCCCCACTTGTGCGTCCAGTGCATGAAAGAAGCGGGCAAGTTCTTTGTCCAATTCCAGATAGGCATCATCAACATGCTCACCCCGAGTGCCCCACTTATGACCGATGACATCAGTATGAGAGTAGCTGACACACAGCATATCCGTTTCCTCCCCTTTTCCGAGTTGCTCTCCTACGACAGCAGCAATCGCCATATCAGTAATCAGTGTGCCTGCCAAGGGTGACAGACCGACATCCACGCCCAGACGTTTTAACTCGTCATTCTTCGTCATCATCCTGTTGACATCCTTCACCCACTGCGGCAATTCTTTCATATAATAGGTACTCGTAACAAACTGCCCATTCTTCAGGTCAAGCCAATAAGCTGCATTTGCTGAGCGACCTGCCGGAAAGATAGCGGCACGGTCTTTATAAGAGACACCTATCACTTTGGAACGAAAACCTGTTTGCAGACGCAACTGATCACCAATGGTAGTAGACAGAAGATTCCTGGGTGACATCTTTCCTACGTTCTTATTGTCAGTGCCTACGGTCTGCACCGTACTATCACCACAACAGTAGGTCTTTTTCCCATCTATAAAGAAAGTATTACCACAGATTCCATGGAAAGCCGGGGTGGTTCCCGTATAGGCACTCGTATGACCGATTGCTGTCACTGTCGGGATATAGTTTATCAGACAGTTATCAAAACTATAGCCCTCATCTATCAACCTACGGAAACCTTCGCGCGTAAACCTATTATAATATATAGAGAGATAGTCCCAGCGCATCTGATCAACGACAATACCGACAACCAGTTTGGGTTTCTCCCCAAACTGAGGTCTTCCATTCCCTGCTGATAAAGCCAAGACCACACAAGATATCCAAAGAACAGCTATTACTCTCCTCATAGATTAGATATTTCTCTCTATCACTTCCAGGCACATACGGCTGTTATGGTACGGGCACTTCCAGAAACCAGCCTTGTCATCAACGGTGTTCAGCGAACCGTCCGGATGACGGCTCCAATGCCATTCGCCATTTTCCCAGTCTATCAGGTTATCCTTGATATACTGCCAGCAACGCTCTGCATGCTGCAGGGCATCCTGATCTCCAAAATGCTGGTAGATATTCACCCAGCCAACGACGTTCTCCGCCTGTACCCACCAGTGCAGGTCATCATCCACGTGCCCTGTATCCAGATTAGCCTCATGAATCATTGAACCATCAGGACGCAGTCCTTTCTCAGAAGCCTTAGCTACCATACGGACGATGGGCTCCATCTTGGCAAGCACCTCTTTGTCGCCCAACACCAGCGCAGCCTCGTGCATCAGCCAGGAGCACTCGATATCATGACCATAGCTCTCCAACTGTCCGGCACCACGTGTCCAGTCATTCTCGAAGAAAAGGTCCAGATGATGGGTCTCGGGATTCAGAATATGATCCGTAAATATATTAATGATATTGCGTAATGCTTTCTCCACCTTAGGCTCCTTACAGATGCGATAAAGGTTGGCATAAGGCTCTATGATATGCAAGTGGGTATTCTGAGACTTGGGGAAGTTAGCATCCAGTTCCGACAGACGCATATCTGCAATCGGCTGCCAGTCGCGCGTCTTTGCCTCGATATAGCCATTATACACAGGGTCAAGAGCATGCTCCTCGATACAGTCGAATAACTGTAAGGCACACTCAAGAGACTCCTTGTCACCAGTGGCACGGGCATATTCCGACATGCCATAGAGGGCAAAGCCTATGGCATAGAACTGTTTGCGGGTATTCAGAGGATTGCCCTTGTAGTCAACACTCCAATACACACCGCCATACTCCTTATCCAGGAAATGCGCCATGAAATACTCTTTGGCATAGGTAGCCATCTTCAGGTATTCCGGATTTCCCAGCACCCGGTAGGCTGCGGAGAACGACCAAAGAATACGGGCATTAAGGATAGCCCCTTTCTCTGCGTCAGCATGCAACACTTCCTGTCCGTCAATACGACCATAGAACCCACCGTTCTCATGGTCTACCATCTTTTCCATCCAAAAGCGCAGGATGTTGTTCTCCACAACATCCTGCATCTCTTTTCTCATATCCTCTATCATATCAGTCTTCAATAGCACGTAATTCTTTCAGTTCTGCATTAATCGCATTAATACGCTCAGTTGTCAAAGGATAGAACCATACAACACACATAGACAACAGAGCCACACAAGCCGGGATGAAACTCATCAGCCAACGCAGACATGACAATGCCAACTCCGGCTGAGCGACACCCTGGGCAAGCTGAGTTGCATCAGTGATGTAGCCAAAACCGTCCAGCAGCCACAGCACTGCGGCACCACCGATGGCACCACCAAACTTCTGCGCCATAGAGCTGGATGAGAAGATCAGACCCGTGGAAGCAGTCTTGAACTTCAACTCGGCATAGTCGCTCACGTCAGCATACATACTCCATACCAAAGGTGACATGATACCCGTCAGGATAGATATCAGAATCTGGAAGATCAGCATTGTCCAGTAACCGGCAGGGGTACAAGGAATGAAATAGAACAAAATGCTCAGTACCACCAGTGAGGCATTGACCAGAATAAAGGTCGTCTTCTTTCCCAGTTTTCCAGAGATAGGAACACAGGAAGCTACACCCACCATATTAGACACCTCGCCAATACCGAGGAACAGTCCCGCATAGAAAGCGAACATCAGACCGAAGAACACCAGACTGACATTCGGTCCAATGATATCCTGGAAGAAATAGGCGACAGTAGCACCACGAACGGTATTAAACAGGTTGAAGCAGAGTGCAGCACCGATGAGCAACCACCAAGGCTTGTTAGAGAGCAATGCCTTGAAGTCGTTACCCACACTGACAGTGGACACCGTCTTCAGATGTTCCTTGGTCACCATGAAACACAGGATGAACATCACGAAGCAAGCTGCAGCAATCATCACCATTGCCCAGAACCATCCCTTGGGAGTGTCATAGCCTCCCATAAGATTACACAGGGGTTCCCAGAGGAACAACGAGATGAATGAGCCACCATAGGCGAAGAACATACGGAAAGAGGAGAACACCGTCTTCTCGTTCGTGTCATCGGTCATCACACCCAGCATAGCACCATAAGGTACGTTAATTCCCGTATAGACGGTCATCATCAGTATATAGGTGACGTACGCCCATATCAGTTTTCCCGCATAGTCTAAGTCTGGAGTGGTAAACAGCAGGATACCGCAGATGGAGAAGAAAGGAGCCACCCATAACAGGTAAGGACGGTATTTTCCCCATTTCGTATTCGTACGGTCAGATATCACACCCATCATCGGGTCGCTGATAGCATCCCAGACACGGGTAATGAGTACCAGGACACCAGCATCCACCAGTGACAGTCCGAAGATATTGCTATAGAAGAACGGCAGGTAATACGAAAAGATCTTCCAGAACATGCTGGACGACATGTCACCAAAGCCGTATCCTATTTTCTCTGATAATTTAGATTTAGCCATTCTGTTTATTCTTTGCGATTAATTTCTTAATGGTCTCCACTGATGCTGCTGTATAGAGTCCGTCCTCCGGTGTGTTCATACAGTAGTCAATCAGCTTGTCAATGGTTGAGGTGGCAACATGCATACGGGTATCTGCTGATGCATAATAGATGAACACACGTCCGTCCTCATCGGCAATCCATCCGTTAGCGAATGCCACATTCATCACGTCACCTATGTACTCGTCACCTGTAGGTACGAGGAAGAATCCACCGGGCTGGGCAATCACCTTTGTGGGATCCTCCAGCGAAGTCATATACATATATAACACATAGCGGAGACCATCGGCAGTGGCACGAACGCCATGAGCCAGATGCAGCCATCCCTTCTTGGTCTTGATAGGATGCGGACCCTCACCATTCTTCACCTCAGTGATTGTATGATAATGACGGGCATTGATGATCTTTTCCTCCTTCACCTCTGCGTGAGTAATGTCATCGACCAGTGCCCAACCGATACCGCCACCAGAGCCTGTATCAATAAAGCCATCCTGCGGACGGGTATAGAAAGCATACTTGCCGTCCACGAACTCCGGATGCAGCACGACGTTACGCTGCTGCGACTTTGTCTTCAGGTCAGGCAGACGCTCCCATGTCTTCAAGTCTTTCGTACGGGCGATACCTGCAGTAGCCGTTGCAGCACTCAGGTTTCCGGGCTGTGAGTCATCATGACGCTCCGCACAGAACACACCATATATCCAACCATCCTCATGGGCTGTGATACGCATATCATAGATATTGGTAGCAGGAATCACATCATCAGGCATGGTGACAGGCTCCTCCCAGAAGCGGAAGTTATCCACGCCGTTGGGGCTCTCCGCAACAGCGAAGAACGACTTACGGTCAGCACCTTCCACACGTACAACGAGGCAATACTTACCATTCCATTTGATGGCACCCGAGTTCAGGGTAGCATTCATCATGATGCGCTGCATCAAGTAAGGATTATCCTTCTCGTTGAAGTCATAACGCCACTCCAGTGGAGTATGCTCTGCCGTCAGGATAGGATACTTCCACTTATCATATATACCATTGCCCCACTCGATGGGTTCATTCTTGCGTGTCAGCAGTTCCTCATGATGAGCACGCAAAGCTGCTACTTTAGTTTTAAAGTCACTCATATTCATCTTATTTTATATCGTTCTGGAATAAGGTTTTCTCGTCATTATAGAAGTCCACGAAATATTTCGCATCAGCCTTCGAGGGAGCTGGTCCGAACCACTCCTCCTTGTAGTTACGCCAAGTGAGCAGGTAACTGATGGGGAAATCCTTCACGGCAGGCAGCAGTGTGGAGGTCCACCAGTCGGGCTGTGTCATGTTCTTCATACCCGTCTCTGTCAGAGCCGGAATCAGGTTATGCTCCTTTGCCACGGCACAAAGTACCTCCAGGTTCTGCTTGGTACGCTCAATGAACTTGTCTTTCTCCTCGGGTACCCACTGATAACCGTCCAGTCCCAGCATGTCCACACGGTCGTCACCGGGATAACGGTCAAGGAGGCGTTCTGCAGTCAGACCATCCTGGCAACCGGGAGAGTACGACCATACCAGATTATCGAAGCCGTCAGCCTTCAGCTTATCCTGCAGCATGTTCCACAATGCCTTGTATTCCTCTACGGTACAGAGTTTCTCACCCCACCAGAACCAAGAGCCGCTGTTCTCATGCCATGGACGGAAGATGACAGGAATCTTCTGTCCGTTATCGTCTTTCAGAGTAGCGAGGAAGTCAGACACACGCTGCATCCAACCCTCGAATTTCTCATGAAACTCGCCACCAGGCAGTATTTTCTTCACGACAGCAGAGTCGGTGACGTCCCATGCCGTTCCCTCGGGGAACTTCTGTCCTGCCCAGCCACCACCTTCGATGGTCGTAACAGGATTGCGGGGATGCCAGCTCAAGGTAACGATACCTCCACGACGGTAATGATTCTGTATCTCCTCCGTCATACGAGTAAAGGGCACACTGTCCAAGTTCTTCTTGTCGCCCATCTCGATACCTCCGAGGTCGAAGCCCATGATAGCAGGATAGTCGCCACAAACATTCTTCACATCACTGGAGTCTTTGTCATACTCCCATGTAAGTCCGTACATCGGATCATCCTGGTGTCCATACATGATACCCTTCTTCTGAAGGGAGTCCAGACGTTCCAACAACTGCTGAGCCACCGTCTTCTGGGGCTCTGCCTGCTTTGTGGTACATGCTACCATCGCCATTGCTACCGTTCCAATTACCAACAATTTCTTCATATTCTTAATTCTTCAATCCTTCAATTCTTCAATCCTTCAATTCTTCAATCCTTCAATTCTTCAATCCTTCAATTCTTCAATCCTTCAATTCTTCAGATGCATCTGCCGCAGCATCCACTCTTCCCACTCGTCCCACTGCTCCTGGAACCAGAAATGCCAGGTAGCCTGATAGGGCTTGATGGTCTTCGGTCCATTCACGGTGTTATACGTTGCCCATGCCGTAGTGGGAGGTACCACGTCATCATTATAGCCGAACGAGAACCACCCCGTCTGCTTATCAGTGATCATACGGGCAAAGTTCACGCCGTCATAATAGCGGGAAACCTCTATCTGCTTCTCCTGTCCCTTACCTTTGTTCCAATAGAAATAATGGGGCCATCCGCATGCTACTCCCTGCAGGGAAGCGGTATGGTCGCAAAGGGCAGCATGGACGGGTGCATAATAGGTGATGCGCTTGTCGAGAGCCGCTGTAGCGATGGTAAGGAAACCACCCTGGCTGGAACCCGACACACCCATCTCCTTGCCGTTCCATGGGGTATACTCTGCGATATAGTCAAGGGCACGGAGACAACCGATAACCACTCTCTTATAGTACATCTTGTCACGGTCGTCCATGTTGAACTCCCAATAACCCATCAACGCACCGTTGAACATATCGTCATAGACTTTCTGCTCCATCGTCACAGGAACGCCATGAATACCTATCTCCAAGGTGATAGCACCCTGCGATGCCGTATAGACATCGCCGCCATAGGGACGTACACCGGCTCCAGGGACACGTAGCAATGCGGGATATTTTCCTTCTTTGACAGGGACGCAGAGGATACCATAGGTACGATAGTTCCACTGCATATTCTGGAACGACACCTCGTAGACGTTCACGTCTTTCGTACACCGCTCCGGCAGAAGACGCTTGGTAGGATTGAGGTCCACCTTACGAGCCTCAGCGACAGCATTCATCCAGAAGCTCTCAAAGTCCTGGGGCATCACCGTCGTTGGCTGCAACTTCTCTGGAGAGAATGCGGCGGCACAGGCACCCTTGTACTCCTTGCCACCGACATAAGCCTTCACGTCAACACGATAGAAACCGGGCTTCTTCATCTTGCCCTTCAATGTCAGCGTACCGTCTTTCAGCACCACACCTTTCTTCTTCACGTCCTGATACATCTCCGGACCAGCCTCATAGTCGATGGTCACATTGTCTATCAGCGTCGCGGAGCGTGTCACACTGATTTTGAAGGTAGCCGTCTCACCCACCTGGTAGTTCCAGTCCTGGTGATCAGGCACGACATTCACTTGTATCTCGCTGCCACGAATCTGAGCCTGCAAGGGTAATGCACAAGCAAGCAACAGCAACAGCAGAACAGTCTCTATCCGTCTCATAGTCGTTTGGTTGTTTTAAGTATGTAATATTATCGGTTGCAAAGTTAGCACTATTTTCGCAAATAGAATGATACTTTCTTGCCTTTCTCACATACTTTTTAACATATTTACTACTTCACATGGCTCATACGCTCCACTTGCGTACGGATAACGTCAAGTGTAGTGGTGTCTGTAGCGAAGACGGAGTTCAAGCCTTGCGCCTCCTGTGCAGGGTCGTTGGTGTAGGGGTCGCCCACCTGCCATTGCTCGTGCTTGGGCTCTGCGAAACCGCCCCAACCCCAGAAGTTACAACCGGCGAACTTACCACCACTCTCGGCATTGTCGGCAACGAGGGAGAACACATATTTATAATAGCCGTCACGACCCTCGGTGGGGGTACCGATGGCAAACTTGAAACCATCACGCGGATAACCGAACTCCTCCATGACGAGAGGCTTGTTCAAGCTGTCGCATACGGCAAGATGCTCGTCAATGTATTTCTTTGTGTTCTCACAGGCTATGGGCAGATGCTCTATAAGGGAGTCGGGCTTTGCCCATCCCCAGTTGTAGGGCCACAGATGCACGTTGCAATAGTCGATATTCTCATCGGCACAGATACGGGTCCATGAGCTCAGGTCGTTCTCACAGCCCCATGAGCCCTCACTGCCTACAGAGATCAGGTGGTTCTTGTCCAATGAGCGGATCAGTGCCGAAGCCTCGGCAAGCCATTTCTCGAAAGCAGGCAGTGCCTCTTTGGAGAAGGCGCGTGGCTCATTACCTATCTGCCATGACATGATGGCAGGGTCGTCGGTATACTTCACGTTGGTATAACGGTTGGTACGTCCGATGATAAAGCGTACGTAGTCATAGAACAACTGGTGAGCCTTCTCGTTGGTGGCATACTTTGCCATCGCCTGCATGAAAGCGGGATAGCCTGCCTCGTCAGGACGCGGCTGCTTACCCTCGCCGGCATGCTCCAGATAGAAGCCATAGCCCCCACTCCATTCCCATGAGTTGTTCAGGTATAGCACAGCAACCATGTCACGCTTGCCCATCTCCATCAACAGGTAGTCGAGTCCTGCCAAAATAGTATCATTATATACACCGGGAGCTATCTGCAGTGTCGGCTCCACCTTGGTCTTCACCCCACGCTCACCATCTGAGCCAACCAGAATACGCAGGTTGTCGATACCCATGCGCTTCATCTCATCCAGTTCACGACCCAGGCGGGCACGGTCACCACCCTGTCCCTCAGAACCGAGGATGGCTCCATACCAGAAATTAGTACCTACATAGTAATACGGTTTACCACCACGGACAAAGTGTCCGTTCTCCACTTTCACAAAATCCTTTGCCATCTCTCCTTTTTCTTGACAGGCGACCACCAAGGCAGCAACCATTGTTAGTAGTAACAGCTTCTTCATTATCGTATTGGTTTTATTCGTTATTCATTGACAGGGCAAAGATAACACTTTCTTTCCTAACCTCCAAATTTTCACACAAAAAAGGTGGAACCTTGGGGGTTCCACCTTCATCTATGATTATAAGGAGAATTTATTTCTGAATATATTTCTTACCGTTCTTGATAACGATACCCTTATAGCTCTCGTTCACCTTCTGACCAGCGAGAATCTTCCAAAACAGACAAAAACTGCTTTAATTTCAAAACCAGTAGCCGCGGGAACTGAATATCTTTTAGGACATCAAAATGCCCATCTTCAGAAACTATAAATATGGCATTGGCAGCAAAAGCACAATCTACGAACTTATTATCATCTAAATCAGCTTCTATCAGCCGCAAGCGAAACTGTGGGTCAATAAATTCGACATAATCACTCTCTACAAGGGCATTAATAATACTTTCAGCCACTTGTGGATTTGCCTTTTCAGAAATAATCTCCTGATATTCTTCTATAATTTCATTTGAAACACAAAGGACAAACTTTCCCTTTTGGAAATCTTTCCAAATACGAAAGTATTCACTCTTAGAAGAAATGCATGCCAACAGGCAATTAGTGTCAAGTACTATTCTTTTATTGGGCATGTTTATAAGGTGTACGCAAATGCTCCTTTAATATGCTTTCATTCTTTTCTTCACTCCAATCTCCACTGTCCCACAAACGATCCATTTCCTCCGTCGCTTTCTGGGCATAATAATTGGAAATCACCTGTCGCAATTCTTCTACTTGTTCAACACGGGTCATCCGGCTTAATAAACGCAGGATACCGAGTTGCGCTTCATTTAGTATAGTCCTTTGCTCCATAGCCTACCATATTTTTTGCAAAGATAACACTTTCTTTCCTAACCTCCAAATTTTCACACAAAAAAGGTGGAACCCGTTTTGGGGTTCCACCTTCATCTATGATTATAAGGAGAATTTATTTCTGAATATATTTCTTACCGTTCTTGATAACGATACCCTTATAG
>Ga0247608_10003283_pt1 | contig 19058 bp, 15 predicted proteins | sample 176DNAGHGlowgp2_FD_193490 | JGI IMG/M metagenome (GOLD analysis project Ga0247608, IMG submission 193490) | Sheep rumen microbial communities from Palmerston North, Manawatu-Wanganui, New Zealand - 1766 DNA GHGlow gp2 | ecosystem: Host-associated > Mammals > Digestive system > Stomach > Rumen ...
TGGCAGAGGCAAGGGAAATCCTGAATGGAATTATTCCGCACCGCATGGATCGGGTAGACTGATACGCCGTGATGAAGTAAGGAACCGGCATACTGTATCTGAGTTTAAGAAACAGATGGAAGGAATATACTGTACCTGCATCGGTTCAGGAACATTGGATGAGGCTCCGTTTGCTTATCGGGACATGAATACTATTTTGGAAATGATACAGGATACGATTGAGATTACAGAGATTTTAAAGCCTGTCTATAACTATAAGGCAGGAGAAAGGAGGTAAGGTATATGTTAGTACAGATAAGTTCGGGACAGGGGCCGTTGGAGTGCCAGCTGGCAGTAAAAAAGCTTGCTGATGCGCTGATAACCGAGTTCCCGGGAACGAAGATAGTTGATACTAATGCTAAGCATGAAGGTGATGGCTATTGCCGCTCTATTCTTTTAGATTCTGAATCGGATCTAAGCAGCGTAGAAGGCACAGTTCAATGGATATGTAAAAGTCCGCTTCGCCCGGGACACAAGCGTAAAAACTGGTTTGTTGATGTGAGCATAATTCCGGAAAAAGATGAGATTGAAGGATTTGATCTTAAGGATTGCCGGATTGAAAAATATCATAGTGGCGGTAAGGGTGGTCAGAATGTAAATAAGGTGGAAACCGGAGTACGTATAATACACGAATCTACGGGCATTGTTTCAGAATGCACAGAGGAACGAAGCCAGTTTATGAATAAACAGAGGGCTATTGCTAAGTTGAAGGCCATTTTACAGGTCCTTGAAAAGGATGCGACTGATAGACAGAATAATCAGGCTTGGAGAGAGCATACGCAGATAGTAAGAGGAAATCCGGTAAGGACTTATGTAGGAGAAGGATTTCAATTAAAACGAATAATGAGGTGAATGCCGTGATGGTATTAATAATCGTATCAACATATAAACTATCGTTTTTTTAATTAATTCTATTAGCTTAATCCAATTTTTTTTTAACAAGTTCCGATTTTACCTTCTAAAGTGCTGCTAATGGCTTAATTTTTAAGGATGTAGATTTATTTTTTGGATTAGTCTGCCCTTTTTTGAGATTAATTGACCATGTGCCTCTCTAGAGTAGGTATAAATGATTTTATTCTTAGGGAGAGTCATTTGGTTTCATAGTATTATTCAAACGCTCTAGCGAGAAGTGGATAGTGAACATGTTTTAAAAGGTGACGTCATTTCTGACGTCACCCTTAATAATGAAAGTACCTTATGTGGTGCCAACTATGACATCGCTTTCTGAAATAGTCTCTATGGGAGTAAATTAGTCGACATATTCCCAATGATATCCCATACTTGTTTCATTTTGGCCTTTACAGCAATTAGTAATACAGGATGGATTACAATTATAGAAAGCAGCTGCATCATTTACACTCTCAAATATTTGATTTGTATCAATGTTTTTTACTTTTTTGAATCTTTGTTTTCTACTGCAGATAGGACATCCTCGTGGCTTTTGAGTAATGTTGCCATATTTGTCTTTACGAATTGGCTTAGTGCGGTCACATACTGCCATGTTCCATTCGTGTCCACATCGTCCGAGCCACCATACTTTTCTTCCAGTACCTTTATTTATTCTATCAGGGGTAAGATTACCATTTTTAGTTGGATGCCATTCAGCAGCAATATCAGGGTATATAGCAACCAGACTATTTTCTGTCTTCTTTGAAGCATATTGATCCAGTATTAATGGTGTATCTCGCTCACAGTCTATACTGAGATTATTTTCAGGACTAATATGATTAATCACTTGCTTAATCACAATATCCAAAGATTCCTTCTTATTCGTTTCATCCCTAACGAAAACTGTACAGTTGTCAATCATTTTTAAGCCAGGTTCTCTGATACGAATTAATTCGATATTATTTGCTAGGCATAATTCATTTTTCTTTTTATCAAGCTGGATCTTATATTGAGAATTATGCCACGCTTCGCCATCATATTCGATTGCGATGTTTCTAGATGGAATATAAATATCTAATTCCATGCCAAGGTGTTTATCTGTGTTAATGGCGTCACAGAATATTTGTTTGACGTAATAGTAAACAGCCTGTTCACAAAATGAACTAACATTTTCCAAGTTGCATTTCGGGCAGTTTTTGTTAAGACTTCTATTGTAAACTGAAGTTTCCCAATTAAAGCCACATCTATTACATTTCCACCAAACTTTTTTTTGACTTCCACAAGTGACATCTTTTGGTGTTAATTTTTTGTTTTTTTCATAATCCCATTCTAATGCTATTTCTGGGTTGGTCGTTAATAAATCATTATATCCTATGAGAACTTTTTTGTTACTGCAATAAGGGCATCCTCTTCCATTTTTTCTATTTGCTATTGTTGTCTTATATTCATGTCCCTTATTACAGATCCACCAAACTTTTTTACCGGAACATGTCATTATGTCTTGTGGTGTTAAGTCTTTGTTTTTTTCATAATTCCATTCTTGGACTAATTCGGGATTGATAGTAGCAAGATCGTTTTCTCCTGTGATGGCATTTCTTCCATAGCAAAACGGACATTGTGTGATTTTATATCCTGTGCTCACTTTGCGTATTCGCATATTAGGAGAAACAAACCAATTATGCCCCTTCTTACATTTCCACCATACCCTTTTTTCGCTACCAAGTTTAATGTTTTGGGGTGAAATTGTATTTTTATCATAATCCCATTCTTTCTCTAAAGAAGGGAAAATCGAAAATATATCATTTTCACCAGGTATGGCTTTTATCCCGCTACAAAACGGACAACTAAATTTAGAACATATAGGCGTTTTCCATTCGTGCCCTTTTTCACATTTCCACCATACGATTTTACCGCTTCCTGCGGTTACATCTTCAGGAGTTAATGAGCCATTTTTATCATAATCCCATTCTTTTATTTTTTCTGGTGCAACCGTCGCTAAATCATTATATCCTTTCCAAACTTTGTGACCGTTTAAGTAGGGACAATTGTAACCATTTCTTCGATGGATTAATGAGTCTTGCCATTCAAAATCAAAGTGTTTTCCGGTAATAGGATCATCATAGGGTAAAAGCCACCATACTTTTTTGTGGCTGCCTGCATAGACTTCTGTGGGTTTCAAATCATTTTTAGTAGGATGATATTCCCTAGCGAGGTTAGGGTGAGTTGTGGCTAAATCGTTATATCCTGGGAGTACTTTTTGATTGCTGCAATAAGGACAGCCTACCCCTTTAGTCCTATTATATACATAAGCATCCCATGAATGGCCTTTTTCACATTTCCACCATACTTTATCTCTTCTGGATAAAGAGCATTGTTCTGGTGTAAATTCCCCATTTTTGATGAAGTCCCATTCTTTAGCTAAATCTGGTCTAACCGTAGCCAAATCATTTTGTCCTATAATTAGTTTTGCCATATTGTATTACCTAAAAGTTTAGTATGTTTGCAAAATTCAAATAGTCATTGCAGTCTTAAGCGTAAATCGCAAAGGTCAAGAGCAACAGTCATTTAGATTTGGTTTTTTGCATTTAGTGTACTCTCATTGATGTGATGTGCTTTAATTCGCCGTGAGATACTTACAAATTATAATTATAATATCATGATATGTTATGGTTTTATATAGATATATTATATATGGATACGCAAGGTGTCAAAACTTTACATTCTTAAATGTCAACACGAAAAATTCACACATAGAATTGAAAATCTTCGATTAGTATTATACAATCTTAAAGATGAGAGCACAAGAAACGTAATTAGAGGTCTTTAGAGCTCATTTATGGCGGAGGAAATCGGATGCAGTATAGTTACAACAAATTATGGAAGTTATTAATTGATAAAAACATGATGAAGAAGGATCTGATGGCAAAAACCGGGATAACATCATCGACCATTGCAAAGATGGGTAAAAACAAAGCCGTAAGCATGGACGTAATCGGAAAAATTTGTATTGCGCTGGATTGTAATATCTGCGATGTGGTGGAAGTGATCAAAGAAACTAAGAAATAACGACATCAACGAACAATTAAGGAAGGATACACAGGAAATCCAGTACAATGTACCGGAAAAATTAATAAAGGGAGAAAAAAGCGATGGCGAACTTTTTTGAAACGGTGTTGACGGTATTGAAGACAGACGAGAGATTTGTGGCAGAGGATGGAACATTTCTCAGAAATGCAGCTTATGAAGCTGCAATGAAAATGGATGAAAACCTATTAGCATTGCTTCTCGATAACGAGAGTATGAAGAATTACTTTTTTACCCAAATAAATGGAGTGAAAGTATTTGATAAAATTAAATTTGGATGGGTAATCAACAATCGTCAGTTTTTACCAGATAGCTATACAAGGTTCAAAAACAAAATTGGTTTGGTGGATGAAACAGGAGTACTAATCTCAACAACCGGAACAGTTGAGCTTGTATTTCCATATAAGGATTGTGTGCTTGAGGGGGGGCAGACCACTGAGGAACAGAAGCGGTCAGAAGTGTTTTATAATGAAAGCTTGGCACCTGATGAAATAGATAGATTGCTATATCCAAAAGTTCTGAGTGGAGCAAAAATATATTCGGTAGAGGGAGAAAGCGATATCGTCAGTATCAAAGATACTGATAATCTCGTCATAAAGGGAAATAATCTTCTGGTACTTGCATCTATATTAAAAAGGTATGAAGGGCAGGTGCAGTGTATTTGTATTGACCCGCCCTACAATACTGACAATAGCGGATTTGGATATAATGATAGCTTCAATCATTCTTCGTGGCTAACTTTTATGAAGACGAGATTAGAGCTGTCATTTAAGTTGTTATCTTCTCTTGGAACGGTATTTGTGTTTTGTGATGATAATGAGCAAGCGTATTTAAGGGTTTTGATGGATGAGATATTTGGAAGAGACAGATATATCCAAACCATTGTATGGAGGAACTGTGATAACAGTAATAATGATGCCAAACAATTTTCACAAGACCATAATTATATATTAGTGTATTCTCGTAATGAAGGTTGGGAAAGCTATAAGTTAGACAGAACAGAGAATCAGGCCAAACATTATAAGAATCCTGATAATGACCCGCGAGGACCATGGTTTGACGGAAATCCGATCAATTCACCTAATCCGCGTCCTAATTTGAGATATACGATTACTGCTCCTAACGGAAATAAAATAAATCCACCAGCTAACGGATGGAGATGGAATCAAGAGGAATTATTAAGAAGAATGTCAACGGGGGAAATCCGGTTCAATGAAAATGGAACAGGAATAATCCGTCGAACATATTTGAATGAACAAAAAGGACTACCGCCTTCATCATTATGGGATATTTGTGAGGAACCGTTTTGGGTAGATATTGAAGAAACCGGTCATACAAGGCAGGCAAAGTATGAGCAAAAAAAGCTCTACCCTGGGACAGTGACAAGTGAACTTTTCAAAACACCAAAGCCAGAAAGAGTTATAAAAAAGATATTAGATATTTCAACAAAAGAAGGAGATATAGTGCTGGACTTTTTCGGTGGGAGCGGTACAACAGCAGCTACTGCCCATAAAATGAATCGACAATATATATTGTGTGAGCAAATGGATTATATAGACACATTTATTGTTCAAAGAATGAAAAAAGTAATAGCTGGTGAAAGTGGTGGAATTTCTAAAGAGATTTCATGGCAGGGTGGAGGCTCATTTGTATATTGCGAGCTTGCAAAACTCAATCAGAGCGTTCTTGAGAATATTGAGACGGCTGAAGATGATCAGGCATTGGCTGGGATTTATGGACATATGATGAAATCTGGATTTATTAGTTATAAGGTAAATCCTGCTGATATAGAAGCTGCTGCGGAAGATTATGCGTTACTATCTTTAGAAGATAAAAAACGATTCCTTATGGAAATACTAGATAAGAATATGCTCTATGTGAACTATTGTGATATCGATGATGCGGAGTTTGGTATATCTGAAGAGGATAAGGCGTTTACAAGAAGCTTTTATAGGGAGGATTAAGCGATGTCATTCCTATATGAGAAAATAGATGGCTTGCGAGAATTTGGGAATTGCGCTCAACTTCCGTCATATATTTCGGGCAACATGAATCCAAGTTTTGAGTTGCGCCCTTATCAGAAGCTGGCATTTGAAAATTTCATTACATATTATGAAAGCCCGAAGAGACCTAATCCGACTCAGGTTCTTTTCCATATGGCTACAGGTAGCGGTAAAACGCTCATAATGGCTGGGCTGATACTGTACCTTTACAAGCAGGGATACAGGAATTTCCTTTTCTTTGTTAATCTGTCAAACATAGTTGAAAAGACCAAAGAGAACTTCCTTAATCCTGTTTCAGCTAAGTATCTGTTTGCTGAAGAGATTGTTTTGGATGGTGAGAAAATACGGTTCAATCAGGTAGACAATTTTCAATATGCGGATAAGGATGCAATAAATATATGCTTTTCGACTACACAGGGTCTTCATATGGATATGTGGATGACAAAAGAAAACGGAATGTCCTTTGATGATTTTGATAACCAACGGGTCGTTCTGATTTCTGATGAAGCGCACCATCTGAATGTGGATACGAAAAAGAAATTGTCAGCAGAGGAAGAAGAAAGCTATCACTCCTGGGAGCAGACTGTAAGAAATATTTTTGAAAGAAACTCAGGAAATATTCTTTTGGAGTTTACCGCAACCTGTGATCTCTCGAATCCATCAATAAGGGCGGCATATGAGAATAAAATCATTTTTGATTATGCACTGGCAAAGTTTTATAACGACAGATACTCAAAAGATATCATTACCCTTAGATCTGATCTTTCTGTTATGGAAAGAGCATTACAGGCACTTGTGCTTAGCCAGTATCGCTTGAAGGTGTTCCAGGATCATAGATTGAGCGTAAAGCCGATTGTCCTGTTTAAGGCTGCTAAGATTGCTGATAGTAAGGACTTCATGGCTGAATTTATAGAGACCGTAAAGAAATTGACAGGTACTCAGCTGACGGATCTTTCAAATGCGGTGAACAACGAGACTATGGAAAAAGCATTTTTATATTTTGCTGCGAATGGGATCTCCATGGATACTCTTGCAACAGAATTGCAGGATGATTTTTCTGAAGAGCATTGTTGTTCTGTAAATGATGACAAGGATGCTACCCAGAAACAGATATTGCTTAACTCTCTTGAAGATGCCGATAATCCATACCGTGCTATTTTTGAGGTTAAGAAGCTGGACGAAGGATGGGATGTTCTGAACCTTTTCGACATTGTCCGCTTATATGAAACAAGGCAGTCAGGCAGAGCAAAGCTTTCACCGGCAACAATAGCGGAGGCTCAGTTAATCGGGCGTGGTGCGAGATATTGTCCGTTTAAGATTGAAGAAGAACAGTCGAAATATCAGAGAAAATACGATGAGGACATTACAAATGAGCTTCGCGTATGCGAAACGCTGTATTATCATTGTCAGAACGATCATCGTTATGTAACTGAATTACGTACCGCACTTAGAGAAATCGGACTTGATACTGAGAAAATAGTTCAGAGGGAATATATTCTGAAAGAGGAATTTAAGGCTGATCAGATATATAATGAGGGGCTGATATTCCTGAATGATCGTGTTGTTAATGACAGGAAAGAAGTATATGGACTATCGCCTACCGTCAGGGATGATATCTACAGGTTCCGTTCTGCAACCGGTGCGTCTGGTATGGATTCGGTTATGGTCGAAACCTCCAATGATATAGACGTGACATTTGACCTTAAAACGACTTATATGACAATAAAGGAGATTGCGAATATCAACTATGCCATTGTAAACAAAGCGTTGATGAAGTATCCGATATATAAGTTTAATACGCTGCGGTCATATTTTCCAAATGTATCATCAACTAGGCAGTTTATAATGGATGATGAATACTTGGGTGCTGTAAGAGTGGATATTCAGAGTAAGGATGAAGTACCTACTATGCAGACGCTATACAGTGCCGTGTTCTACGTATTGGGGAAAATTGCTGTATCCATATCGGGTATTGAAGAAACTTACAGGGGTACAAAAGAATTCCGTGCAAGAAAGGTTAAGGATGTGTTCCGAAACAAGACCGTTAATTATACGGATCCTCATGGTGGAGGAATAGGCATATCTCAGAATGATCCTTCTGTTAGACCGGACTGGAAGATAGATCTGTCAGCAGTCGATTGGTTTGCGTATACAGACAACTACGGTACATCTGAAGAGAAAGCATTTGTTGCATACTTCCGTGACTATGTTAATGACCTGAAGAAGATATACAGCAAGGTTTATCTTGTCAGAAATGAAAGAGAGTTCCACATCTATTCATTTGAAGATGGTGAGCGATTTGAGCCGGACTATGTGCTGCTTTTGCAGAAGAAAAAGACGGATGGTTATGAGCAGTTACAGATATTCATTGAGCCTAAGGGTACGCAGTTATTAGAGAAGGATGCCTGGAAGGAAAAGTTTCTTCTTCAGTTGCAGAGGGAGGCTGTTCCGGTAAAAGTCTTTGTTGATGACAATGAATATAAGATATGGGGATTCCATTTCTATAATCAGGACCACAGAATGATGGAATTTGATTCCGATTTTTCTACTCTGATTGGAAAGAAGATTGTAAATTAGAATTTTTCGTCATCCAGACGAAGTGATCTGATGGTGGCTGAAGATTCTAAACCTTATTGGTAATAAAACAGAGGCGGCTATTGATCACATAATGATTTTTGTTAGTCTATTTTATAAATCTGGTTTCGTACCCATCTACCTGAGGAAGAATGTCCGGCATCCATTCTGGTGATGCCCTAGTTGGCTATGGTTTTTGTACAGTATAAGGAAACTATCGCCTCCTACTAGACAAGACCGTTGTATAGGTTACAAACGTAGCCGATACAACGGTCTTTTATATTTTAAAGAATTAGGAATATATTCTTTATCCTATGGAGAATAAACCAGCCATATCGTTCAAGGTGGATTCTGACAGGTAATCATTTTCGAGATCGGATTTGGGAGAAGCTAGAGAAATTATCTGGTCGGAATATTTAAAAAATTCTTCCTCAATGACTTTTCGTATTATATCCTCCATGTTACATATTTTAGAGTACATCCAGATTATATCCTTAATACAATCGTTTTCCGATTTATACTCAGAGGCCTTCTCATGGATGAATTCGTTAATTTCCCTGTCTTTTTTGCTGTTAAGATTAAGCCGCAGGGTCTTTCTTTTTTCCGTTTTCATATTTAGGAGATCCTCCTTCTTTTCCGGAATGAATTAATATTGATTTGGCAATAAGTTCATAGCCTTTTGCATTTGCTTTAAGGTCATCAATTATTTCGGCATTAGGAAAGTCTTTAGCGGAATACTTTTTAATGAATTGTGAGCCTCCGCCTACAAATATTATATTTGTAGATGAAAGTTTATATCCTTTTTCGGCCAGTTCTAATATGAAGTCATTGATTATACGCTTAGCAGTGACGTTAATGCAGTCTATTACTTCATTGGAAAGACTATGAGTATTATTACCATTTTCCAAAAGTACCTTGATGATCTTGTCTTCATCGAGGTCCTCAGAGCAAGTCTCATAGACTTTATTTTTTATATCCTGGAGCCATTTGATAGAGGCATTGGGAATGGTACGAGAATCCTTATCTGAATAAATTCCGGCTTTAAAAAATGCCAGATCAACAGTTTTAGATCCTATATCCACAACAAGATAGTCTTCTTTTTCTTTCTTGAAGGATTCAATTCTACTGGCAACAGCAGCATAACCTTGAGCACATACTACGACTTTATCTATTATGACGTGATATTCAATATCTTCGTAGACAAAGGTAAGCTCTTTCTGTGAATTGTAATAATCTATGAGCTGTTGGTGCTTTTTTCCATACTCTTTCAGAGGAAGACCTACAGCTAAGACAATGGTAGCGCTTGTTAATCCAAGATTTTTCAACTCTTTGGCAATGGCAACCATTGTTTTTATACGTGTAGTTTCATCAGATATGTTATCATCGGTGATGGCATTTCTGCCACCACCAATTTGATAATAGTTTCCTTTATACAACAGTATGTTATCCGTTGAACAAGGCTTTAAAGCTCCGAGAAAAGTAAGAGCATTCTCATAGCAATCATGTTTGGTCTTATCCAAATTATGACCGTTATCAAAAGGTATTATTATATTTTGGTCTTTCATGTTTATTCTTTCCTTTCTGAAACAACCTGCGCCTCTACATAAAACACTTGAGGTTCTTTATTTTGAAGCCTTTTTTCCTCGTTTGAGGTTTTGAATTCAAAATTAAGGAGCTTGAACTGTCTTAAATCATTTGTTTCTTTAACAGATTTATTAAGCTCTTCAAGAAGCATTTTTATGTACTGATCCTTATCAAGAAGCCGTGCAATTCCTTTGTTTGAATTACTGTTATCCAGATTACGATGTACGGGATCAAGATAAAAGTACTCCTTTTTTTGTGTGGCATTGAGAGACACAACAACAGTTCCGTACATATTAATTGTCATTTTATGGATGATGAGCTTGACCAGCTCTCTGTTGAGCTCAAAATCCGTTCCTAAATTAGCCCATAAATCTAATTCTGCTCTTATTGCATTAAGTCTAGAGCTAATCTCGTGTGCAGTATCGGTAGTATTCGTAAGAATATTGATGCGTGTTTTCTTCTCCATGATAGTTGCCTTGATATCATCAAGCTTCTTGTTGAGTGAAGCTCTCATATCAGAGCTGGCATCTATAAATGCGTCGGTTATACGATCAGCCTTCTTACTGAGTTTAATTATCTCGTTACGAAGCATCATCACTTCATTGTCCGGATCATGATTCGTTGTAACAACATCCTTTATTACGTCATATATCATATCTATTGCAGCTTTACCAACATTGCCGCTAACCGCCTGGATAGAACGCTTTACAACCTCTTTCATATCTTCCTCATAGACACGAGCGTATTTTTGGTTCTTACATTTGGCTAAAGCGTTATGGCTATGCAGCTTAAAACTGTCTCTATATATTCCTATGGTATTTGCTCTGTTAGCATAATCATGAACATAAGAGCAGCCACATTCCTTGCAGAAAATTTTGCCAGAAAATAGGTGCTTCCCGGTAAAATGTTCTTTACATATCTTATTATTTATTCCGGGATTATAGATGTGAGCTCTACTCTCACGTATTTTTTGAGCAAGGTCAAAGATCTCTTTATCTACGATAGCGAGATCGGGGCGCTCAATATAAACCCACTCTTCTTTAGGAAGTTTAATGCGTTTTGTTTTGCGTCCGGTTCCTACTCCGAGCTGAGAGCCTATACGGTTGATGCTCCATAAGCCGATGTATTTTTCTTCCTTGAGCCATTTGGTGACTGTAGGTGAAGATCTGTCATAGCCTAAAGAAGACAAATACTTACGGATTTCATAGACCCCTTCGTACCCATAGACAAATCTATCATATATATCGCGGATTATTTTGGCTTCTTCCTCATTAATCTCAATGGACTTAGTTTCGTTATTCCACCTATATCCGAAGGTGACGTCTTTACGAGATAAGACCTTATTCTCACAGCGCATCTTATGGACGGTTTTACCATAACGGCTTTGCTGCAGTACAAGATTTTCAGCAAAAAGACTCTCTATGCCCAATAGAGTACGACTTTCAAGCTCATAGTAGGCATCCTTATCTATGATTCTTTCCGGTGCAAGAGTAATAATTGAGAATCTACAATCTTGCATCTTCGAGAAAATCATGCAGGTTGTCTCGACCGAGCGTGATAGCCTTTTCATATCCTTTATGAGTATATAGTCTATACCGCCCTTGTCTATGCGCGCCATCATCTCTTGAAATGCAGGCCTTTCATCTGACTTAGCAGAAATCGTCTCGGAATACTTATCTATGGGCTCAGCCAGTTCCATCTCAGGATGTCTTTCAAGATATTTCTTCATAAGAGTCTTCTGATTGTCTATAGAGTCAGCCTGTTCATCGTGTTTGGTGCTTACCCTTGTGTAACAGAGTACTCGGTATTTAGTTTTTATTTCACCCAATGGTTTTAATACCTCCTTTCTCTCGTAGACCAATAATGGGGATTTTTAATGTAGTGACCAGTTCCACATATTTATCTGTAGTACTGGCAAGTTTAGAAACCATATCTGTCAAAATAAGATCGGCAGATGTGTTTTTTACTACATCCTGTATTGATCTTTGGTCGTTATACGTTACTATATCCATTACCTTCCAGTTGGTCCTAAGGTTTGTATAACTCTTAAGGCGTTCTATGGTAAGGGTTGAATACTCTTTTTCGTATGCTGTTCGGGCATTATCATAAATAACCACTCTTAAAGGAGAGATAATCAGATCTTTAAGTGATATTCTCTGAACAGATCCTTCTTTAAGCGTTACTACGTTTACACCCATATTAACGATTAAGTCATATAGTTTCCGGGATAGAAGAGCAGTTTTTCTGTCGATATGATATAGATCTGAGAAAATGATTGTATTTCCGGATTTTATATCATCACAGAGCTTTTTAAAGGCATCTTCGTGTCCGGTGTATTCTGATATATATAAATTACCGAGGCCAAGTCCCATTTTATGGGCGGTTTCGTACATGGCAGCAACGTTTTTCAGAATTACATTGGTACGTTTTCCATCTCCTTTACGGGGAGAATAATGGTGAAAGAAGAATGCCGTGTTTTGAGCGAATATGGCATCCTTAGCCATATTCGCCTCAATTATTTTGACATTATTCTCGGAAACTATTTGATTTAACACTTTATATTGTTCCTCATTAGTGTAAAGTCGCAGTATATTGTCTACTATGATCTGATCTACTTTGCCACTGATAATATCCAGGAGAAGGGTTTCCCATCCGGGATATACGTAAGAACACACGGAATTAAGGCCAAGGGCAGTATATCTTTCCTTTTCATCAGCGCGTCGATTACCTCTGCCTTCTCCATCGGAATAAGATTCTGCACAGATCAGGCCATTATACTGACAATAGTGTCGTATTTTTTCTGTCTGTGCTATATAATCGGGGCTACCTATTCCGGTAGGGCTTCTTGCATATGAAACTAACACTATCTTACGACCTCCTTTACGCTACGTTTGTGGAATTATCGCCATTTTCAGCAGGGGATTCATTTAAGGCTAAGGTTTCGTCATTCATTAAAACCTTTTTGGTTATCGTTCTTTCCTCGTCTGGGGTAATCAACCCCTTATCCTTTAAGTCCGCAAGTATTGCAGACGTAAGTATATTCAATTGTGTGTTCATCTTTTCCCTCCTTTATTTTTATTAGGCGTATAGCCCAAGCCCAGGCAAATGTCTTTATTAAGTAATGCCGCTTCCCTTGTCCTTAATGATAAACAATGAAGAGTATCTACAATATGAGCCGGGCCTTGGATTTTTGTATTATTAATTATGAGCTCACCTCGAACGAGGCATTCGCCTTGATTAAGGTTTGCGAGTTCTTCGATGCAATCGGCTTTGTTCTTAGTATGTAAGAATTGAGCCATTTGCCTCATATCTTCCTCGATGGGATGGAAGACTACCAGTGTATCAGCTCCTAAAGCATGACTCTGTAATGCGGAGTCCTTATTATATTTCTGCGTTGAAAGGATAAAACTCATCCCCTTTTTACGGACCAAGTTTATTTTCTGAGGCAGTTTGGATTTTTTTCCGTTATAAATCTCTTGGAATTCATCGAGGCAAATTACAACGGGAGTGTTTAAGTCACCATGTATCATGGATTTTTCAATGAGAATGGCAAGAATGAATTCAATTGCCTTGTTCTGGTTAAATTCGTCCAGGCCACCTAATTCGATTATATTTATCGCACGCATTTTTATCTGTTTTCCATCGGGGGAAAAGATATCCGTATTTATAAAATCAATTACGGGCGATAAGCGGCCTATTTCTTTTTTATTCAGGGTATGGTTCATACTACTAACTAAGTCTGTTAGCTGAGCTCTGTTGGCCGTATCAGATAAATCATCAACTGCTTTTTTTAAGGCGATACACTCTGTCTTGGTTAAATAGAATGAATTTACAAAAGCATCGAGTATGATATCGGAACCTTTTTTTTCACCTACGTCCATAAATAGTTCAAGATTAATACCATCGGATACTAAATGGATCCTGTTGGCCTGTTTGAATATATGAGCAAAGTTTTTATGTACTTCTTTACCTTGGAACGAACCGTCCTTATCAAATACAATGATAGTATCCTTCGCCTCAGCGCGTTGTGAAATATAACTCTGGACAGCTTTTGTTTTGCCATAGCCGGATGCCCCATAGATAAGAATATTTTTGTTTCTGCTTGAATCCGTCATAAATACTTCTCCGTCTTTGCTCTGGCCCAAAGATATATAGTGAGGTATCTTCTCTGCATTAAGCGTAGCATTAGAAGTAACACTTATATCCTGTGTAAAATACTTGGGAAAACAAGTGAGTTCAGAAATACATTCAGCGTTTCGGCGTACCTGATATACACGCGGGGTGTTTTTGCTGTATTCCTTGCGAATCTTATGTTGATAGCTGCCTTGGGCATCGGAAACGAGTATACCTTCTTCCTTAAGAAGCTTCTTGATTTCGGTAGAACCTATATATTTCGAACAGATGCGCGAACATATCATACGAAAAACATGGTTGGGTATGTATATGAAATCCGCGTCGTAACAAATTCTGCAGGCGGCTTCGTTCTCCGGGACTTTACTTATATGAATTGTTCCTTCTTCCTTAACAATTCTTTCTAGCTCGGCGGCAAAATGATGAATCAGATTATAAGCTGCAAGTCTGCTGTTGTTAGCCTTCATCTGAATGAGCAGGTCTAACCAGTCTGATTCTGCAATATTTTTAAGGACGGTACTAGCAAATGCTGTAGCTACTACTATGTACTCCATTCCTTCAAAAACATAATCCTCTTCATTAAGCCATTTTTCTGCTGTAGCATGGGCGTGCTCCTGTTTATTGAGGAATTCTTGATAGTCAGCTATGATTTTCGAATCTGTCTTATCCCACTGTATGAAAAAGAACGAAGACTCCCCAGTAATATTAGAGTAATCTGAGTCATTATAGGGAAATGAATCAGAGATAAATACAGGAAGGGAACAAACTTTATTACCTTTATACGAACCGGTACGTAACAGTTCAGTACACTGAGTGAGCATCTCGGTTTTGGAATTATCGTAGTAGCATATGGATAATTCAGAACAGTTGTTCTGATTGGTTAAAGTCTCAGTTACGCTATTTTTCTGCAGAATCTGAGGCTTACGAAATAATAATGTCTGTATGATACTTTGCTGAGCGTTTTCGTCTGCTATAAGCATTAGCGGTTTATAGGGCGCATATCCCCATTCTGAGATCACAGGAAAAAGGACAATGGCAAGCTTAATAATGAACGCTATCAAAGAGGGATAGCTAATTTCTCTGTTGTCACTAACTGATTCAGATATTAGTGCTATGCTGTTGACGGTCCTGTCAAGCCTGTCTATTCTCATGTCAGACATGACATATTTCTCGCTGTCGGCAAAGCTAAATGAACCTTTTCTATTTTTATAAACACCATGATGAGGTGGTATTTCAATATGTCGTGCTTTATTCATCATCATGGAACAAAGAGCCATAGAAACATCATCTCGCTTGGAGTTTAATAAACAGTGTTTCTGGGTAAATTTCTTAAAAGAAGATGCGATATCTTCCGTAATGTTTCCTATGAATATAATTTCCGTAATAAATGATGCCTTGTACTGGTTATACCATTCCACGGTGACGGCAATTTTATTGTTGGTAGATGTAAACAATGAAATTTTGAAAGGTTGACATAATAAAGGCTTAAGCCTTTCACCATGTAGAGAATAATAATAATTCCCATGTTGATCCTCGCTTACTCGTACTGGAGTATCTTTGATCTCGGCTTTGATCATTTCTTTAAATACCATCTTATTCATGTCGTCGAGAGTTTTTCCTTTGTCGAGGATATCTTGGTAATACATGCCTAAAGGGGAATGGGGGGGGATGGGCTCCCTGGGGTCTATTCTTATTTCACCCAATGGAGTGGGCACCAAAATAGTATTCTTTTCCTTTGGTGATGCACTACCATTATCATTAGCATTCTCATTTTTAGTAAACTTAAAAACTTGTATACCATTTGAAGTAGGGTGATTCATTTTATTTCTCCTTTTGTATAATAAGCTTAAATTCCAGGTATAATGGAGTTTGGCTTATTATATTTTCATTGGCCACAGATGTTTTTACGGCATCCGGAACAAATGTATCATGAAGCTCGTTATAAGTCGATACTCGCAGATACTCGAAAATTTGAGTATCCTGTTGTTGATATAGATAAAATGTGTTAGTATATACCCACATGATACTTAAAACATGACGTTTTACCATGAAATACTCGAAAAAATTTTTTGGAGATACTCTTATGAATAATGCAATTGAAACTACACAAGATCCTTCTGAAAAAGCAAGACCCGAAAATTTGTTTCAGATTTATAATCCAAACACAGAATCATATATTCTCACTACCCAAATACAAAAGCGTTTAAAAAAACTTCAAAAAGATTTAGGTTATACCAGTCGAGATATTACATTCCATATAGACTGCACACTTGATGCCTATAAAAACATTATCAATGAATCTGCAAAAAGTAAGCAACGCAATATCACCCAAAAGATGGTTCAAAAGCTATCTGATCTATACAGTTGTTCTCCCGACTATATTCTTTGTTCATCAGATGATCCTGCTAAGAAAGGCGATGGAGCGCCACTAATTCATCCCATCGTTACAAAGGATTACAATATAATAAAGGCCGAGACATTTAGCTACCTGTCAAGTCCAAACGCATATGGTTTACTCAAAGATTTACATTTTCTCCTATTTGAATTCCCGAAGGATCGGAGAAATAAATTAATTGACTCTTTTAAGACAATAATTTCCACACTCCGTGAGGATACTTACTATGGCGGTATTGATTATCAAATATCTCCCACTTCAGCCAGAATTCTCAAAAAAACATTTTTGGTCGACGACAAAGCCTATTATGAGTTTACAATTCAGTTGAGTGAGGCCAAAAACTACCAAAATGAACATAAATACAAAAAATCCTTTTTGAGATACCTTGACATTCTAAACAATGGCGGTCCTTATTATAAAGATATAATGTCAGAAGCATGTGATGGTGTTTTAAAGCTAAAAGAACAGTGGCGTGATTTCCCTCACCTTTTTGATGAGTATATAAACTACCTGTTTGATTATAAATCTCAATCTTTTTTAAGGATCGCTGAAGAATACAAAGAATATAAAGAGTTAATCAACAACTATATGGCTGAAAATGGTTATGTCTCCAAACTGTATGAATACTCAACACAAAAAGAGTAGTTATTACGTAAATATCATGTTATTCGCCTTAAAACTAAAGAACCTATCAGCTCCAATTATGATATGGTCAACTAATTCGATATCCATGAGTTTGCAGACCATTAAAATCCGTTTTGTGGTTTCTATATCCTCCTTAGAGGGTGTGCAGTCTCCACTCGGATGATTGTGTACGACTACTATGTTTGAAGCTCCACATAAGAGGGTTCGAACCATTATTTCTCTGCCACTTACAACTGCTTCACTACTTGTACCATGAGATACCTCAAATATTGAAATGGGATGATTTCGTGCAGTCATACCAATAAGGTATAGATATTCCTCTGCTTTTTTGTTAAGATGAAAGAGTGTATTGAGAACATCGACAATTATATTTGGCGATTCCAGCTTCCCATTTGGTTCGCCGTATTCGGCCTCAGACTCTTTGACCAACACATTTATCCTATCATCGTCTAGGATTACATTTGATCTAATAATTTTCATTATGTAAACCTCCCCTTTTTTTATATCATATAGCGTGTCAAGGATTGAAAGACAAGGTGCCCAGTATTCATGGCACTTAAAAGATCCAGGGCTTCACCGCCTCTGACCTCGCCCACTATGATGCGGTCCGGGCGCATTCTCAGGGAGGATCTTATGAGATCCCTTATGGTGACGGGATCGCAGCCTTCCACATTGGCGTTTCTGGTTTCCAGCCGCACCAGGTTTTCCACCCCCAGAATCTGCAGCTCGGCCGAGTCCTCTATGGTGATGACCCTCTCGTCCTTCGGTATAAAGTTTGAAAGGGCATTTAAGAAGGTGGTCTTGCCTGAGCCGGTGCCGCCGGAGATGAAGATGTTATAGCCGCAGACGACCAGCTTTTGCAGAAAATCCACAGCCTCCTTTGTGATGGCGCCAAAGGAGATCAGATCATCCATGGTTATGGGATGCTCCGGGAATCGTCTTATGGTCAGGATGGGGCCGTTTAAGGCCACGGGATTTAAGACCACATTTACGCGTGAACCGTTTTGAAGACGGGCGTCCACTATGGGAGAACTCTCATTTACCACGCGGTTGCACTTGGCCACGATCTGCTGGATCACGTCCAGGAGCTTTGCGGCGGATTCAAAGGAGCGGTCCCATTTGAAAAGCCGCCCTTCCTTTTCTATAAAGATATTGTCGGGACCGTTTATCATGATCTCGGTCACCGTGTTGTCATCCACCAGTTCCTGCAGTATGTCCAGTTTTCTGATGGAATAAAAAAGTTCGGTGCGCAGTCTAACCCTGTCGGATATTTTGATATATCCGGTCTTGCTCTTTCTTATAATGAGTTCGTCGATAAGCTCCTCCACTTCGTCATCCGATACCTCCCTGGAAAAGTCGATCCGGGAGCGGATGTCTTCGTAGAGCTGTTCTTTGACCTTGGCATATGTATCCATGAAAACCTCCGAAAAAGTGCTCTTTTTCGTCATATGTAGTTGAAAGATGGGAAATTAGCCTTAAGTTCCTGTAATGCTGCGATCACAGGCAACATATGGCCGATTTCGAAATGATGATCAGATTATAAGTCAGGGCAATATTGAATGTCAATAGATTTTTTTGTATAATGTATTCCCGTCTTTGACAGTCTTTTGACGTAAAAAGCCCCGCAGGCCGCTTAAACAGTGGCTTGCGGGACTTTATATTTTTTTACGATTGCACGTTACGCTATCCTGATTGATATAGCATCTGCCTTCTGA
>Ga0247608_10003284_pt1 | contig 19058 bp, 12 predicted proteins | sample 176DNAGHGlowgp2_FD_193490 | JGI IMG/M metagenome (GOLD analysis project Ga0247608, IMG submission 193490) | Sheep rumen microbial communities from Palmerston North, Manawatu-Wanganui, New Zealand - 1766 DNA GHGlow gp2 | ecosystem: Host-associated > Mammals > Digestive system > Stomach > Rumen ...
GCAATTACATACTTATATTATTTTGGAAAAAATATCCTGAATGCAAGTATTTATCTCATTATTTCTATGTCCTGATATTTTTTCAAAAAAAAGATTGACCATCGGTCACTTTTGGAGTATAACATAAAGTGTAAAAAATGACTAGTGGTCATTTTAAAAAATATTAAGTGAGGAAAGTGTTATGAAAACTTTATCGAGGGCAATAGTAAAACTTAGATTCATTATACTGATTGCCAGCCTTGCGCTGATGGTTCCGTGCTTTGCGGGATTTGCAGAGACAAAAGTTAATTATGATATTCTTTCGTACCTGCCCGGTGAGATTGAAACAATGAAGGGACAGGATATCCTCATGGATCAGTTCGGAACAGGCGCTTATTCACTGTTCGTTGTAGAGGGAATGGCTGATAAGGATATCGCGAAGCTTAAGGCTGACATATCAGAAGTTGAACATGTAAAAAAAGTCATCTGGTATGACACGTTTATGGATTACACAATCCCGAAGGAGATGCTTCCGGATGAAGTAGTCGAAGCTTTGGGAAAAGGCGACACACAGCTGATGTTTATCATTTTTGATGATACGACATCCGGTGACGGAACAATGGAAGCAATCACCAATATCCGTAAGATTGCAGATGAGAAATGCTTCCTTTCAGGTATGGCTGCAATAGTTCTTGATACCAAGAACCTTACAGAAAAAGAAACACCTATATATGTAGGAATGGCAGTACTGCTTGCAGTAATTGTTCTTTCACTTTCAATGGATTCCTACCTTATTCCTTTCTTCTTCCTTGCAAGTATAGGAATAGCGATAATGTTTAATATGGGAACCAATATTTTCCTTGGCGAGATATCGTTCCTTACAAAATCTTTAAGTGCGGTACTTCAGCTCGGAGTAACGCTGGATTACTCGATCTTCCTCTGGCACAGCTATCAGGAACAGCTTGAAAAGAGCGGAAGAGATGATAAAAAAGAGGCAATGGCAGAAGCGATTTCAGCTACTTTCCAATCGGTTCTCGGAAGTTCTATAACAACAATTGCCGGCTTCGTTGCTCTTTGCTTCATGAGCTTTAGAATAGGTCTTGATCTTGGAATAGTAATGGCAAAAGGTGTTATCTTCGGCGTAGTAAGCTGTGTAACCGTATTGCCTTCAATGATCCTTATCTGTGACAATGTGATTGAAAAAACAAAGCATAAACCGCTTATGCCTGAGTTTGTAAAGATTCCAAGATGGATATCAAAGCATGCTGTTGTATTTGGAATGGTCTTCCTGTGCCTGCTTCCAATTGCTATATGGGGTTACAATCACACAGCAGTTTATTATGACCTCTCAGAGACGCTTCCGGATCACCTCCCCAGCAGACAGGCGATGAAAGAACTTGAGAAAAACTTTGAGACAAATACAACCTACATGATCCTTACAGATGCAGACATGGAAAAAGCAACAATGCAGGCTATGATAAAGGATCTGAAAGATGTAAAGGGAATAGATGCAGTCCTCGGTCTTGAATCACTTATCGGACCGTCACTTCCAAGTGAACTTATTCCCGAGGATCTTAAGAATGAACTTTCAAGTGACCAGTATCAGATGATGATGTTGACGAGTGAGTATAAGACAGCATCTGATGAAGTTAATGCTCAGATTGATGAAGTAAATTCAATAGTAAAGAGCTATGATGAAAATGCAATGGTTGTTGGTGAAGCGCCTTGTACAAAGGATCTTATAACTATAACCGATAAGGACTTTAAGACAGTAAGTGTTGTTTCCATAGGATGCGTATTCCTTATAATTGCTTTTGTAATGAAGTCAATATCACTTCCTTTTATATTAGTTGCAGTTATTGAGTTTGCTATTTTCATCAACATGGGTATCCCCGGATACACAGGAACTGTAATACCGTTTATTTCATCTGTAGTAATAGGAACTATACAGCTTGGCGCGACAGTTGACTATGCTATCCTTATGACAACACGTTATTGCCTTGAGAGGAAAAACGGTGAAAGCAAAAAACAGGCAACAAGGATTGCCCTTTCAACAAGTATGAAGTCTGTAATCGTAAGTGCGCTCAGCTTCTTTGCTGCGACCTTCGGTGTAGGACTTGTATCAAGTGTTGATATGATCGGTTCACTTTGCTTTTTGATGGCCAGAGGAGCAATTATAAGTATGATAGTTGTTATTCTGGTGCTTCCTTCGATGTACATGATTTTTGATGGCCTTATTATCCGCACAACCTGGGGAATGAGACAGTGCATAGAGATGGACAAGGAAAGAAAAAAGCAGAAGGTTGTAATGGCAAAAGCCATTTAATGCTAATGAGAAGCTAAACTTATTTAGATATAGAAAAGGGGAATGATTGTATGTATAAGAAGAATTTATTAAAAGCTACATCCGTATTCACTGCATTTGCTCTTGCATGCACATCCATGACAGGCTGTGGTCTGTGGGGCAATAAGAAAGAAGCAACAGATACAGAAAAAACTCAAGAAGAGACAAAAGAAGATGAAACAGCAGAGGAACTTGTAGATACAATGACCAAAGCTGCTTACACAGGCTCAAAACAGGAATCAGACAGTGGAAAAGAAGAAACTGTTTATGTAATGACAGATGCTAAGGGCGATGTAAATGATGTTGTTGTTAGTAACTGGCTTAAAAATTCAGATGGTAGCGACACTATCACAGATACAACAAGCCTTAAGGATATCGTAAATGTTAAGGGTGATGAGTCATATACAGATAACGGTGACGGAACAGTAACATGGAATGCAGAAGGCTCTGATATTTACTATCAGGGAACTCCTACAAATGAACTTCCAATCGGAGTAAAGGTTACCTATACACTTGATGGTAAAGAGATGACACCTGAGGAGATCGCCGGAAAGAGCGGTAATGTTTCTATTCGCTTCGATTATACCAATACTCTTAAAGAGACAGTAAAGATCGACGGAGAGGACACAGAAGTAGATGTTCCTTTTACAATGATTTCAGGAACAATGCTTGATAACACAAAGTTTTCAAATGTTAAGGTTTCCAAAGGTAAGGTTATTTCAGACGCCAACAACTATGTGATCGTAGGTGTTGCAATGCCCGGACTTAAGAAATCTCTTAAGATTGATGATGAGAAGCTTGAGGAGAACGATATTGATCCTTCAGAAGTTGAGATTCCTGATTATGTTGAAATAACAGCAAATGTGGAAAATTTCGAGCTTCCCATGACTGTTTCAATGGCAAGTGCAAACGTAGTATCAGACCTTGGCCTTGATAAGATCTACAATTCAGACAAGGTTGATACATTAAATGATGATATGGATGAGCTCTCAGATGCTTCAACTCAGCTTGTTGACGGCTCAGGAAAACTCTCAGACGGTACAGGAAAGCTTAAGGATGGCACCAAGGAATTAACAGACGGCGTATCAGATCTTAAGGATGGTACAGGAAAGCTTCGTGACGGAGCAGGCGAGCTTGCAAACGGTAGTGGCCAGCTCTCAGACGGTGCAAGTACACTTAGCAATGGTATTGTTACTTATACAGATGGTGTTGCTCAGCTTGCATCAGGCACAACAACTCTTGATGATGGCGTAGGCAAGCTATCAAGCGGATCAAAGACACTTACAGCAGGAATCAAATCCGCAAAGGATGGTGCTAAAAAGCTCTCTGACGGGGCAGATCAGCTAAATGACGGTATTGGTACACTCTCAAACGGCATATCAACAAACCTGTCAGCTGCTACACTTGCAAAGAACACATTCGGCACAGCTTATGGAGATATAATCAAAGCAGTTGAAGCTATGCAGAGTGGAACAACAGTAGCAAAAAATAGCAGTGGCGCAGACCAGGATGCTGAAATGGCAGCGCTTATAGCAGAAGTTTCACAAAAGCTTACTGAACTTAGTTCACAGATTCCTACAGATAGTAAAGATGAGAGTGAAGAAAAAGATAGTAAGAAGAAAGCAGAAGCTGAGGAAGAGCCTGAAGTAGAAGAAAATAATGAGGAACAGGTCCCGGAGAACGCAGAGGATCCTGCAAACGGAAGTGAAGAAGCAAATGATTCTTCTTCAGAATCTGGCAGCGATCAGAATGCAGATAATTCAGGTGAGCAGAGTTCTGACCAGAACACAGATAATTCAGGCGAGCAGAGTTCTGACCAGAACACAGATGAAACACCTGTAGAAAATACAGATGAGAGTTCTTCAGATAATGCTGATAGTAGCAGTGATTCTTCTGAGGAAAGCACAGAGCAGGCAGACAGTTCTTCTGAGGAGAGTACAGATGCTGCAGCTGATATATCTGCAGAAGATGGCTCAAATGAAGAAGCAGTTACAGATGCTCCCGCAGAAGGAGATGCAGCAACACTTGGTTCATCAGCCGAGAGCGTAAGCGGAGTTGATGAGTATGCGCAAGATGCAGGATGGCAGGCAATTTACGGCCTTACAAACTATGACAAGACCTATTGGGATGGCGTATATGCCAAGGCTTCCAAGGTTCTGACCATGCAGACTGATATACAAAATGCTCTGTCTAAGGATCAGGATGCAACCAATGCAGTATACTATAAGATTGTAGCAGATTGCTTTAATGATGGAAAATGTGAATCAGATAAGGCAAAGTATGTTTTCTATAATTATGCTGATGCTGAAGATCGACAAGACCCCATTGTTGCGAATGCAAGTCTTGCAGCAAAATATTATGGAAGAGCTCTTCAATATGCAACAAAAGCTATATATTCAACAAACCATGTCAGCGCACAGATGGCCGGCGAAGCATATTCAGCAGCTACACAGATTTACATGACATATCTTACTCTTGGAAGTGCAGAGAAGATATTTGATACGATCTATAACGGAACAGGCCAGGGCGGACTTAAGGATATTGCACAAGGAGCAGGTCAGATTGCAAAAGGAGCAGACGATCTTGAAACAGGTCTTGGAAAGCTCTATAAGGGCGGCAAACAGCTCAATTCAGGCATCGGCACTTTGGCAGATGGCACTTCAAAGCTTAAGGATGGAGCAAACCTTCTTGATAGCAACAGCGGAGCACTTAAAGATGGCGCAAGCAAGCTTGCAGATGGTGCACATGAGCTTTCAGAAGGCGCTACAAAGCTTAGCGACGGTACTGTTGAGCTCGATGATGGTGCAGGAAAACTCTACGATGGAACAAATGAACTTTCAGATGGTGTTACAGAGCTTGATGATGGAGCAAGAAAACTTGCAGACGGTATGATCGAGTTCGATGAAGATGGTATCCAGAAGCTTACATCTACTGTCGATGATGACCTCCTTTCAGTAACAGACAGACTTAAGGCTGTTGATGAAGCATCTCAGAGCTTCAAGACATTCTCAGGTGCTAACGACGATGAGCCCAGCTCAGTTCAGTTCATCATTCGCACAGAAGGCATTTCAACTGATGAGGATTGATACCTTGCACTAAATAGGGAAAAATAATTAAATTAGAAAACCGGGTTTCGAAAAATCGAAATCCGGTTTTCTTGTTGGTGCGCCTAGCGGCGCACGTTTGTATCACGCATCTTATGCTTATATTATTTTTCTGCGTAAGCATCAATTGCAAGCTTTAAGGCACCGAGGATACCCTGATCGTCATTGAGACTTGCAGGAACGATATAATCCTCGAGATGATCCATCTCTTCTGTTACAACATAGCCGTTCAAGGCTTCCTTAAACTTCTCTCTGATAAGAGGGAAGAGCTGCTCCTGGTGCATAACACCGCCGCCAAGAATGATCTTCTGAGGGCTTAAGGTAAGCACATAAGAAGCAAGAGCTGTTCCGATATATGTTGCCTCGATTTCCCATACTTCCTTGTTATCTACAAGAAGATCAGCTGTTTTGCCCCAACGTGCTGCAAGTGAAGGACCGCTTGTCAGACCTTCAAGGCAGTTGTCGTGGAAAGGACAGATGCTCTTGCCGGGATCGTTCTTAAGAAGGGGCATTCTGATATGTCCAAGTTCCGGATGAAGCATTCCGTGAAGGAGCTTGCCGTTAGACATAACACCGCCGCCAACGCCTGTTCCGATTGTAAGATAAATTGCATCTGTAAGACCCTTGGCACATCCATAAGTGATCTCTCCAAGAAGTGAGCCGTTAACATCAGTATCAAAACCGATAGGAACATTAAGGGCTTCCTTGGCAGCTTTTACTATGTTATAGCCTGACCAACCCTTCTTGGGTGTTGATGTGATGCTGCCGTAGTCTTTGGAATCTTTTCTTAAATCGATAGGACCAAAGCATGCAATACCGAGTGCCTGTACATTTTTGCTTTTGAAATAATCAAAAATCTGAGGCATTGTTTCCTCAGGTGTAAGAGTGGGAAACTTTACCTGTTCAAAGATTTTTCCATTTTCGTCACCGATCGCGCAGACCATTTTGGTTCCGCCGGCTTCTAGTGAGCCATAAATCATAACTACCTCCCAAAAATAAATAAAGAATTTAGAAACTTACTACCATTTTTACCATGTATAATATATCATAAATTTATAACTTCTTGAACGCAAAAAAATGGAAAAAGCGTTCAGAAATTCTGTTATGAAAAAATGAAAAAGGAGAAAAATGACTATGATGATTGAAATGATAGGATACATAGGTTCGGCATTGGTGCTGGTTTCGTTCCTCATGGCATCTGTATTCAAGCTCAGAATTGTCAATACTATAGGAAGTACGATATTTACTGTTTATGCATTTATCATCCATTCCTATCCGACTGCGATCATGAATATATGCCTCGTGCTTATTAACCTGTATTATCTTGTCAAAATGTCCAATACTGAAAAGAACTATGATTTTGTAGAGGTTGACAGCAAGGACAAACTCTTACGATATGTTATTGATACATATACTGATGATATTAAGAAATGCTTTCCGAATATATCTACAGAATTTAGCGATGCAGATCGTGGATATGTTGTATGTCAAAACGGCAAACCTGTTGGAATTATGCTTGGTAAATTAAACGGAAACGATCTTGATATAGAGCTTGACTATTCAATTCCTGAATACAGAGATTTTTCAATAGGGACCTTCCTTATGTCAAAGCTTGCAGCTGCAGGCATTGATAAATTGATTTTTACCGGTTCCGATGAACATCACAAAGAGTATCTTAACAAGATGGGATTTGTGAAAAAGGATGACTACTACGAGAAGGTTCTTTAATAATCTTTAGGATTTTTATATAAGACGACATAAATGATAAACGAGGATTTTGCATTTGTATTTGCAGAATCCTCGTTTTTTGTTAAGTACTAATTTAGATCATAAGTGATGATTGTTCTAGCAGAATAGTTGCGGTAAACGTACTGCCCATTCCTTCTTCGCTCTCAGCTGTAATATCGCCTTTCATGAGGCAGGCGAGGCGTTTTGCTACAGCAAGACCTAGTCCTGTACCTGTTCCGTATTTGCTGGGGTTGCGCTTTTCCTGGGCAAATGGCCGAAACAGGCTTGGCATAAATGAAGTGCTCATGCCGCAGCCTTCATCTTCAACGATGAATGTGATCTTATAGGAGTGATTTTTCTTTATGGACTGAACGGTTATGCTTATCTGAGAATCTCGTTCGCTGAATTTTACAGCATTGGTCGTGAGATTTATGAGCATCTGCTGCGTTCTGCCAAGGTCACATATGATCTGCGGGTTTCCGCGATATGCACGATCTATGTTGACTGTAATATTTTTTTCCGAGGCAAGAGCTTTGGTTATGGTTTCAACCCCGTCAACTACCTCATCAAGAGACGTATCCATGGGAGAAAGATTTAAGTTGCCTCCGTCTATCTTGTCGATATCGAGAAGATCTGACATCAGACGAGCCAGATAATTACTGGAGGTGTAGATTTTTCTCATTTCTGATCTGAGCATTTCAGGGTTATCCTGGTTCATGCCAAGATAAGAAAGAGAAGCGATAGCATTCATGGGATTTTTGATCTCATTACTCATTCTGGACAAAAATTCGCTCATTCTGCGGTTTGCCATCTTCTCGTTTTCAAGAAGCCTGTCATTTAGACGGATTAGACGTTCGATTTTTTCCATTCTTTTGGTTTCATCAGTCACGTCCATAAAGGAGCCGACAAAACCTATTATTTCCCCTTTGTCATATATAGGGGACTTGGAAGCTACGATCTCGCGCACTTCACCTTTTACAACACACTGACCGTGGACGCTATGAGTGCTTTCACCCTGCAAAACACGAAGCTCATCCTCCATGAAAGGAACAGGGTCGGGATGCCAGTTCATTTCTTCGTCGGTTTTTCCAAGAACTGCATTCACTGAGTCAAAACCATAAAAGTCCAGAAATGCCTGATTTACGCCGACAAAACGCCTTTCGGTATCCTTCCAGAAAAGGCAGTCCTGCGTGGTGTTTACAATCTTGTCAAATAAAAGGTCGAGACGCCCCTCAAGAGAAAAGCTTTTTAGCTTGTTTTCTTTTTTGGCTTGTACTACTCCGTTTTCATCTGTGTTGTTTGCCATTGTCCGATCCTCTCAATAAGAAAATTGAATAAATGAGGGTTAACTACGTGTGAATATTATCATTATAGCATAGATTTATGTTTGTCGAGCCATTAAATTTAATTAGGAAGAAAAGTATTATCGTTTTCAAATTCCGCTTTTATCAGATCGTACTCATCCCGGTTAAGGGAGAATAAAGAAGCACATAGTTGGTCAAGTTCTTCATATATTTTGGCAATGGCTTCTTTGTCACCTGAGCTTTTTTTATCCTTATCTGCTATGGCAATAATATCATCGACAATGCTTATTATTTTATTTTGCATCTCTTCATCAGCATAAGGTATCGGAAGGCTCTCAAGATGAGATCTTAATACCTTTACTGAGCGGAACTTTTTTCTGTAATAAAATTCTGTGGCTCTGCAGTTTAATATGGCAAGGATATATTTTGTGCTGAGTCCCTCAATCTGAGGTATCAGTATGTTACAACTGTTTAGCGACAGGGTCTGCTTGTCATCGTAAGAAAATACAAGTCTGTTCCCGATAAATCTGTAAAGGAGCTTTTCCTTTGCTCTGTAGTATTCGGTGGGAGCACATTGCTGGCATTTGTTTCTGTCGAAAGCTATGTAGCATTTTGGGACGCTAAATGCATATTTGTAAATATCTGCGCCCTTAAGTATCACTTCGTTGAGAGGACTTTTTCTTTTTTTCAGCATGTCTTTGTTGGAGCCTGTGACTATTCCCAATGCAAAAATACCGTTACCAAGAAGCGTCTTTTTTTCGGGGACCATATCCATTTTGCTAAGAAGCTTATATTCTTCATCAGGCATAAGAAAATCGAAGATTTCGGCATTTATCTTCCTTTTTTCTCTGATGGTATAGGCGCGACCATCTTCAAAAACCTTTGGACTATCTATGACAAATTTATCTATGCCCTTTTCATCTGAAGATGGCCTCTTTTTTAGCTGCAGGATAATGGATGGGCATTGTACATGGTCAAACACTTCACCGAGGTATTCAAGGTGAGAGAGGGTGGTGTTTTTCAAAACATAATTTCTTATGGCTGTATGTGACCTGACATTTAGTATTGACTCTGGTAGCACATAAGATAACAGACCGTCTTCAGTAAGGCTTTCCACAGCCTTTTCAGTAAAGACGTCAAAGGATTCTATATTATTTGCCCCTCCGGACTCAAATTTTTGAGACAAAAATAACTGCTGCGAATCTGAAAAACGTCCTCCCCATGGCGGATTTCCGAGAATGATATCATATTTTCTGCTTATATTTTCACACAGAAAATCCTGAATTTTTATATGCTCCTTGAAAAATTCGTAGTCGGGTCTGTCATATTTCATTGCGAGATTTATTCTGGTAATGTAAACGCTGATCTCGTCTATGTCTATTCCATATATATTTTCACGTGGGATCCCGGGAGGAAGCTGCAACAAGAAGTTTCCTGTTCCGCAGCATGGATCCAGTATTGTTTTTTCAAGACCGCAGGATAGAAGGGATGCCTCGAATAAATGACCAAGCAGCCGTTTGATGACTTTATTAGGAGTATAGTAAGCGCCTGTTTTTTTTCTTTGATCAACCATTTTTAGCGAGATATATAACAGCCCTAAAATATCCTCTCCCGGCTCGTAGATAAAGCGAATGGATGGAATCGGGTATTTGTCCAAAAGGTCACTGAACAAGCTCTTATCGCCCAAAATATCGTCAATAAAAGGTGAGTATTCATCTATATTCAGATCGCTCTTTAAATATCTTATCAAGGCAGGCTCATCAGATTTGGAATTTTCATTATCAGGCCCTGGAAGTAAAGTGATCGCGGAGCTGGCAAGCAGAGCTCTGAGCAAAGTCTCTTCAGCATTATTAAACTGATCACTGCAGTTTTCATTTTCGATATTTTTTAGTATTTCCGAATAAGCTGACAGCAATTCTTCTGCCGCTTTTATATTGACTGATTTATCTGAAACATACGAACGGTACAGGAAATTACCTGATGCAAAACTCTTGTTGCGTCTGCTTTTTAAAAGCGTGCTACCTTTTTGCAGACTTTTCTTTAAGTTTTCTACATATTCATCTGAGAAATTGTAGGCAGCTCCTCTTTTTCCCTGAGGAATCAGCTTTTTTAGTTTTACCCAGTTCCTGCCTGTAGCGGTAGATATGGATAGTTCCTTACATAATTCTGCCAGAGTATACATATAACACCTTCCATGAGAATACTTAAAGGTACATCAATTTATTGTATCACAATTAAGATATGGTATATTTGTAAATTTCTGTTACTATAGTCTACATAGATATTTTTTAGAAGAAAATTTTATAAAAGAGGGGCTTTTTTAAACTATTATGAAAAAAGATGTGAGCAAAAAAACCGGAACAATGATTCCTTTGCTGGTTGTATTGTCGCTTGCGCTTGTCATATATCTTGCGGTGGCGCTGTATTTTACCGGACACTTTCTGTTTAATACTTATGTAAATGAGATATATGCGTTCAATATGACTGCCTCGGAAATAGAAAAAGAAGTTTCGTCTGGTCTTGATGATTACAGACTGAGCATTTCTGCAAGAGGCGGGATAACAGAAGTAATAACTGCTAAAGAGATAGGACTGAGGCTTTTGTCGGGAGACCAGTTCGTAGTTGCACTAAGAGAACAAAATCCTTTTCTGTGGCCTTCTTATCTTTTTAAAGACACATATATTACTACAGAAACTATAGTTTCGTATCCCGAGGATGTTGTTAAAAAAAGAGTAGAAGAGATGCCGGTTTTTGATAAGGATATGATAAAGGAACCGGTAGATGCCTACATCTCCGATGAAGTTGGAGAGAATGGATTTTATATCGTACCAGAAGACCCCGGAACTGCCCCAAAAGAAGAGAAAGTACTTTCTTCAATATGCGATGCTCTTGATGTACTGGATACAGATCTCGTTCTGCCGGATGACTGTTATGAGGAGGCTGAAATAAAAGAGGGCGATCCTCAGCTTATAGAGTTATGCAATAATCTCAACAAGTTCTGCACCGCAAGGATAACTTATGAGTTTGGCGATGACACCGTTGTTGTTGACGGCACACAAATTAAGAACATGTGCAATATATCAGGCACGGAGGTTAACCTTGATCCGACGCTTGTAAGGGAATTCGTCAATTCCATTGCAAGAAAATATGATTCTTTTGGTAAAAACAGGACTTTGACCACGCATAGTGGTGAAACAATTGAGATAACAGGCGGAGATTACGGATGGTGGATGGATAGAAGTACAGAGACAAAAGAACTGTGTGATGCCATCATAAACGGTGATAAAGTGACGAGAACGCCGGTATACTTCGGAAAAGCGGCAGTGTACGGAGATAACGACTGGGGTGAGAATTACGTTGAGATAAATCTCACAGAGCAGCATCTGTGGGTTTACGTGGACGGAATGGTTGCGGAGGAATCTGACTTTGTTTCGGGATGTGTAAATAAAAGCACTCCCACACCAACAGGAACCTACGGGATAACCTATAAGGAAAGAGATGCAACCCTTGTTGGAGAAAATTATTCATCACCTGTTAAATACTGGATGCCTTTTAATGGCAATGTGGGAATGCATGATGCAAGCTGGCGTTCGGAGTTTGGCGGTGAGCTCTACATCACAAGCGGTTCGCATGGATGTATAAATCTTCCTGTAGATAAGGCGGCATCGATTTTTGATCTGATTTCAAAGGGTGAGGCGGTACTTGTATACGGCGGAGAAACAGTTCCAAGAATTCCCGAACAGGTGCCTGGAGAAAATATAGATGAGACTCCTGAGGGAGGTCTTGAAGGCACACAGCAGATAATTCCGCAGGATGATGGCCTGGTTGCTCCTGAGGCAATTGAGACTTTGCCGGGGAGTGCCGAAGAGGTTCCTTTAGAAGAAGGACAGGAGGCTGCCGCGCAGAACGGGAGTGAAACAAATCCCGAGATAAATCCGGAAACAGGAACGGGTGAATAAATAGTAAAAAAGAGGAGACCACATAAAAGTGATTTCCTCTTTCTTTATACGGTTTACATTTAGTCACCGTTTATTATGCCTTCGAGTTCTTCCTGTGCCTGACTTATCTGTTCTGCGGCATTTTCAGCGCCTTCCTGTATTGCCTGCTGAGCTGCTTCTGCGGCTGAACTTTCAGGTGCCGGAGTTTCTTCAGCAGGTGTCTCGGCAGGAGTTTCTGCTGCAGGAGCGCTTTGGATGACAACACCGTTTGCAGCCATCTGCGCCTGTTCCTGCGCGATTATTTCAGCTATATTTGGCTGAGCCATGAAGTCTGCTGTGTGGTGACAGGTAGCAGTAGGAGTCATCACAGTATTACCGTTTTCATCAACAGAAGTAGTGTAGTTTGACTCTGTAGGAGCTACTCCGGATTGTGCCTGCAAAGCTGCCGGTTCTACAGGAGTGAGCTCAAATATTCCGGTTGTCTTAAACGGACATTGATCGGTTGCAGGAAGGTTATCACACTGACAAAGTGTTCCTGCATAATGTACATCACAACTGTCTGTAGGAATAGTACCTTCTGCAAAGTATTCGGTCATGAGGGCACCGTCACATAGACCGGATATTCCCTGTTTTCCTGATCTCGAGCATACAGTTCCTGTTACGACTGAATCGGGCTTGGTGAACTGCGTAGCGGGAAGATCTTCATGTATCTTCTCCATTACCGCACGCCAGAGAGTCTTTGCAAGTCTTTGCTCTGCGGTAGAAGACAGGTCTACGTTGTTGTCATATCCTGCCCAGGTTGTTGCAGTATAGTATGTTGAATATCCTGCAAACCATACATCGTTTTCATCGGAAGTAGTACCGGTTTTTCCGGCGATTGCTGTGCCACCGAAGTTAACAGCTGTACCTGTTCCGCTTGTTACAACGTCCTGCATGGCGCTTGTGAGAAGGTAAGCTGTTGAATCCTTAAGGATTCTTGTTGACTCGGCAGAAGTATTGTCCAGGATTGTATTTCCATCATGGTCAACAACCTTTGTATAAAGCTTGGGCTTTATGTATACACCGCCGTTTGCGATTGCGGCATAAGCGGCATTTAGCTCTACGTTCTTTACACCGTGGGTAAGACCACCGAGAGCTGTTGGAAGCTGGATATCTGAATAAACCTTGCCGTTAATTTCTTCGCTCTCAACTATTGTTGTAAATCCGAAATTCTTCAGATAGTCAAAAGCAAGCTGAGGAGTGATGAGTGTCATTGTCTTTACGGCGATGATGTTCATTGAATCCTTAATAGCTGTTCTGATCGTTGTCAGTCCTCTGTAGGATTCGCCGTACCAGTTGTTGACAGGTCTTCCGTCCGGATAATTGAAAGGAGCATCATTAAATACTGTTGCAAGTGTGAGTCCTGCGCTGTCAAGGGCGGGTGCATAGGTTGAAAGCACCTTGAAGGTTGATCCGGGCTGTCTCACAGTATCTGTAGCTCTGTTGAGCGTTCTGGATGCCTTCTTTTCACCTCTTCCTCCGACCATTGCAACGATGTAGCCTGTTGAGTGGTCTTCGACTGTTAGAGAAACCTGAGGCTGAGGAGTTAAGTTTATAGACTCACCCTCTACAGTATCTCCTTCGGACATAACTGCGGCTTTGTACTCATCGATAGCTGCCTGAGCTTCTTCTTCAGAAGAAAAGAGAAGATTGAAGCTGCTTTTTTGCTCCTGAAAATATGACTTCATCATTTCTGAGCTGTAGTTTGTTTTGTTTCCTTCTGAATCTACAGTAGTAAGAGCATATTCGAGAAGGTACTTGGTTCCTTCAGGATAGTTTGCTTCGTCAGAGAATACTTCATCGCATTTTCTCTGGATCTCAGGATCCTGAGTGGAATAAATCTTAAGTCCACCGCTGTACAGAAGTGTGTAAGCCTGTGTCTCGTTGTATCCTGCCTCGATCAGATCGTCGATCAGCTGATTTGTGAGAGCATCTACAAAGTAGGAGTTGATGCTGTCATCTGTTGTCTCTTCATCGACTACCTGGATTCTTGCATATACGTCGTCGGCCATAGCTTCATCATATTCTACCTGAGTGATATAGCCGTGCTTAAGCATGTGATCAAGAACTTTGTCACGTCTTACGACGTTGTTCTCAGGATGTGTGATCGGGTTATATCTGCTGGGGTTCTGAGTGATTCCGGCTATAACCGCACATTCTGAAAGAGTAAGGTTTGATACTGACTTATTAAAATATCTAAGTGAAGCAGCCTGTACACCAAGGGTATTACTTCCAAGGTTGATTGTGTTCATGTAGTTGAGCAGGATCTCGTCCTTGCTCATGGTTTTTTCAAGCTGTATTGCAAGATATTGTTCCTGGATCTTTCTCTTTACCTTGGCAATATCGGAACTTTCACTTGTCCAGCCGGTAAAAACATTGTTCTTAAGGAGCTGCTGGGTAATGGTACTGGCACCCTGAGACAACTCTCTGCTGGTGATACCGACAACAGCTGCACGGATGATACCCTGAATATCAATACCGTTGTGCTCGTAGAAACGCTCATCCTCTATTGCAACGAATGCATGGGCGAGGTTTTCCGGGATCATATCCCAGGTTACGGGTATACGGTTTGAATCGGTAGATACCAGTTTGGCTGTCTGATTTCCTTCGGTGTCGTAGACGAAGGTTGAATAACCGGTAGGTGTAACACTTATGTTTCCGATATCAGGAGCGGTATCTATAATCCCCCTGAAAACACCAATTCCTGCACAGGTCAGGATAACGCAAAGACCGATAATAGCTACAAGAATCAGCTCGAAAGATATAAGGGATATTTTCTTCCCCCATTTTTTGGTACCTGAGAGGATCTCCTGTTGCTGATCCCTGATACCTTTTCTTCCAAAATTCATATATTCCTCCATTAATAATTTTCATAGATTCTTGCGGGCGATTTTCGCTTTTGCCCGCAAGAAGTGATATATTTTTCTAATGAAAATTTGTATAATATTATAGCAAATAGTCAGATTAAAGAATAGGGTTAACTATGGAAAATAAAGGAAGTTATAGAGTGATCCTCATTGAAGGCTCAGGTGAAGTGGTCGAAAAAAAGTCCAGATTTATCGCAAATGTGTTTTCGGTAAAGGATGTGGAAGAAGCAGAATCAAGGATAGCAGCGATGCAGAAAAAGTACTGGGATGCAAGGCATAACTGCTATGCTTTTGTTATAGGCTCTGATTTTGGAATAAGCAGATGCAGCGATAACGGAGAGCCGTCAGGAACGGCCGGAAAGCCAATTCTTGAAGTTATAAAAGGCTCAGGTGTTACGAATGTTTTGATCGTTGTCACCAGATATTTTGGCGGAACACTCCTTGGTACAGGTGGTCTTGTAAGAGCATATACACAGGCTGCGCAGGCAGGACTTTCTGCCTCTGTAATAGGAGAGATGGTATATGGCGCTAAACTGCATCTTAACGCTGATTACAATCTTGTCGGAAACATACAGTATTATCTTAGAAATGAAGGTATACCTCTTGAAAATGAAGTATATACCGACAGAGTTGAGTATGATATTACGGTAAAGATGGAAGACGTTGACAGAATAACAAAAGGGCTCACCGAAAAAACTGACGGTAAGCTCATAATAGAACAAAAAGAGGAGGGATACTATCCATTTTAGTATCCCTCCTTTTGAATTGTTTTTATTTTTTATTTTTATCGATAAACTGCATCTTGTTATCGCCGGATGCATTATTCTGGTTAATAGCAACACCAAGCATTTCTGATTTTTTCTTCATCTTCATACATGCAGGACATACCGTTCCGAAATTAAGCGGAGATCCGCATATCTGGCAATAATTTCCCATGATCACCTTCTGAATGGTGGGGTCATCCTTGTACTGGATACGTCCCTGTTTTATCCATTCATTGACTTTGGACAAAGAGATGCCGAAATGCTCTGCAACCTCATAATCCTTTACATCATTAGCACGAATGTAATCTCTTACATCAGCAAATAACTGAAGCTCTTTACACATAGGGCACAGATCGGCCTTGGGATCAGGATTGTACAGAATTTTCCTTCCGCAGTTTTTGCAAACACGGTCATGCTTGTGCTTGTTATTTAATTCATCCGGAACGCCAATAAAATTATTATCCATGTATTTATTGTATCACATGATGGAAGATTATTTACCAGCTTTTTGTTTTGCAGCAAAACCTGCTCTCTTTCTGAGTGTAGGATCAAGGATCTTCTTACGGATACGAAGAGAAGTGGGAGTAACCTCCAAAAGCTCGTCAGTATCAATGAAGTCGATGCTCTGCTCAAGTGACATGATCTTCGGGGGAACAAGTCTTAATGCTTCGTCGGAAGAAGATGTTCTTGTGTTTGTAAGGTGCTTTGTCTTACATACATTTACTTCGATATCTTCGCTCTTTCCGCTTGAACCGATGACCATTCCAGAGTAAACCTTGTCGCCGGGGCTGATGAAGAGCTGTCCACGCTCCTGAGCATTGAAAAGGCCGTATGTTACAGCTTCACCTGACTCAAATGCTATAAGTGATCCCTGCTTACGATAAGAGATATCTCCCTTGTAAGGAGCATAGCCATCAAAGATTGTGTTCATGATACCGTTACCCTTGGTATCTGTCATGAACTCACCTCTGTATCCGATAAGCCCTCTTGAAGGAATGAGAAACTCAAGTCTTGTATAGCCACCGTTGGCAATACCCATGTTGATCATCTCGCCCTTTCTTTCACCGAGCTTCTGAATGACACTACCTGAGAATTCTTCGGGAACATCGATATAACATTTTTCCATAGGCTCGAGTTTCTTGCCGTTTTCATCTTCTTTGTAGATAACTTCGGCCTTACTTACTGCGAATTCATAACCTTCGCGACGCATTGTCTCGATAAGAACGGAAAGATGAAGTTCTCCACGTCCTGAAACCTTGAAGGTCTCTGTGGTTTCTGTATCTTCAACTCTGAGAGATACGTCCGTGTTGAGCTCTTTATAAAGTCTGTCTCTTAAGTGACGTGATGTAACAAATTTACCTTCCTGGCCTGCAAGAGGTGAATCGTTAACAATAAAGTTCATAGAGATAGTGGGTTCTGAGATCTTCTGGAAAGGTATAGCAACAGGTGCGTCAACTGCGCAGAGTGTGTCACCGATCTTAAGATCATCGATACCTGAAATAGCAACGATAGAACCGATGCCTGCTTCCTGTACCTCGGTTTTTCCAAGTCCTTCAAACTCATAGAGCTTACTTACTTTTGTCTTAAAGCTTCTGTCGGGCTCGTGGTGGTTTACAATCATTACTTCCTGGTTAACTTTAAGTGTTCCGTTGTCGATCTTACCAACACCGATACGTCCTACATATTCGTTGTAGTCAATTGTACTGATGAGCATCTGTGTACCTGCATCAGGATCACCTACAGGAGCGGGTATGTAGTTGATGATTGTGTCAAGAAGAGGCTTTAAGTCGCTTCCGGGCTCATCAAGTGAAAGTGATGATGTACCTGCCTTTGCTGATGCAAATACGAAAGGACAGTCAAGCTGCTTGTCATCGGCACCAAGGTCGAGAAGAAGCTCAAGAACTTCGTCGATAACTTCCTCGGGACGTGCTTCGGGTCTGTCGATCTTGTTGATGCAGACGATTACGGGAAGTTTAAGCTCCATTGCCTTACCAAGAACGAACTTGGTCTGGGGCATTGCGCCTTCAAATGCGTCAACTACAAGGATAACACCGTTAACCATCTTAAGAACACGCTCAACCTCTCCTCCGAAGTCAGCGTGACCGGGAGTATCGATGATGTTGATCTTGATATCTTTATATGTGATGGCAGTATTCTTGGACATGATGGTGATCCCGCGCTCACGCTCGATATCTCCTGAGTCCATGACTCTTTCTACGACATCCTGATTGTCGCGGAAAACACCGCTCTGTCTTAAAAGACCATCTACAAGTGTAGTTTTACCGTGGTCAACGTGAGCGATAATAGCAACGTTTCTGACATCGTTTCTTGTCTGTTTCATGGTATTCCTCCGTAAAATTAGTGAAAAGTTAAAATGATTTCCTTACATATAATAAGGAAAGAAAAATGCAAATTAAATTTGAAACTTTGATAGTATAGCATGACGCTTTTACAGTTTCAATATGTAATGTTCATAATAAAACTTCTTAATTAATTGCTTTCTATGTGCATAAAAAGTGTGACAACTTTATGTTCCTTATTCAATTTTCAGCATATTTTTGGTATAATAGACTAAAACAAAATAGTAAAAATATTATCTATATGAAGATGGATAAGAAAAAATATATTTTTGAGGAGGAACTTAACATGACGATTATAGATAAGATTTTTGGAGAACAGGACGGTATTCATACCACTACCTCCGAGGACGAACTTCAGCTTGAGCAGACCGGAACAAAAGAAAAGAAGCCAAAAGCAGAGATATCCGAGGAAAATACTGTCAGATTTACAGAACATGACAGATTTTGGGAGGGTATGAAATAATAAAAGAAAGTAAAGATTAATTTCGCTACATAAGTTATTACGGGGTTACTGTGTGATTTTAATTAGTTTAATTCGCCGTGTTGACGTGTTAAAGTGCTGGTGCTATGATTTTATGAGGCCGACTCACCATGTGATGGGTCGGCTTCATTTTTTAGATTATGAAGATTT
>Ga0247608_10003285_pt1 | contig 19054 bp, 7 predicted proteins | sample 176DNAGHGlowgp2_FD_193490 | JGI IMG/M metagenome (GOLD analysis project Ga0247608, IMG submission 193490) | Sheep rumen microbial communities from Palmerston North, Manawatu-Wanganui, New Zealand - 1766 DNA GHGlow gp2 | ecosystem: Host-associated > Mammals > Digestive system > Stomach > Rumen ...
AAGATTATGAACGAGACGAAATTAGAATTGTAATATGCGGAGACCTCGTTCACCAGAAGAATAATATTTCAAACGAATTGATGACGTTTAGTAGTTTTTTCCTAAGACAATTGGAAGAAATTGCTAAAGTTATTGTTGTCGCTGGTAATCATGACCTACTAGTAAATAACATGTCTAGAACGGACACGCTTACAGCATTGTTTGATACTGCTAATTTTGACGATTGCATGTTCATTGATTCTGTATTAGACTTTGAAAGCGGCTTTGTTGAAGATGATAATGTTGTATGGGCATTATATTCAATCTATAATGGCTATGCACCGCCAAGTTTTGCTGCTTTAAATGCTGAAGGTAAGCAAATCATTGGCTTATATCACGGTATGGTTGTAGGTGCAAAACTTAACAATGGAACTGTTGTTGACGGTGGGGCAGAAGGAAGCCTATTTGATGGCTGTACTTGCGTCATGGCTGGAGATATTCACAAACGACAAGTAATTAAACATAATGATATTGAAATTGTATATCCAGGGTCATTGATACAACAAACATTTGGAGAGACTGTATCTCAGCACGGATTTGTAGTATGGGATGTTGAAAATATGTCTCATAAATTCGTTGACCTTGAGAGTGAATATGGTTTATACGACATTGAAATTGAGTCTCTTGATGATTTGGATGAGGATAAAGAAAAGCTGATTAACTTCTAATGGTTAATCAGCTTCTTCTATATGTTTTATTTCAGTTTCTTCGCATGTTTTATGAAATAAATTGATTTTTATTTTTTTGCTACTTTCACTTTGCAATAGTTCAATATATCCGTTTGAAGGTTCTTCAAAATTACTATTGTTAGTTATTACTAATTTGGTTTTTAATGTTTTAAAAGTATATGACATTGGTTCTCCTTTATAGGATATACCCCAATCCCAATTTTTATTGTTTCTTTTAGAAGATATACCTATTTCAATTTTTCTCCCATCAATTTTTATTTTACCAATTTTGAAAACATACGTTTTTTCGCCTATTTCATCATAATTTGGAATTATTTTGATGAATGCCGTATCATTGTTTGTATTTCTCAAAATTATATATGAGGTTGTTTTAACTAGACCTATATTTAATGAAATAAATAATTTGCTAAATCCTATTCTATAGTTAACATCACGGCATAAAATGGAGTCAATACCCCAATTGAGCATTGAATCTCCATTTTTAGATATTATGTCAAATTCAAATATATCTTGTTTCAAAAAATTATTTAAATCAAGAATGCATTCTTTTTCTCCATTAATTGTTAACATCACTATAAACGTATTGTATGTCTACAATTGTAGTAGACGGAATCATTTGTGTAAGATAGTTCATTACTATGCTATCTAGATATTTTATTTCACATTGACCTTGATTGCTGTGCCATTCATTATGAAGATAGAATTTTATAGAAAGCCTTTTATTATTTAATATTTGGTTTGTTATTTCATCAATTATGCTTTCATCAATATCTTTCATATTACTAATAACATAAGGAGTTCCACCAATCATATTTTCCTCATTGTTCAAAATATATTTGGAAACAGAAATATTAGACGAATTAGAATTCTTATACATAAATTCTAATTCCTTACGTTTATTTTCGTTTTCGCCATAAAATAAGACATTTTCGCAAGGAGTCACTGTACCGCTACTTTTTTTATAGTAAGACCCGAAATAATGTATCTTTGAATCTCCGCTGATTAAATATGGATTATACTGCTTAATCATTTCATTAGAATCCACTAAGCCACTAAACCCATAATTTGAGATTTCGTTATCCAAATCATAATAAAATGCCTCATAACATCTTTCGTCAAACAAATCGTTTTCTATTGGGTATTTAAACAACTTTTTGAAATACGTAAAATATTTATGTCCATTGTCATAATTCATATTCCCGTTATGAGGATTGTTCCCTTCATAATAATTTGTTATGGTATTAATCCTAATATATTCTGGGTCTGTTTCTTCTAGTCTTCTCCATCCGTTTTTATTTTCATCTGTTGCAAGCCTATCAGAGAAATAAGAGTCATCAATGATGAAATAATTTGTAGTAGCAGTGGTAACTTTTTCGTCAAGAATCATAAAACTATCAATAGTATATGCTCCATCAGTATTGGCTTTACATATAAAATCATATGTTTTTTTGTTGTCAATTTCAGTTACTTTAATATATGCCTTAACCTCATATCCCCTTTCTTTATCGTTTAGGTTATATGTTGCTTCATTCCCATTTTTGTCATACACGACAATCGTAGACATAAAGAACTTTGAATCCCCTATTTTAATGTAATCATCGCTTTTAATTAAAGAAATATACATTAATACTGAATCACTATCTGCATCATATTCATATTTTATGCTGTATACTTCATTGTCGATAATGGCAACATCACGTTCAACATTTGATACGTAAATGATAGAGCCATCTTTAATTGTGTTGATTGGAGTAGATATTAAATCGCCAATCGTATCAACTCTTTTAATGTTCCTAACCGTCTCTTTATATATAGGATGATTATCAACTATCTCATCATTTTCATCTTTACCTTCTTCTACGTAACAAGTATAAGCGATGTTATCGTCCACATCGTATTGGAAATTATATCTTTCATCATTTCCATTTTGAACAGTTTTTGATAGCCATCCACCATCCATTTGGAAATAAGGATTTCCGTCCAATTGTTCACCTTTGTCAAAGTTTGGATATAAATATCTCCTTCTTACTGGACTATTGTTATTATTTATTTCTTTGAATGCCTCTGTCACACTAGAAGTTGCACTTTGAGCACTATTGGCAATTAATGGACTTACTTTTATGTAGGCATCATTTATCGTATTTCCGCTTTCATCAGTCAAAATATACTCATACCTATACAGAACAGGTAATCCTTGATATGATACATAACTAGATGGTGCTCCATATTTTGTGTAATTTGATGTTGACCTATAATCATATACAATTGCTTTTGTGGAATTAATCCAGTCAATACGATACATTTGATGTACTGCGTCCCAATTTTCTTCAATTCTATTTGTAAATGATGAATATTCAGTTATTTCATAATCAGCAGTAATTGCATTATTGACGCAGTTATGAGGCATTCTGTCAACCCATCTTTGACTTTTGAAGCCAAACATTCCCAATAGCATTTCGATGCCCTCAATAGTACCTTTATGACGCCAGATATATGGAGAATTTATTGCCATTCTCCTCATAAACTCGTTGTTAGCGTCTATGTAAGTATAAGATTTTTCGTCAGTATATGTTTTAATTCTGTTTTTAATTTTTGAAGTTCCATTTTCACATTGGTCATAATATGTGCTGCCCATACCGTTTGCGTTGACAAATTTATAAACACTTCCTTTATACTGACATGGTGGTTCTTCACCACAGCAAGATATGAAATATCCTTCTGGATACTCGTCAGCCCATTCTTTACTGTAAGGACGCACCTCTTTTTTGGCATTTTGAGTGAATTGTCTGAAAAAGAAATTTTCGCCATCATTATTATCTAGTTGTTGCTTTTCTTCATAATCGTTTGATGGCAAATATGTTTTTGTACCGTCATCATTTTTGATGTATTCCTCAAGGTCATAAGGATATACAAGACATACATCCCATCCTTTGTTTTCAACCTCATCAATCAAAAAATAATCTGGAACATTATTTCTTTCATCATAAGTTACCCTATTGATATTTTTGATATTGTTAATGTAAGTAAGAATTTCATCAAACTCTCTAGCAAAAACCCTTAACGCCTTTTGCATTTTTTCACCACCGTGAACATATTCTTCTTCGCCACCAACTGTAAATTCACGAGTATATGTCCAGTCAAAATTTTTGATAGCCTCATGGGTCATTGACCTATAAAGATTATCAGTAAACAATGCATCATAAAACTCTCCAATTTCTGAAAGCTTTTTGGTGTAATCATTGAACCCGTAAGAAGAAGCATCAACATTATAGTCACCATATGTTGTAGGGAATACAAAATCTTCAGTTTCCCTATAATAACCTCTTTCGTTTTCTTTGATTACAGAAAAAACAGCCTTATATTTTGGAGTCGTTTTCCTATCTAATATTAACTTTTCAAAGTTATCGCATTCATTATAAAATGGGGCAATGATTTTTTTCTCACTTGGCCTTATGTGGGTGTCAACCGCATTCTTAGACAGATATATTATTTCATTATTATCTCCAACCCAAGCATTAACTATAACCGTGTCTGCGGTCACACTAGCCATTTTATATCCTTTGCATGGTGTTGAAAAATAACAATTAATGTCACCACACATCGCGCCATGAGCAATTGTATAGGTTACAGAAGAGGTTGATTCTGGCATTGCGCTACTTACTTGTTCATATGTTCCAAGAGAGCCGTAAACTTTTGTTGTATAACAATCTCCATTTTTTGTAGTTTCTTCAATCCAATATTTAGTAGAATATTCAACGAATTTTTCATGGATTGCTCCACTTTCAAAACTTTTCACTAAATTTTCATAATCTTCCCTACCTTCTTCTGTAGTTTCATCGTTTTGACTCTGTAGCCACCAAACCTCGTTATTGTCCCTATTAAAATACTGTTTTAAAACTGTTGGTTTTAAATAATTATAATAAAAAGCGTCTGCACCATAGATACTATCCAATATAATCTCATATTTGACTACTTTAACAAAATTTTCTGTTTTCCATGATTCGATAATATTGTCATCTTGTGGTTCATCGTCTCCTTGTATAATCCGATAATTTTTATACCCATTGTTGGCAAAATATTTTATTTCTTTACCCTCCAAAGGTTTTTTGATAGAATGTATATCAATACCAAAAGGATTATCTACATAAAGTTCAGAATCGTCTATTACGATTTTGCTATCACAATTATCACAATGAATATACTTACTGTCATCAACAGTTATTGGTTTACAAGTTCCTTCATATTTTGGCTCACCAAATGGAACTTTCTCTTCAATCTTTTCAAAATCAACTGTTATTGCAGATGTATAATAGGCATTTTCACTAGTTCCATAAAGTTCTCCTGGAAATCTTTGCAAAATGTCATTAATTGATGCCCTAAACATTTCACTCAAAGACCCATAATATGCAAAATCACAAAAATCATAATAATCTTGTTTGAGGACAATCTTTACATCATTCTGGTCCTCAAACTCACTAGTCATTCCACTTATAGTCTCAAGAGTCCAAGTATCGCCACTTTCGTTTTCCTTCCATTTAGACTGGTTGTACTGATTTGAGATTTTACCATCATTTCTAACTGTAATAATAAAATTACTACTTTTATAGATTGGAATTTGTCCAGGAGAGAACTGATTGACACCTCCAATTGTAGTGATGTCACGTTCCCATATAGTACCATCCTCTATCTCTTGGTGCTTTTTTTTCAGTACATAATTTGAATGTGATTTTATTAAAGCCATTTGTTTTATCCTATTTTATCTGTAATTGTTTGACTAAAATCAATACTATTTTTTTTGTTTTCTTTAACCTCATAAACTGGTTTTCCAGTATACTGGTCTTTAAGTGTAAAATGCTCTGCTTGATGATATATCTCGTTCTCATTGTTAAATGTTGTAACAAGACCATTATCCAAGTCTCTAAGTTGGCTGTTTTCCAACATATAACTGATTGTATCAGCATCGTGGGTTGTCATTTCAATGTCTAGCTGTATTGGTTCAAAAAATGTATTAACCAAAAGAATTTTTTGTGTAGGCTTTCCTATATAAGGAAGTGCATTGTTCTTGAATGTAGGTGCTGACGAAGGCGATACAGTTACGAATATCAAACTAGAACTATCCTCATAACGGTATGTATAGGATTTGTCGCTAGATGAATTTGGAGCACTAACGACTGGTTCGCACTTATTATTAGATGTGATAATTCTATAATAATCTTGTCTGTTACCGTTTTCATCTAAATAAATTATTCTATAGCCCACCAACTCATTGTTTTTCCTAGCTTTTGTTCTAATGCTAGAATTTTGTATTTGCATGGTATCTAGCACCAAACCCCTAACATTTGGAAATGCTGTTAGATTCCCTACGTCAGTAATGACTGCTTCTATTTCTTTTGGTTTGATGTACACAGTATAAAAGCCTTTTTTATTGAACGCACTAAGAGGTAGTTGAAGGTTATACATTCCCTCAACATATTCATCAGCATCGTTATTTTCCATTTCTCTTTTTGCTTGTGTCAATATACTAGAATCCAAATGCATAAATTTAGCGTTTGTAATTGAGTCATAACTTCTAGCTTCGTGATAGCAATAAGATATGTCAACTAAATTTGGGATGTCAACATTGGCTATATTTATAGGGATTGTGGTCCCATATGCTCCGACACTCATATTGTTTTATTATTTAATCTATTATTTTCTTTAACTCTCCATTATTTTGAAGAAATTGTTCCCGTACTTCTCTAATGCCTCTAAGCTTGTTACCTCGCCAAGCTTCAAATGCTTTTCAAAAGCAGCATTTATGCCTCTGTCTATATAAATATCAGAGTCCACATTTTCCATTGAAGAAATACCAAACATATATTCTTCTCTAAATACTGGCAAGACTTGCATGCCATTATGCTCTTCCATATCTTTTTGATTATTAAAAAAATCTGTATTTCCACTAAATATGTTTATATTAAACCTAAAATCTGCCATAGGAACACTATAAGATGAATTATATTGGGAATCATCAACATGCTCCATTATTTGCGTTAGTTTGTAAACATAAATTGGATAACTAACAGAATGGTTGCATACGTCATTTATTCTTGAAGGCACTATAGAATCAAGGTTTTTAGGCTTTTTGAGATAATATTCTCTATTCTCCTTAACAAATTGTACGGTTTCCTTATATTCTACTCCATAATTGTTTCTATTAGGTTCATAGCATAAATTATAGTTTTCATCTTTTTTTCTTCTAAGGGTAGCACCAATATAATATGTTATGTCACAGAATATATCATCGTAAAAACTATACATCACTTCTTCGTCTTTCTCCAATTCCTCTTTTGCCATTGTTGATGCGGAAATTGCACTTAATGATGTATAACCGCTAACTTTTTCGCCATTCATCTTAATTGTATAGGTATCGCCACTTTCTAAAACCACATCTACAATAGTTTCTTTCGGAATTGTTTCGTCAGTTTCCTTATAGTAAAATGTCATTCTAGTTATTATATCACCAATGAAATAGTTTTTATCGTCAACAATATCATCTAAATCTTCTTCAGTCAATGAGAATCTTGAAATATTTGCTGTATTTCCAACTTGATATAACAGTTCCAATACAGTTCCTTCTGGTGGTTGATGATTATATATTGTATCACTATTGATTTCATATATACCATCAATGTCATTTCCCACATCATCTGTAAGAACATTGTAAAGTCTCAAATCAGACAACTTAGATATGGTTCTACCATTTATTTCATTAGCTGAATACAAATTAACTTCAAATGGACAATTTACATTTATGAAAGGTTTACCGTCAAAATATTCTGTGCTGCTGCTAACAACCGCAACATCATTAGGAACTACATCCATAGTTTCGCCACTTATTATTTTTTCGTCATCCTTATATGTAACATAAATTATGTTGTTTAGATTATCGGTAGTGTATGCGCTAATTCTGAAAAAAAACGTTTCATTTATTGTTATATCTGTGTCGGTAGAAGAAGATAAATTATAAGCATTGTCATTATAATAAATGTAATAAATTTTTTCGCCATTTAACTTATTCCTATCGAAAGAAATATAATCATTAAAGTTGAAAGTCCTACCACTACAATTTATTTCTGTTGAACTAGAATTTGGTTTCTTGAAAAACGGAAAATAGAATTTGTTTTTTGGTTCATAAAACTCTGCGTATATCTTTTTCCCATTGATGAAGGTGTATGGCGTATTAGTACCTTTCTCTCGGAAAATCATATATTTTTTATTTCCTAAATATTTGTTTGCCTTGTCGTATGTCGCATACTCAATTTCATTTATTGGGTATAAATCGCCATTAATTAATATCCACCCGTTTTCTCTGGTTGTTAAAAGATATTTTTTGGACATCTGAGATTCCAAATCTTTTTCCGCTTTCTCGTAACTAGAAGCTGATGACGTATATTTCACGTTTTCATCGTCATATGCGAAATAGGTAATAGCAGATACATAGAAATCATTTTTGTAGTCATACTTTACGTCATCATCCCACTCATATTCATGATTTACATAATAATCTGTGTAGTCAGTCCATCCACTTATTTGAATATCTCTACTGCCACACTTAGGACATCTACCATAAAACACACCTTCATAGCCACAAGTATTACAAGATGAAACGTATTTCTCCATATAGTCTGGGTTAAATGTATAACCACTACCATCATTTAGAATAACTGAATGCCCATCAATGGTGCTAACTGTACCAGATAAAGTGTTTTCACTATCTCCGTAATGTGCAGTCCTATAATCCTTTCCAATTTCATATTCTTTAGAAAATATACTGAATTCTCCCATCATCAATAGAAACTTGTAGTTCAGTAGGTAAAATTACTGTTGGAAGAAAACAATCGGTACTATCACTGATTTTGCTTGAATTTTCAACAATTTTATATTGAATGTTATTGAACCATTCAGACATTGCAGAATATATACGCTCGCCACCTCTGCTGAAATACTCTTCGCAATCACAGCAATCTGTAATGGCACTTGATTTGCAATCCCAAGAATCTAATTCTCCATTTTTCCCCTTTTTAAATGCGTCTTCATAACCTTTAATTATTCTTTCCTTAAACCAAGCTATCCATTTAATCACATCAGGATAAAATAACCTATCCCTTTTCCAATAGTCTTTGTATTTCATTGGTATGATAAAAGAAGGAACAACGTTATCACAAATCCATTTGAAAAAACCAACGTCATACACATCTACCATTGCCATTCTATCAGTAGGTGTTTTCTTTTCGTCATGAGCTTCTTCAGGAGTTTTTGGTAAATATTCAGATGTATCTTTGTCAAAAACTAGAACTTCAACTATTCCTCCCTTTTCAGCAAACTCATTATCCAAATCCAAATATGTTTGTTTATCCGTTCCGTATATCATTTGATTGGCATATTTAGTACCGCTTTCATAATTGTAATAATCTTCAGCACTAGTATACACCCTATTACAATGACTATACTGCTTCAATAAATTATAATATTCATTAAAGAAATGATACCATTTACTGAGGTTTTCAAATGACAAAACAAATTCACATAATTCATCATATGGCGAGTTGCCATAACAATGACAACCGTCTGTAACAGTGTATTCTGAATAAGTGTGACTAGAATAAGGCTTTGGAGAAACAACAATATTCACTGGTATCATACCCCAATTACTAGTATATTGCCACTCCCTATCAGTCAATGATTCCTTATCAAATAGATAAAAATCGTTGTCTTTATACGCTGGCCATACACTAGGCAACCTAGATGTCATCGGTTCTAAAGATATTTGTTTTTGTATTGTTCTCATTCCACTTCGTAATTAAATGCTTTTATATCGAACTGCCTTCTATTAACATTGACAATTGCCCTAATTTGCTGGTTTTTCCTAATATTAACTAACTCTTCTTCTGTTGGATGTTGTGACTCATTCATTATCTTCATTTCAAATAAATTAAGATTGAGTATGCCATTTTCATCTTGTTTTACATACCTATCGTCAAACACATATCCATACTCTTTTCTATCAAAGTCATAAACTGCATATAAAGGTATATATGTCTGGGCATATACATATGACAGTGGTATGCCTTGTTTAAGTTCTGCTAAATCGTCGATTCCAGTTATGCTATTCGTAGAAGTACTTGTAAATTTCAATGCATGCTCTGGATACATTTTATTATAAGCAGTTCCACCACTGTCTGTTGTGTTGCCACTCCAATGCATAGGTATAAGGAACGGTATTGTTTTACCAATCCCAGCATGGTTAAATTCAATTTTCATATAAATAGGTTTCGGGTGAAGTTTTTCAGCGTATTCCCTAAAAATATAAACATAAAAGCCCTCAGAAGATGTATCTGTTATATACTTGTTGTCAACTACAAGCCTAGAACTTATTCTATGGTCATCTGTATCCATAGTAATTCCACTATAATCTTGCTCATAAGTATTATATTTTGTATGAGCTGATGCCCAATTTAAATATTCAGTTTTAACATCAATTTTGTTGGTTTTGTAAATATTTTCCGCAGAAGTGACATCTGTCTTAGAAGATAAAATAAATCCTGTGGTTTTATCTTTCTCAAATATAGGCTCAGAAACAGAACCATATTCTCTTTCATACTTTTTTGAATTATCAATAAACCTTTTAAACAACTTGTGTCCATCAACAAATATGCAAGATGTTGCCAACAATGATTGTGTTTGAGGGTCAGTGCTGTCATAAAACGATAATCTAGCAAATGATTTAGCGACTTTAGACCTTTGATAAAATATGTCATCGTTAGTGAAATATAATAGCCCCATTAAGTCTGAAGCCTCCATCAATGTCTGGCCGCTTGCTTCTCTTTTTTCTCTTAAAATATCACAATATGGATGAAAATCTGTTATAAACCAGTTATCCGTTGTTGCGCTAGTATCATATGTTACATCGCCATCGTTTACTTTCCAAGAATCCAAATTTCTACTTCTGAAATGGAAATTCAAATTTATCTTGTATATCGGTTTGAAAATCGTTGAAGAACCTCGATACATTTTATCTTCTTTATCGGTATATTCATGAATGTTTGTTCTGTTCTCGTCCTCGTAATACCCATAGACAAATTTTGGCAGATAAACGTCTTTCTCCATATCAACTATTGGATTGATAGCCTTTTCTTTTTCTGCTTCAAAAAAATCACGTGTCACTATATCATCTTGCATCGTGTTATTAGCAACGTCCATTCTTAACGATAAAGGAATATGAATATATCCGTTTTTAACAAATATAGTTAAATCATTGAACAAATCATAATAATCGTCACTAGACGTAGGCGTATTGTTCCTTAAAAATGGTAGATTACTTGTTATTGATTTATCTCCAAAAATTTTATTCTCGACATACAATGTGTAGGAATTTTGATTACTTACCACATTATTGCATATTTCATTAGTAATCATTCTCTTGAACTCATCCGTAAACTCAGTAATATTAACGTATGGTTCGCATATATATGTAGAATTACCTATTTTTTCTGTAATATTAAATGTATATTTTTTTGGTATATCAATTAATGCGTATTTGTAAAGGATTTCTTCATCATCAGGTTCTGTATTTGCGCTAACTTCCCTTATGATATATTTTTTATTATCTATAATAATTCCATCATACGGTTTAATACTATATATCGCCTCTGTTGCTGCTGTAGATGTGCCACTAATTATTTTACCATAACGTTTTAAAGTTCCACTAGAATATTCGCCATCATCAATTGTTTTAATAAGCATAGGCACTTTTTCTTTGCCTATCGTAACCAAACAGTTTTTATCAACCGTTTTTCCGCTTATATAATCAATGTCATATTCATTATCGTTTATGATTACTTTATCTAATAAATTTTTTTGTACTAGATATTTTCTAGAATTAAATATGACATATTCTTCATTTTCCCCACCATAAGAATTAGAGTTATATACAATAGATTCGTGTTTTTCATCCAAATTATTTTCAAACATGATTTGTTCTCCAAGTTGTAGTGGAGAATGAATATTGTTAAGATAAACTATTATCTCATTACCATCATTTGCGTTTAAAACATCGTGTTCAACTTTAAAATACGTCTTTTCTTCGTCTATATAAATGAATGCAATAGCATTTTTTAAGTCATTCATATTATATACTCTATGCGATAAAATATTATCAGAATTAATTAAAAATTCGTCATTATGATAATTTTCATAATCAATTCTTGATGCTTCATCTATAAATTCGTCAGCAAAATATAAAGGATATTCTTTTGTTGCTAAATTGTCGATTCTGTCTTCAGTTTTAGCACTTATAACATACAATGGTATTTCACATACAAATTGATATGAATCATCAGAGTATTTTTGCTTCACGTTACAATAATGGTCTTTGTACTTGACATAGTAAAAATACCTAGCAAAAGTAATTCTATTGAATCCTTCCTCTTGTCTATCGTTTTTAGTTAATTTGATTTTAGTGACTTCTTCATACATAGTAGAGGAAGAATATGGATGGAACTCAATGTCTTTGCACCTTGTAATAACTGAAGGGTCTAATGCGTCACCAGTTTCTTTATACTTTAGTATTCCATTATCACCTTCGTTTACGTCATATACATATACGCCTCCATCTATTTCAACTTCTCCATCCTCAATCCAATATACAGTATCTATTTTAATTGGATTTGCCGTTTTTCCACTTTCAACTTTAATTGCCTCAACAATAGCAGACGATGCTTTATCATAATTTAAGAGATTGTTAATTGTATATCCAGATTTATCTTCGTTTGGAAATTTTCCCCAATAAAAAAATTTGTCTTTATTAACGATATATTGATAATCAATCGTCTCTCCACTATTTACGATTGAATAATCAATGGTTGAACTTGTGAATACATCATATTCTTTTTCTTTTACAATGATATATCCTTGCCTTTTAACATTTTTGCATTCAACATTAAGAGTACTATCTGTATTGTTAATGCTATTGGTTGATGCTAGTCTTTCAAACTTTTCAAGATGATAACTAGGTTCAGTTACCCCAGTGATATATGAAAGGTCTGGAGAGAGATATTTCTCTTTCCAAACCAATTTATCTCTTTTAATGCTATTATCGCTTAATTTAATTTCGTATTTTAACATTCTATATCTGCTTCCTTAATGTAGTTATCTTCTTTTGTCATATCTGTTATATTACCCTCAATGTCTGTGGTATTATACAAATGATAATTATTGTATGGGTCTTGTCTTCTGACATACAAATCAATTCTTCTATTGACGTAAAACGCACCATTCGTGAACGGATATTCCTCTACCGAATCATCGCTTTTGTTAAAGCCATTATTAAGCACATTTCTCCAGATTATTCTGCAAGTACCATCTTTTAAAATTCTCGCATAAGAAGGAACGTCTAAATTATCCATTTTAAATAATTTGAAACTTTGCACTTTAATTGATTCCATTGGCTTTTGCGTTGACAACTCCTCTATGGCGGTTTCTTTTCCTTCTGAATTAACATATGTTATATCCGTTAGTTTATCTGTTTTCTCATCATAAACTCTGCAAGTAAATGTTCTATAATTATCTGTTTTCCCACTAATTGCAATAAGTTTATAATACTTATCCCTTATTGTGTCATATAACATTGCTTTATCGCCATCGCTGAGAAAATGCTGCTGCAAAGTAACGAATGTATACAACCCTTCCGTTTCATTTTCTCGTTTAAATTGCCTTATCGTTAAGAAATCTGGCGTTATTGTTTGAAGTTTATCAAACGTTTTAATCGGTATTTCATAATGTGGATTGTAATAATAGCCTTCTGGCAATCTAATGCAATCTTCAATTTGAGTTGTTTCTATTGTATATTCATCACCAGCATCATAATCATCAGTTTTAATTTCGTCATACACATATGATTCAAAATATTGTCTAGCATTTTCACTTATTAGTTCTCTTTGTGCCGTGTTAAATCTATGATTGACATATTGAATATGTCTTTCTATTGCGTTATAATTGTCATAGTAGCACAAATCGCCATAAAAATGTTTATCAATATCATACCATATTTCCCTAGCCTCAACTATAATTCTATTATTAGTTGATGAGTAATAACACCTATCTTCAATTTTTTTATTGCCATTTATTAAGTTTACATCATAGCCAATATTAAGTCTATCAATATTATTTATTCTTACAATATTACGTATAGAATTATCATATATTGTCTCATCAGATGTTTTAATACCACAAGTAACTGGTCCAAAACAATGAGAAAACTCAACATTTTCAAACTCTGTGTTTATTTTATTGGTCGCCCATTCTCCCCCCATTTCATTATTCCAATCGTACCCATACCATTCTTTATAGCCTTTATTGTTTTTTATTATGGTCAAATACAAACTTGTTAATGGCCTTCCAAGATTATCATGTACATTAGAAATGTCGATGTCATCGGTAAATACAAGTTCTCCAACCTCGTCTGTGTATATGTTTTTGGCGAACGCCAACCTACTTATATGATTTTCGAAATCATATTTTTTATCTTGATATGTAGATAACATGGTCTCGCCATTTTCACGCTGTCTATATATTTCATACTCAGATGAAGTGTCACCGCTTGCAAACTTAAAATTAGGTAATTTAGAAAAAATCCTAATGTAGTAATCGCATTCTATGTCTCCGTATGTCTTTTTATATGATATGTTTTGAGCAGTATCATCAAAATTAACGTAACTGTTGTTTATTACATAATACTTATATGGTTTAGAAGGGTTTTTAAAATAATGCCCTCTAGTGTCCATTGTATATGTTTCCTCATCAACTGTGATTGGCGTGCTACCATCTTTTTCGTTATCTGCCAAATAAACCCAGTGCTTACTTATTTGCGTGTTTGAGTTAAAAACCATGAAAATATAATCATCAACTATTTCGGCAACTTCTGCATTATCTAAAACCTTTTGGTTTATGGTTTCTTCTGCTTCTGATTCTTTCACTTCTTTTGGTTCTATCAATGGGGTTTCGCTACTACAATCTGATACGGCTTGATAATCAGATTGCAGCATATCGAACATATCTTCAGCCTCTTTTCTATTGTAAAAATAATCACTAATTCTATTGCCGTAGCTATCAATTACCCAATATCGTTTAGATGTGAATGTTTTATATATGTTAACATAATCTCCTTTGGAAAGCCCATGTTTTGCAATACTATATATAACAAGTTGTGTTGTTCCGTTATCAGCCCTAATGTTTTCATCAAAATATATTGCTTTCAAAGAGTTTAAACCGTCATTTGTCTCAATAATATCTCCAAAAGGCTCTGTTGACGAACTTGGCGTATAGGAAGAACTTGGATAAGTGATACAATAATTCCAATTTTTTTCAATTCTTTTTTGGAAATTATTATATTTTGGAACAAAAGAATACAAATCACGGCCTGGATACATATCAACGAAATCTCCGCTATTCAAATATGAAAGCGGTCTCTCTATTTCCATTGAATCATTTTTTGCAAAATTAGAATAACTTTTAATTTTTGGCCTATTGTAGAAACCAACCCAACCGTTATACTTAGGTATAAGCCTTTCTTTTAACGTTTTTTTGTAACTTAAAATATCATCATATTTATAAAGATGTAATGTAAGTAATTTAAGATATTCTTTACCATCAAGTGAACTCTCACTTATTGGGAAATATAATTTCTCAACAACCTTTTTGCCATCTACAGTTCTCATTAAATCTGCGATAGTATTAAAAGCAGTGTAATTTTGGTCAACATTTTCTGGGCATTTACATACAGTCTTAAACGTGTTACTCCTAACTAGATGATTGTTAAGAAAATCTAAACCGCAATGATAGATGAAACCAATGTTATTTTTTGATAGTTGCGTATCCCTGATTGCATTTGTTGGATGGTTTATTGCTGATTCAATTACGCCATTAGTATAATGTGTAGTATTTGTAATATCATACAATTTTGTGTTTGGTGGTAAATTAAAAACAGAAGTATCGTGTGACTGGTATTTCATATTTCCACTATTCCAAAAACTCATAGTTTTTGGTTTATAAATGACATTATCAAAAGTTGGACTATCTCCAGAAGGATTAAGAGAATAATTAATAAAAGTAACAGCACTACTGCCTTCGTTATGTACTATTTCTGTAATACGATTAAAAAGAACATTAGAACATATAGGATTGACTTGGCAAGTCAATCTTATCCTATTGCATTTTTCCCTTTCTTCCCTATACTGGTCATATTGGCTTATTACCTCTGAAACATCATTCAAAGGTAGAAGTTTTCTCCTACCCTTGAACTGCACATCTAAGCCCTCACTAGTATTGGAAGACTTTTTACTGTCAAATCCTTGTAAAAATATTTTTGTATCCATATTATTCTATGCAGAAAACTGTTTTACTTTTAATTCCCTCTTCTTCTGGAAGGTCATCTTGGCTAGATAATGTTATTAAGAAATATGTATCTCCATCAAATATTTTGTATGTGAAGTTAGTTGGTGTCTTAGCATATATAGCCATTCTAACTGGTTGTTTGCTTTTTCTTGACTCTTCATCCCATCCAGCCCACTTATCGTCTCTCAATATGCCCATGTTTTGGTCCCATTTGACAATGAATCTTAAATGTTTCCATTGTTCTCCTTCATCATGACTAGATACCTCTACTCCATCTTCGACAAAATATTTATTGTCATAAGAATCAATAAATTCAAAGATATAACCCATGTTTCTATAATCAGCAAATGCATAGTTCTGAATTTCTACAGGATTACCTTCTTTTAAAAACCTCATTTCAAATGACAATACTTGCGTATACATTTTACCTTGACCTTCTTTTGGTTCTTCTTTAGTTTCAACATCAACAGACTCGACATTTCCTTCTTCGTCTCGTTCAATAGAAGTTCCAGTTGGTTCTTTAACTGGAGTAACTGTATCTATTTTTTTATACTCAACATAAGAAAGCAATAAAGGATTACCTTGCTCGTCCTTTTCACCACTATCAGATTCAGAAATTGATTTTACTAGCAAATGCCTACAATCATATATCTCAGGAAATTCTATAAGTCTAATGTGTCTTGTTAATGTGTCATCATCCTTATAAACATATTCTCTATCAATAAGCATTGTAAATGCATATATTTGTTTTGCCATTAAATCAATATTTTCTTTAAAGAATCTGATGTTTGCAAAATCATTATCATTAGAATTTAATGGTTTTCCTTCCTTCCAAAAGAATTTGCCTGGAACTAGTTTTCCCATTTTTGTTTTAAATTTATCATCAGTATTAACACTAACTCCTTGCGGTGTATATATATCTGTTGTTTCAAATAAATTCCAAAAGCTTGTTGTATCTTTTGAAAACGTATAAAACTCAACATCACTAATTGCAGCATCTAAAGATTTTCCATCTGCATAAGTGCCAAACTCTGATTCTGGATTAGCTGATTTAATATAGGTTAAACCATCAGTCTCGTTAATATATGGCAAAACTTTAATTAATTTTGGCGTTTTTGTATATATATCAAAATCTTGAAAAGGTGTATCGTCTTTAAGGTTATAACTAAAATTCAAATTGGCATATTTTGCATCGAACCTTTTCCACCCATCACAGTCATCTTCTCCACCATTTCTTATGAACACAATATTACCAAATTCTTTATTTGTTGCGTTTGGTGGAATAAACTTAATTGGCTGTATAAAGTTCAAATTAAAATTAGTTTCCTCCTTAGACTGGACTTTACATTTAATAAAGCCATCATTACCTTTAGATACTTTCATTCCATATGAACACCCTTCATTAGTAAACAAATACTGCAAAGATGGATAAATGTTACCAATATCTATAAACCTTTTTGTTGGATATGTTTTCTTTTCCAACACATCTTTTCTATTGAAATCATAATTATAAAGTTTTTCTTTAAAATTCGTTGGATAATTGAAAACATAAAATGGGTTTACTAAATTACAAAAAGCATCTTTTCCGTATTTACTATCTTGGTCTGATAAAAGACCACGAGTAGTATACAAAGTAAGCCTTTCATGATTAAACATAGACCAATAGAAATTTCTGATGTCAAATCCAGCGAACTCATTAGCATAAGATTCTTTAATAATTTGATGGTCATCATCAATTTTATCGAAAACTTGGTTATCAAATCCAAAATCTCTGCCTTTATAAGTAATCTTGTGCATCTTAGACCACACAGTACTTTTTTCGTGATTATACAAGGTTACGGCTTCCATGTATTTTGACTCACCATATTCATCTGGTGTTGACAGATAATCACTAACTCCAACTTCCCTATCATTTGAATCCGTATGTGCATATTTATCACCATCTGAATAATAGTAAGAGTACTCTAATCGTTTATTGGCCTTTTGCTTTATTACCTCGCCAGTAGTATCTGCGGACAGTACTGTTGTGGCAGAAATGATGTTATATTCATCATCATATGACATTTCGATGCCATTATAAGTAAAACCGCTAATTCTTAAAGATTTCCAAGGTCTTTCTTCATTATCCTCAGTATGTAATCTGAAATTTTCCCCAATTATAGGTCCTAAAATAGTTAAATCATAATCATAACGTCTATCTATATTCAACGCTCTTAGCCAAGGATTAACAATTCTTTCCTTGGAATCTCCGTATTTAGTCAAATCTTGTTTGCCTTGTTCATAAACTTTTTCGAATGTCTCTATATTTGGACGGTCATCATCAACTCCTAAATATTTCAGAATATTTTCTTGATATGGGCTTATAGATGCAAAATTAGGTTGTCTTAGAATACTTGGTTTTTTTATTAAATGATTTTTTGTTCCAGGAACATATCCACCATTATGCGTAAATCCAGCAAAATAGTTACCAATTAGCCCCCTATGTCCATTATTCATATAAAGACTGCTGAACTCTGGGTCTCCAGTTTTTACCTCACTCGCAGTAATTTGTGAATGGCCACTTGCGTTCAATCCGACAATATTAGGATAATTTGTTGGGAATGTAACCATTCCATTATCTTTAAACAAGTATGATTGTCCATCGTTTGCTGCAAGAAACTTTGACTCGTCATCATAATAAGGAGCGATACTCCTAATAAGAAGTGGTTGTGTTCCACCAGTGGCCGTAAATTCAAAGTCATTTTGTCCTTCATTACGAATGTAAACGGCATCAGATAGCGCAAACATTGAATTGAATTTCATTTCAAGAATGTTCCTTTTCATTCCTTGCATATGTATATCATCATTGACCCTTATATAATCTTCCCACAAATTCTTATTTTTGTCAGAAGCCT
>Ga0247608_10003288_pt1 | contig 19041 bp, 23 predicted proteins | sample 176DNAGHGlowgp2_FD_193490 | JGI IMG/M metagenome (GOLD analysis project Ga0247608, IMG submission 193490) | Sheep rumen microbial communities from Palmerston North, Manawatu-Wanganui, New Zealand - 1766 DNA GHGlow gp2 | ecosystem: Host-associated > Mammals > Digestive system > Stomach > Rumen ...
AGATATAAATAATATTTAAAACATAAATAATTATCATCTAAATATAATTTATTAGGTGATAATTTTGATATATAGTAGAGTATTAAAAGAAGCAGAATATATTTTAAATACTAAAGATACTATCAGAGAAACAGCTAAAGTATTTAAAGTAAGTAAAAGTACTGTTCATAAAGATATTAGTGAAAGATTAAAATATATAGATTATGATAAATTTAAGATGATAGAAAATATCTTTAAAGATCATATAGAAACTAGACATATATTAGGAGGACAAAAAACTAAATTAAAGTATCAAACATTAAAGTTAAATAAAGGGTGATAATATGAGAGATATAGGAATAGATCTTGGAACAACAAACATCTTAATATATATAAAAGGTAAAGGTGTTGTATTAAATGAACCAAGTGTAGTATGTATAGATAATAATTTAGATAAAGTAATAGCTGTAGGATTAGAAGCAAAAGAAATGGTTGGTAAAACTCCTGATGATGTTAGAATAATTAAACCTATGAAAGATGGAGTAATAGCTGATTTTGATATGACAGAAGAATTACTTAAAAGATTTATAAAGAAAGCTACAGGAAGAAAGACTTTAACTAAACCTAACATATTAATATGTTGCCCTTCTAATTCAACAGGTGTAGAAAAGAATGCTATTAAAGAAATAGCTGAAAGATTAGGTGCTAAAAAGGTATATATTGAAGAAGAACCTAAAGTAGCTGCTGTGGGGGCTGGTATTGATATAACTAAACCTACAGGTAGTATGATAGTAGATATTGGTGGAGGAACTACTGATATCGCTGTATTATCTTTAGGTGGAATAGTAATATCAAAATCTATTAAGATAGCAGGTAATACTTTTGATGAAGATATTATTAATTATATAAAAGAAAAATATAATATAGTTTTAGGAGAAAATACTAGTGAAGAATTAAAAATAGAAATAGGTAGTTTAGATGATAAGAATAAAACAAAAGAAGTAACAGGTAGAAACTTAACTACTGGTCTACCTGATAGTATAACAGTAACTAGTAATGATATTAGTGAAGCTATTAAATCTGATATAAAGAAAATAGTAGAAGCTATTAAAACAGTTTTAGAAAAAACACCACCAGAGTTGTGTAAAGATATTAAAGATAAAGGTATTATTTTAACTGGTGGAGGATCAATGATTGAAGGATTAGTAGAACATTTAAGAAAAGATATAAAGATACCAGTATTTATATCAGATAGTCCTTTAACTAATATAGTCGAAGGAACTGGAATGCTACTAGATAATTTAGATTTAATAAATTATTAAGACCAATAGGTCTTTTTATTTTATATATATTGAAACAATATATAAATCTATGATAAAATATTACTAGTGAAACAGAGGTGGTAATATGCTAGATAGTGACATCTTTGAAGTATTTAAGATAGTAATGGTTACTTTCATATTTAGTATATTTATTGTTGAAATAATGAAAAGAGTTGCTCATCATATAGGAGCAATAGATGTTCCAAGAAATGATGAAGGAAATAGACATATACATAAAAGACCTATTCCTAAATTAGGAGGAGTAGGAATATTCTTGGCATTTTTATTTGGTTATATGTTGTTTGGACAACATAGTATCAAGATGAATGCTATACTTATTAGTAGTTTTATAATTATATTAACAGGTATAGTTGATGATATAAGTGATTTACGTGCTTCACGTCAATTACTAGCGCAGTTAGCTGCTGCATGTATTATTGTGTTTTATGGTAAGATAACTCTTACTGATATAACGGTATTTAATATTAATATTACGTTTGGTATATTTCAAGAAATTGTAACTTTATTCTTTATAGTTGCATGTATTAATATAATAAACTTTACTGATGGACTTGATGGATTAAGTGGTGGTGTTACATCAATATTCTATTTAACTACTGCAATAATTTGTTTCTATCAAGGTAGATTAGGTTCTCTTGAAATGACACTAACACTTATTATGTTAGGTGCAACTTTAGGATTCTTAGTACATAACTTTTATCCAGCTAGAATATTTGCAGGACAATGTAGTATGTTTATGGGATTTATGATATCAATAATCTGTTTACTAGGATTTAAAGGAACAGCATTAACATCATTATTCATTCCACTAGCAATCTTAGGATTACCAATACTTGATACATTATTCGCAATATTAAGAAGGGCATTAAAGGGTCAACCTATATTTAAAGCTGATAAATTTCATTTCCATCATCAATTATTAGGAATGAATTTTTCACAAAGAGCTACAGTATTAATAATATATTTAATTAATATACTATTTGCTTTAACATCTATATTCTATGTGTTAAAAGATCCAAAAGCAGCAATAGGTATATATATAGTATTGACTATTATAGTTGTATGGTTTGTATGTTACACAAATATAGTTACAGAAAAAAGACCACCAAATATAAAAGAAATAAAGGAAAAAGTTAAGGAATTAAAAAAGAAGTAGTATTGTTTTTATACTACTTTTTTATAGGAGGTAAACATGATTAATTTTATTATATATGAAGATAATAAATTAGAAAGAGAACTATATGTATCTATAATATTAAAACTTATAGGTAAAATGAAATATGCATATCAAATAACTGAAATAGATAAATACGATAAAACTACATTATCTAGAATAAATAATTCATTAGGTAAAAAGATATTTATATTCGATATAGAAGTTCCAGGTAAGTCTGGATTAGATTTAGCTAGAGAAATAAGAAATAGTGGTGATTGGACTAGTCCAATGATTATAGTAACAAGTCATGAATATTTAAAAGAAGATACATTAACTGCTAAGATGTTAATGTTAGATTTTATATCAAAATATAATAACTGTGAGAATAATCTTAAAGAAAGTTTAGAATTAGCTATTAATATATTAGAACATCATAAATCTTTAAACTTTCAATATAATGGAGAAATATTCCAAATACCATATGATAACATCTTATATATTGAAAAGAATGTAGATGATCCATATTCAACTATAGTTACTAAAACATCTAAAGTAGAAATAAAGAAAACTATTAGTGCCTTAGAAAAAGAATTAGATGATACTGATAAATTCTTAAGAACCCATAGGAGTTGTATAGTTAATATAAATAATATAACTAGCGTAGAACTAAAAGATTGTATTATAAAGTTTGGTACAAAGCATTTCACTACTTTATTATCTAGAGATAAGAAACCTATATTAAAATCCTTATTAAGCAACAAGGGTACTATCATCAAAGATAAGGAGTTGGTTTAGGATGATTAAATTTATAGAATTATATATTGGTGCTATCATACTATGGACTTTCTTTTATAAAAGTGGGAAGTTAATATTTAACAGCTCAAATACAAAATTCACTATTAATCAGTTATTTATTCTTTTAATTTTTTCTGGATTATTAGCCACTCTTAATTTTTTTAATACTGAAATATTTAAGGGTGTACTTAAAATCATATCTGTATATATTTTATTTTGTGGTTTCTATAGCATTACTTTTAAAAAACAGTTTTCTAAAATATTAACTGGTGCTTTAATACTATACCTCAGTTTGTTTGTTGCAGAAGTATTAACGGCAATTATTGTAAGTATAATATTCAACTTTTTAGGGAAATCCATCGATATTATGAAAAATACAATTATAATTAATGCAATAATAGTTATAATAGAGTACTCAATTGTTAAATTTAATAAGAATAAGATTCAAAAATCAATTAATAATACTAATTTAAGTATTAAAAATAATTGGATAATCATAATTACAATTTTAGTTACATTATCCCTATTAGTATTTAAAATACCATTAAGTAACTGGAAATTTGATTTAGAATTCATAATTACTATGATAATATTATTTTGCTTTTGTATTGTTGGATTACACTTGTTAAAACTAAACTCATCCATAGAAGAAACATTGGAAAAATATAATCATGAGTTAAAGTATTCAAAAGTAGTTAGTAAGGTAACTGCTGAGTATAGAAAAGCTAACCACGAACATAAAAATGAATTATCTATCATTAGAGGTATGGCTGCTAAGAATGATAATAAAAAGCTATTGGAATACTTAGATATACTAATTGAAAAGAAAAATAATATAAAATATAAGTGGTCTGGTGAGTTAATATATTTACCACTAGATGAATTAAAGTCATTAATGAATTATAAGTTAGTTGAGATGGAAAATCAAAATATAGATATTGGTTTAACTATTAGTAGAGACATATCAAAAATGAATTTTAAAAACTTAGATATAAATAAAGAAAGTAATTTATATAATATTATAGGTATATATTTAGATAATGCTATGCAAGCAGCACTAGAAAGTAAAGAAAGAATTGTCAATATAGACATACATAGAAATAGAAAAAATTTAGTTTTTATAGTTGGAAACACATATATGGGGAAAATTAACTTAGAAAAGATTGATGAATATGGTTATACTACTAAGGGTAAAAACCATGGCATTGGATTGAATATAGTAAGAAACATTCTAGAAGATAGTGAAGTATTTAGTCAAACTAGAAAAATAATTGATAACTACTTTGTTCAGGAATTAGTAGTAAACATAACTGAAATGAAAAAACACCAACGTAAAAAGAAAAAAACTACCAAATAATTGGTAGTTTTTATTATCTTTCTATCATTGATTTAGACATCTTTGGCTCATCAAGAACGATGCATAGACAAGCAGCAGAAGCAGCACCAGCAGCAAGTAAACCAACACCTGATAAAAGCATAGCTAATAATTTTTTCATCCCTTTTTACTCCTTTCTATACTTATTTACTAAATACATACCTTTCATAATTCTTATATGGTAATTTAAACACCCTATAAGTCAAAGGATGTATTAGTACTACTTCAAGTAACATTGTATAGACTATAACGTTTTTAATAAAAACATCATTGGTATTAAAGAATAAGATTATATATATTAAAGAAACAATTAATGTTAATACTTTAAACTTAATTCTTCTATGTTTTTTAACAAGAGGTCTTTTAACAGTATCAGCAGGTGCATAAAGTAAAAAGTTTAATACTGAAAAACCAATTATAATATAGTAATAAATATTACTTAATTCTGTATATATACATAAATAAGGAATACCTATAAATATAATTGATGATGATATCCAACATTGCCAACTTTTTTTAGCATGGATACCAAATGCAAACATTCTTAAGAAATTAAAGAATAATAACACAATAACAGCTTCTTTAAATATACCTAGTATAAGTGTTACTAAAAGAATAACTATAGTCTTAGATAAAGATAAATAAATAGCTTCTAAGCCATATCTAATCTCATCTAATTTATCATCATCATAATTAGGATATACTCCTTTAACAACATGCATGGCATGATTCATAACAAACTTCTTCATAAATCCTCCATTAGTTTAAAAAATTATAATAAAAACTAATGGAAGAAATTGGTAATTAAAAGTAAATGGTAAAAAAGATAAAAGTATTAGGAAATAATTAACTAGATAGAAACTAGAATACTACAAAACATTCGAAAAAATACAACTAATAAAAAAATATCTAAAAATATAATATTTGAATGGTAATATTAATATGCGCGATTTTGTGATATCACACTAGCAGTAGGCAGTAAAAATTTAGTACAGAAGGTGAGGTGGCAGTGTGAAAGGCAGAGTTAAATGGTTTAATAATGAAAAGGGATATGGCTTCATAGAATACACTGATAAAGAGGATATATTCGTTCATTACTCAGCAATTCGACAAGATGGATACAAATCTTTAGAAGAAGGTCAGATTGTTGAATTTAAACTATTAGAAACCGAAAAAGGCTTACAAGCTTTAGATGTAGTTGTGTCTAAAGAACTAACAACAACAAAGTAATATATAACAAGAGGAAGGTAGTATGAAAGGAACAGTAAAGTGGTTTGATAATTCTAAAGGATATGGTTTTATAACTAGTCCTGATATAGAAGACGATATATTTATATATTATGAAAATATAGATCAACCTGGATTTAAAAAGCTTTATGAAGGCGATAAAGTTACGTTTGAATTAATAAAGACAGATAAAGGTTTACAAGCTAAGAAAATCAAACCAATATATAATCTACAAACTATCAAATAGATAGTTTTTTTCTTGCATAAAAACTTTATTTATTTAGTAAAATGTGCTAGTATATATTTAAGGAGGAATGATATATGGATATCATTATTAGAGGTAGTAAGTTAGAAATAACTGAAGCTATGGAATCTTATGCAAAGGAGAAGTTAACTAAACTTGATAAATATATTGAAGATCAAGAAGCTAAAGCTACAGTAGTAGTTAAAGTAAGTGGACATCTACATAAGGTAGAAGTAACTATTCCACTAAAAAGTTTAATTTTAAGAGCTGAAGAATCTCAAGAAGACTTTTATGCTGCTATTGACTTAGTTATTGATAAACTAGAAAGACAAATACGTAAGAATAAAACACGTATAGCTTCTAGTAAAAAGAAAGAAGTTAGAGATTTTGCTTATAACTATATTGAAGAAATAGATGATGAAGAAGATGAAGAACCTTCAGTAGTTAAAAGAAAGAAAATAGATTTAAAACCAATGGATGAAGAAGAAGCAATTCTACAAATGGAATTACTAGGACATTCATTCTATCTATACAAAGATAGCGAAACAAATAATGCAACATTAGTTTATAAACGTAAAGATGGAAATTACGGAATTATTGAATCTTAATTAAAAGCACTAATGTTAGTGCTTTTTTTATTAAAAAAGACTAGTTATTATTAAGAAATATTGGTATAATAATACTTACGGAGATGATTACATGGGTTTATTACAAAAATTATTCGATCATGAATATAAAGAATTAAAAAGATTTGAAAAAATGGCTGATGCCATTGATGCTAAATCTGAAGAAATGGAAAAATTATCAGATAAAGAATTAAGAGCTAAAACTGATGAATTTAAAGAGAGATTAAAAAATGGAGAAACAGTAGATGATTTAGTAATAGATGCATATGCTGTAGCAAGAGAAGCTTGTTATAGAGTAATTGGTGAAAAGCCATATTATGTTCAATTATTAGGTGCTTTAGCTATACACTTTGGTAATATAGCTGAAATGAAAACAGGTGAAGGTAAAACATTAACATCAGTTCTTCCTGCATATTTAAATGCATTAACTGGTGAAGGTGTTCACATTATCACAGTTAATGAATACCTAGCTGATCGTGATGCTCATTGGATGGGACAAATTCATGAATTCTTAGGATTAACAGTTGGTATTAACTTAAGAGAAATGTCACCTAAAGAAAAACAAGATAATTATAACTGTGATATCCTTTATTCAACAAATAATGAAATAGGATTTGACTACTTAAGAGATAACATGGTAATTCGTAAAGAAGATAGAGTTCAAAGACCTTTAAACTTCGCTATAATCGATGAAGTAGATTCAGTATTAATAGATGAAGCAAGAACACCTTTAATTATATCTGGCGGCGAAATGAAGAGTGCTAATCTATATATGGATGCTGATAGATTTGCTAAAGGATTAAAAGAAGATGAATATATCTATGATGAAAAAACAAAGAATGTTTCTTTATCAGAAGAAGGTGTTCATAAAGCTGAAAAGAAGTTTGGCATGAATAACTTATATGATGTTGAAAATACTGAATTAGTTCATTTTATTAATCAAGCTTTAAGAGCAAACTATGCTATGAAGAATGATGTTGATTATGTAGTTCAAGATGGAGAAGTCATTATAGTTGACCAATTCACTGGACGTTTAATGCATGGTAGACAATACTCAGATGGTCTTCATCAAGCAATAGAAGCTAAAGAAGGAGTTAAGATTAATGAAGAAACTAAGACTTTAGCTACAATTACATTCCAAAACTTATTCAGAATGTATAAGAAGTTATCTGGTATGACAGGTACTGCCAAAACTGAAGAAGAAGAATTTAGAGATATTTATAACATGTATGTTATAGAAATACCTACAAATAAACCAGTAATCAGAATAGATATGCCTGATTTAATGTATTCAACACAAGCTGGTAAATATAGAGCTATCGTTAATGAAATAGAAGCTAGATATAAAAAAGGTCAACCAGTACTTGTTGGTACAATCGCAATTGAAACAAGTGAATTAATTTCAAACCTTTTAAAACAAAAACATATACCACATGAAGTATTAAATGCTAAGAACCATGCTCGTGAAGCTGAGATTATTGCTAACATTGGATTACATAAGTCAGTAACAATCGCAACTAACATGGCTGGTCGTGGTACCGACATTAAGTTAAGTGATGAAATAAGAGAATTAGGTGGTTTATGTGTAATCGGAACTGAAAGACATGAATCACGTCGTATAGATAATCAGTTAAGAGGACGTTCAGGACGTCAAGGAGATCCAGGATTTACTCAATTCTATGTATCAATGGAAGATGAATTAATGGTTCGTTTCGGAACTGATCGTATCAAGAACATGATGAAAACAATGGGATTTAGTGAAGATCAAGCTATTAGAAGTAAGATGTTTACTAAAGCATTATCAAGTGCACAAGCAAGAGTTGAAGGTAACAACTTTGATATTCGTAAACAATTACTACAATATGATGATGTTATGAACCAACAAAGAGAAATCATGTATCGTAGAAGAAATGAAATATTAGATAGTGAATCAATTCATGATTCAGTTATTGATACTATTAAAAATCATGTTGATGATTTAGTACAATCTCATATCTTCCCAGAAGGTAGACTAACAAATGATGATATCAAAGATATAGTTGAATTTGTTAATGAAAATCTATTAAAGAAAGATATGGATAAAGAAGAAATTGATAATAAAACACCAGATGAAATAGTAGAAATTATATCTAATAAGATCCTAGAAGAATATGATGCTAAGATTGAAAAAGTACCAGAAGATATAAAAGATGAATTTGAAAAAGCTATATCATTAAATGTTATAGATCATCATTGGACAGAACATATCAATACATTATCTCATTTAAGAGAAGGTATTTATTTAAGAGGATATGGTCAAGATGATCCACTTCGTGCATATAGTACTGAAGGATTTGATTTATTTGATAAAATGATGCAAAGAATAGATCAAGATATAACATTAATGTTAGTAAGAGCAGAAATAAGACAAAATGTTGAAAGAAAAGAAGTATCTAAAAAGAAATTAACAAATGAAAACAAAGATGATACTGTTAAAAGACAAGCTAAATCTACTAAAGTAGGTAGAAATGATCCATGTCCATGTGGCTCAGGAAAAAAATATAAACAATGTCATGGTAAGTAGTGATAAAACCCTTGCAAATAAAGGCTTTGCGAGGGTTTTTAATTTTCTTCAAAAATTCAATATATTATAAAAAGTGCAGTTTAGATACGATTTTACATACGATAATAATACGGATAAATCGTATCTAAATCGTATCTAATTACTGATTTTTACGAATTAACCATTAAAAAAGCCCTTATTTTATAAGGATTTTAGAAAAAAGTTACCACTGCCCCGATGACAGTGTGCATTTTATGGTATAATTAATATGATAAAAATAGTATAGAAATGAGTTGAATATCATGAAAAAAATAAGAATAATTCTGATTTTAGTTTTGATAATATTAGCAATGCCAGTTACAGTATATGCAGTACCAGGATGCTGTTCACATCATGGCGGAGAAGCGGGATGTAGTGGTGGTAAAACTGTTTGCAGTGATGGCTGGACTTCACCATGTGCATGTGATGGAACATCTAGATCATCAAACTATGGTACTGGTACTAACAATAATAATAAAAATAGCAATTCAAAAGTAGGTATTACAGGAGCAATAATTGGTGGTATATTAGGATTTGGTGGATTAATACTACTAGGTGTTTTTATAGATTGGGCAGGTGACAAACGAAAAAAAGCTCGTAATGAAAAGTATAGATTAGAGCAAAAGGCAGAGCAAAAAAGAATAGAAACAGATAAGGAAACAATCATAAAACATATTATTGATAATAAGTTTAATGTATCCAACGAATTAGAAAACATAGATAGCCGAACTTTAGATAATTTTAAAAGTGATGATTTAATTCAAATATTAGAATCAGAAAGTGAAAATATATTTACTTTGTTTGATTCAATTCGAAATAATGAATATGGCTATACCAAAGAAAGAATTTTTGATGAATTTACCAAAGAAGTTTTAGAATCTAATAAACTGAATAAGTTTCAGATCAAGTGCTTAAAATATATTATAAAAAATAGATATATCAAAAATGATAAATATACTAATGAATATCCTAATATATTTTTATTAGCATTAACGAATAAACATGTTGAAATAATAGAGTATATAATAAATAATTGTGAAGATATTAAGTTTTCATTTTATGGTGCTGAAGCAAAACAAGTATTTACATATCTTTTAAATATTGATGATATAGAATTGGTTAAAAAAATTTCACAAACCGAAAACTTTAATGTTTATGTAGAATCTAGCATGTTACTTGAAGCAGAAAGTAGTAACATAAAAAATAAATATAGAATTATGTCAGCTTTGTCAAATGAACCATTAGATATTGAATCATTAATCAATAATAGTATTAATTTCAATGATGATAAAAAAATTATGACTGACATTGAAGCTTTATCAAAAATGGATGATTTTATAGAAGAAAATGGATATTATATAATTTTTGAATTAATTAAAAAACTAAATGTTGAATGTATTATTGATATACTGAATAAATACAAAAATATTGATCTAAATAAGAGAATTAATTCTATGGATAAAAAATATGATGGACTAACTCCTTTAACATATGCATGCTATAGAAAATCTTTAAAGGTAGTAGAGTTGTTAGTTGAGTATGGAGTGGATTGTAATTTTTTAGATAAATATGGTAATAGCGCTTTAGCATATGCATGTGCAGCTAAGAGTTTAAAAATAGTAAATATTCTATATGAAAAAGGATGCAGACTGGAAAATGATTATTATAATAAATCTATAGAGGAAGCAATAAAAACAAAAAACATTTCTCACTTACTACCGGTTTACATAACAAAATTAAAAATATAAATAAATAGTCCGATTTTACATCTTTATAAAATATAAGAATATTTTAATTACAATGCTAAATTTATAGTTATATTATATATATGGTTATATTTTTAATATTAGTGATATAATTAAATAGGAGTGATGAATATGGAAAAGAAAATTTATAGTAACAATTTTTTAAAAAATGTGATATTTAGAATTGACTTTGTAAATCAAGTTGATATGAATAGTTTTATTGAAAAAAATATTAATGAAATAAGAAAACATTATCCATTTAATAGTGCTGTACAATCAAAACATGATAATATAAAATTAACAGAGAAGACAGTTGAAAAAGAAACTATAGAGTACACAAATCAAATTTTTTTTAATAAAGATAGAACAGCAAGAATAGACATAAATCCGACATGCTTAATAATAGATTACAATAAATATGTAGATTTTGAACCATTGTATAACGACATTGAATTTATTTTTGATTTATTAATTAAGAACACGGATATAACTGTTGGAAGAACTGGACTAAGATACATAAATATTTTTGAAAATTCAGATTTAAAAAGTATTGAGTGGGGAAAATATATAAAAACAAATATGTTGTTTGATGAAGATTGGGATGGATTTAATGTACTACAACATATGTCAGTTGCAAATCTAAAATGCGATGATTGTCTTATTAAAGTTCAATATGGGTTGTTTAATGGTGAGTTACCAAATGACAGGGTAAAAGATTGTTATATTTTAGATATAGATGCTAGTTCATTTCAAATGTGCGATCTAAATGTAGTAAAAAGTCAAATAAGAAATTGGAATGATAACATTCGTAAGGTATTTGAAAATTCAATAACAGATGAAATGAGGGAGTTACTAAATGGAGAATCAAGTAGATTATAGTTCATTAGATTTTGAATATGATTTTGAAAAAAGTACTGATGAAGATAAAATAAAAAAACTAGAATTTGAAGCAGATGAAAAACAAGATATATTAGAATATAACTCTACAAAAGGTTTTACTAATGATAGAACTGGGTTAAAACCTACTCGAGAAATAATACGTGGAAGTGTTGTATATGACCAAGATGGAAATAATAACTAAATGTAATCTAGATTGTGATGAGATGATACATCAGGGTGATATTTTGACTAATGTAGAATATATAGAGTATGCAGACATTATAGATGGAAATATAGAAATATCAAAAATAATGTTTCCTAAAGTAATTGTTTTAACGCAAGAATGTGATTCGGTACAAGATTATGCAAATAGAAAAGATTGTTATCAAAAAATTGATACTGGCGATGACATTAAAACAAATCAATTTATATTATCAACAATTGTTGCACCTCTATATAGTTTAGACGATATTGTAGCAGGTACTCACCTATCTAACATTAATATTATAAAAGATGGAAAAATAACTGATTCGACATTAAAATATGAACATATTAATAGTGAAAAGAAAAAATTGTTAAAACAAAATAAGGACGATAGATATCATTATCTTAAGATAGATATTAATGGCAACTACGTTGAATATGTTATAGATTTTAAACATTATTTTACTGTGAATACTGACAGACTAATTAAACATAAAGAATCAAATTTTTTTGTTTCAATTGAGTCAGTATTTAAAGAAGCGGTAAATCAAAGATTTTCAAATTTTCTAAGTAGAATAGGATTACCAGAATCTTCAATAGAAGAAAAGTAACATAGAATTATTAATACAATAATTTAGATACGATTTTAGATACGATTTACTGTGTAAGCCGGGGGAACTGGGGGGAAGCCAAAATCAAAAATGCCCGAAAATTAAGGCTTTTAACGAGCCAAGTGAACCTATAAAACCGGATTTTTTTAGCCATGTGGCTCAGGTAAGAAATATAAGCAGTGCCATGGAAAGTAAGCAATATCAACGGTTTGCGAAGATTTCAAAGTGAAGAATAGTGAAAAATCGTGAATTAGATACCTTTTAGATATCCTGAATTATTATTAAAAAAGACTATTCAAAGATATTTTGGATAGTTTTTTTGGTTATAAAAGTAATACCACAATCAGATGAAAAAGTAAAAAAATATGGTATAATAATTATAGAAGGTGAAGAAATGGGAGCTTGGAATTGTTCTATTAATGGTAATGATACAGCACAAGATTTGATATCAGATTATCGTGCTACATTTTATTATAATGATGTAGATGTTGCAGTAAAAAAAATATTTGATTATGCCTGCAGTTATTTAGATGAAGATGAAATGCCAGATTTTATTTATTCGTTAGCTGATTTTATGTGGAAAAAAGGAATACTAACCGATGAAATAAAAAATAAGGCAATTAAAATGATAGATTCTAATTATGGAATGGAAATATGGGAAGAATCGGGAGAAAAAATCTATAACAAAAGAAAAAAAGTATTAGAAGACTTCAAGAAAAAACTTTTATCACCCCAACCACCTAAAAAGAAAATTAATTTAGGAATGAACATTACTCCTGTTTTCAATGAAGGGGATATTATTACTTTTCAAATTAAAACAGCAGATTTGGATTGTAGTAAGTATTCTAAATGTGATACTTCTAATATAAAAGATTATAATAATAAATATATTGTTTTAAGAAAAGTATATGATCATATTAGTTACATATCTTCAATAGAACCTAATGTAAAGGATACATGGGCAGTTTTTCAAATAATTCCAAATTTTTTTAATAATAAGCCTTCAATGGGTGATATAGAAACATACTTAGATAAAGAACTTGATTTTAAAGATATGATATTGACAGAAAGTAATTTATATTATTTCAAAAAAAGAAATTATATTTTATTAGGAAATGTTAAACCAAAATTGATAAAAAATTATGAACACGCCTATAATGGAGTAAAAAGTATTTATTTTTCAATAAATAAGCCTTGGTATCATTCAGAAGTAGAAATTATTCAAAAAATTGAAGAGTTAAATGATAATTAATAGATTAAGAATAGTAAAATTAGATACCTTTTTAGATAACTATATTACTTAAAAAGAGAAAATTATTGCATAATATATGAAGAATACCGCATGAAATAGGAAAAATATTGAAGAAAATATGCAATTAAATTTCATGTGGCAGTGGAAAGAAATATAAACAATGTTGTGGAAAGTAACTCGTAAAGCCCCATAAATAAAGGGAAAATACGAGTTTTTCTTTTTCTAAAAATTGCAAAAATTGTAAAAAATACAACACTATCTACACTTTATCTACACTTTTTTAATTAAAAAGATATCATAAAATTATGATATAATATATGTATAAGTTTATCTTATTGGTGGTGATTTAATTGAATAATGAAAATAATGAGAAAAAAAGTGTTTTAAAATCAAAATTCTTTTTAAAACTGTTTGGTATTCCAGGTGCCATTTGGTTATTTTTATCATTAATTTCTATGGCAAATCAATCTGATTCTGAGTCTTTAACTTGGGGAGAATTTTTAATTGGCAATATATTAATCTTAGGTATTTGGTTTGCTATATCATTTTTAATAGCAAAATTTCATAAAGGAAAAGAAAAGCAAAATATAAAAAATAAAAGCGTTTCCGATAAAGAATGGGAAGAAATGAGTATATTTAAAAAGATTAGATTTCCTTTGATAATGAGCATAATAACATTTTTAATTGGAATATTCTTATCATACGATTCAATTGGCTTTCCTTTTGTTGCAAAGTTAATAATTTTTATAGCTGCATTTACTCCATGTATTTTGTTTGTAATATTTATGATTGTAATATACAAAAATAAGAAAAAAAAGAAAGTTGTTTCTGTGTTTAAAACAATCTCAATAGTTGTAACTTGTTTACTACTGTTCTATTACTTTATTGCAATGTTTGTTGTTGTATTTACAGAGGCAACAAACCCCATGACGAATCATAAGTATTATAGTTATTATATTTTTACAACACCTGGATTAAAAAAAGCATTTCCAAGTAAAATACCTAAGGATGCAGAAAATATTAAGTTTTACTATGCTCCTGGTGTGTTACAAGGTGGAACAAGGTATACTTTATATTATGTTGATAAAAATATGACACTTAGTAAATTTGATAAAAAATATAAGAAACAAGCGGAATGGATTGGTCATAAAGATGAATATACTGAAAAAAGTGGTTTATTAGGTGGTGCATTTTATTCAACACCAGCTGAATATAAGAATGAAAATGATTATATCATATATTTAATTGATGGAAATTGTGATGATTCTGGATATTGCAATCACGGAAATTTTTTGATTGCAGCATTTAATGAAAAAACAAAAGAAGTTGTTTATAGCACTGAATCTTGGTAATAAAAAACATCATAATACTATGATGTTGTGTTGACTTAAATTTTGAAAAAGTATCTACACATTTGTCTACATTTTTATTAAAAAACACAGAATTCTCAATGATTCAAAAAAATAGAATTAACGAGATTTACCAATAATTTAAAACAATTTATATATGAATTAATTTGCCGGAAGTTCTCGGAATTGAGGTTTCAAAGTGCCATGTAGCTCTGGACGCAAATATAAGCAGTGCTGTGGAAAGTAAGTAAAATCAAGGGTTCTAGAAGATTGATGAGTGAAAAAAAGTGAAAAATCGTGAATTAGATACCTTTTAGATACCCTGAAAAAGACCAGAAATGGCCTTTTTTTATTATAAAATAGTGTTATAATATACATAGGGATGTGTGATAATATGAGTAAAGAAAAAGTTGAGAAAATTTTAAAACCAATATTAATTCTTATTATAATAGTTCTTGTGGTAATAGGGGTTATGTCAGCAATGCATTTTGCAGATGAATTAAAAGAAACTGATGGCGGTGGTACTTATTACGCCCCATCTAGAACAACTAATGATAATACTCGTAATAATAATAGTAATAGTAGTAACAATTATAATTTATCAGTTTATGATGTAAAATCTGAAGTAGATAATTATTGGTATTATGTAAAAGGATTTGTAAGAAATGATAGTAGTAGAGACTATGAAGAAATTCTTATACAATATAATGCATTAGATGGTGATGGTTATAAACTATCTACTTGTAGTGATGCAATATATAATTTAAAATCAGGAGAAAGTGCTTCATTCAAAGCTACCTGTGTAACAGAAAAAGAAAAAGTTGCAGACTATAAACTAAATTTTATAATGCCTGTTAAAAGTATTGATTAAAGAATAATTAATGCCATCAAAAGACCATAAATGGTCTTTTTCTATTGAAATATTATATGTTATAATAGACCAAAGGAATGATAAACATGAATAAAAAAATTATATGGCCATATTATATTTGGATGTATTTTGATATTTTAAATAAAGCTAATAAAAATTATCGCATATTGATAAAATTATCTGGAAAAAATAATCATAAAAAAATAGAAAAAAAATACTATGAAATTATGGAAGAAATAACTCAAATTATTCCATGTGGATATGAAAAAAATAGAATTAAGCTTAAACCTAAAGATGGGATTTTGGAATTAGCAAATAATGTTTCATTTATTAAAAATGATTTTAAAACAATTTTAAAAAAGTATAATGATGAATTAATCAGCATAAAAGTAATAAGGAATAATGTTGAGCATAGCCCTCATAGAGTTACTTTATGTGCACAAGTTAGTGGTATGGGATCATCAAATATAACACTTAATTATTATAAAAAGGGTAGTGATTTAGATAATATTAAATTAGATGATTTAATATATTGTCATTGTAGTACGCTTACTTTAAAAAATTTAATAAGTGATCTTAATGAATTATTTAAAAAAATAAGAAAAGAAATCAGAAAGCTTTCTTCAAAAGGAAAAATTGATAAGGAATTAACGACAATTTACCGAAAATATAAATTAAAAATATAATATAATTAATACAGGAGTTGATAATAATGAGTGATATAGTTAGTAAAATGAAACAAGAAATTATTAATAGAAGTAACTCATTTGAAGAACAAACTAAAGGTACAAAAGATGAGTATAATATTTATAGAGAGCATATTCAATTTGTCTATAAATATGTGTGTTTATTATCTAAAGATAAAAATGTCGATCACGAAGTATTAGAGTTAAGTGCTTTATTACATGATATAGCTATGACAGATAAAACTTTAGATAGATCAAGACATAATGAATATGGTTCGGAAATTGCAGAAAAACTATTAAGGGAAAATAATTATCCTGAAGAAAAAACTCAATTCGTAAAAAAATGTATTTTAAATCATAGTAGTAAGCGTGCTGAGTATAGAACTACCGAAGAAGAAAAAATATTAGTAGATGCTGATGGATTATCTCATTTTGATTCAATATCTAACTTATATTCTTTAGCGCATAATGTTATGGAATTAAATGATGAAGAATCAATAAAATTTATTCAAGATAAATTAACAAGAGATTATAATGAGATTAGTGATAATTTAAAATATTTAATTGAAGAAAAATATAAAAAGATAATGAATGCAGAAAAACTAGAAGATATATTATAAAAATAGGAGTGATAATAATGAAATTAGATAGAGATTATATTATAGAATATATTAAGCAATATGCTAGCTCTAAAGATTATGTTTATGCGATGTGGTTAGAGGGAGCAGATGGATTAAACTTAGTTGATGAATATTCTGATTTAGATTTTTGGTTTGATGTTGAAGATTCAAAACGAGATGTTTTTATTCATGATTTAGTTAATCATCTTTCATTAATTGGAAAAATTGATTCTAGAATGGATCAGTCAACCAAGGATATTTATCAAAGTAATATTCATCTAGAAAACACAAGTGAATATTTAACAATTGATTTGGCAGCACAAAATGATTCAAGAGATAGAGAAGATACATGCTTTACTAAAGGAAGTATAACTGAAGTTCCATTAGTAATATTCGATAAGAAAAATATTATTACTTATCATGAAGCAAATGAAATTGATAAAGAAGAATTAAAGACTGTTTTTGAACAAAAGAAAAATAGAATATTACAATATTCAAGAGTAACTAAATATATTAAAAGAGATCAATATTTAGAATGTTTTATGGAATATGAAAAGCAGATTCTTAAACCAATCGTAACCATCGCAAGGCTAATTTATACACCTGATATATATGATTATGAATTGTGTCATATTTCAAGACACTTGCCTAAAAATATAGTTGAAGAAATAACTCAATTATATAAAGTAAGTTCATTTGATGATATAGATAGAAACATAAAAACAGTATTAAATATGTTGAAAAAATTCGAAGAAGAATTTATAAATAATCTATAAAACGATAACTTGCTAATAAATTAAAAACTGTAATTAGACATCCAATTAAGAAAAAATAGAGGTGTATTTATGATAAGAGAAAAGCTCACATCAGAAAAATTATCTAAAAGAATAATTATTTTATCTATATTATTTATAATAATATTTTTTGGAGTAACTATTCTTAGCTATTTTATATTACCTGAAGGATTTTTATTAAATAAAAATAATACTGCTGACTTTAATACATCAACTAATGTTTTTTTATCAACCATTCAAATATTTGCTTGGAATATGATTAGTGTATTAGCAATAATTATTGGTAGTTTATTTAGTAAAAGAAATAACGAAAAACAGAATTATTTATCACTTTCATATCATGTGTTCTTTATAGTAATTTCCATGGCAGCCATAACACTTGGAACTTGGTCATTTACTGTAACCACAGAATCAGTACCGTTAATTGATAGAATTATTTCAATGTTCAATATTACTAAACGAGCAGGGTTAATTGAATTATATGGAACATTATTAATAACCTGTTCATTATCTAATAAAGCATTGGTAATGACAACAAAGAATAAAACAGTAACCAGAAAAATTAAAGATATAAAATGGAATAAAAATGAAATAATATGTGCAATTATTGGTTTTATGCTGATGCTTATAGCAGCATTTGTTGAAAGTAAATCGATAATTGGATAATTTTATAAGTAATCGTAATATTTTTGTTGAAAAATCTA
>Ga0247608_10003289_pt1 | contig 19039 bp, 10 predicted proteins | sample 176DNAGHGlowgp2_FD_193490 | JGI IMG/M metagenome (GOLD analysis project Ga0247608, IMG submission 193490) | Sheep rumen microbial communities from Palmerston North, Manawatu-Wanganui, New Zealand - 1766 DNA GHGlow gp2 | ecosystem: Host-associated > Mammals > Digestive system > Stomach > Rumen ...
GATTGAGATTATGTTAGAGTTTTTCAAAGAAGGATTATTGCAATTCCTGAGCTATTCCGGCTTCGGAAACTGCACCTGGGGGCATGTCATCATGATATGCATCGGCCTGGTGTTCATAGCTTTGGGGATTATCAAGGAATATGAGCCGCTGCTGCTCGTGCCCATCGGGTTCGGCATCATCATCGGCAACATCCCGTTCACTGACGGCCTGCAGGTCGGCGTGTATGAGAACGGAGCCGTGCTCAACTACCTCTATTTCGGTGTGGTGAAGGGCTTCTACCCGCCACTGATCTTCTTGGGCATCGGGGCCATGACGGATTTCTCGGCCCTGATCTCAAACCCGAAGCTGATTCTGATCGGCGCGGCCGCCCAGTTCGGTATCTTCGCCGCCTACATCACCGCCTTGTTGCTCGGCTTCACGCCCATGGAGGCCGGTGCCATCGGCATCATCGGCGGCGCTGACGGCCCCACGGCCATCTTCATCTCCTCCAAGCTCGCCCCGAGCATGATGGGTGCCATCGCTGTGTCGGCCTACTCCTACATGGCCTTGGTGCCGGTGATCCAACCGCCCATCATGCGCGCGCTGACCACCCCGAAGGAGCGCCTCATCCGCATGAGACCGCCCCGCGCCGTCAGCCACCGCGAGAAAGTGCTCTTCCCGCTGCTCTGCATCCTGCTCACCGCGTTCCTCGTGCCCACGGGCCTGCCGTTGCTCGGCATGCTGTTCTTCGGCAACCTGCTCAAGGAGAGCGGCGTGACCAAACGTCTGGCCAACACCGCTTCCGGTCCTATCGTGGATATCGTGACCATCCTCATCGGCCTTACCGTCGGCGCCTCCACGCAGGCCACCAACTTCCTGCGTCCCGCCTCCGTGCTCATCTTCGTGCTGGGTGCCTTCTCCTTCGTGATCGCCACCGCTTCCGGCGTGCTGTTCGTGAAGTTCTTCAACCTCTTCCTCAAGGGCGACAACAAGATTAACCCGCTTATCGGCAACGCCGGCGTCTCCGCCGTTCCCGATGCGGCGCGCGTCTCCCTGGTGGAGGGTCAGAAGTACGACCGCACCAACTTCCTGCTCATGCACGCCATGGGTCCGAACGTGGCCGGCGTCATCGGCAGCGCAGTTGCTGCCGGTATCCTGCTGAGCTTCCTGTATTAGTTATCAGTTAGTAGTTAAGCCACGGGGACTGTCTTTGACAATCCCCGTGGTTTTATTATATGTACTATTGTACTATAATACTTAAAGCGAAAGTGGAGAAGCAAAATAAAATAGAGACGCATAAATTTGCGTCTCTACCTTGTTGGTGTCGGGGTGAGAAGACTCGAACTTCCGGCCTCTACGTCCCGAACGTAGCGCGCTACCAACTGCGCCACACCCCGTTCCGTTTTGCGGGTGCAAAAATACACTTTTTTTGAAATAAAAAGACATCTTGATTTTTTTTATTTTTGCAGTCTAAAAAATATCGATTATGCGAATCCATCACATCCTCTTCTGCCTGCTTATGGCCACCTTAGTCTCTGCACAATCCACTATCGCACAAACAGTTTGCTGGCCAACAGACAACACATTGATCTCCATCGAAACCTGCAACGCCCTGTTCTACGACTCCGGCGGCCCCGACTGCCCGCAGGCACTTATCTTCTGAAATCCGGCAACGCCACTACAAAAGTTGTCCGAAAGTGACCAAGCCCGCATTTTTTTTTGCAACAAATTCGCACCCATTTCGTTATCGTGTTAAAATCTACGCCAATGAGGAAAAAACTATTTGCAGCCATACTGTTGACAGTACTGTTTTGTGTCTCGCAAAACGCTATAAGTCAGAATATTATCATGGGTACTACCCCGTTAGTATCCGATATCGACGACCAAGTGCGCGACTTCTATGATCCCGGCGGCTCTCCCGAACAGCCGGGAGCCAACCAGGACCCGAACGGTTTTTTCGCCGAAAACCTTCGCGACACGATGACTCTGCGTACCAACATGTCGGGCACCATCCTCTACGTTCTGTTTGAGGAGTTCGCCATGGACGACGGTGACACGCTTTGGATCTTCGACGGTCCGAATGTCAACGCGCCGCTCTACGGAGTTTACAACCTAGTGCAAAGTCCGGGCGAGGTGTTCGCTTCCGACCGCATGATGACCTTCGTGTTCCACTCCAACAATTCGCACATTCCGGGGTTGCAGGCTGGCTGGCATGCCAAGGTTTATGCCTACTCCACCACCCCTGAGGTCTATGAGTGGCCGCAATATTACAATACCATCAGCGCCTTGACGTGCAGCTGCTATTTTTACGACTCCGGTGGCCCGAACGGCAACATCGCTTCCGTCGATGCAAACAACTACACCACGCAAGGTTATGCCTCGGACATCTTCGCCGATTTCATTTCCCCTGCGGGCACCCACGTCAAATGCGAATTCTCCCAGTTCTCCGTGAACGGCGTGATGCAGATTTGGGACGGTCAATACCATGACCCCGACAAACGGCTCATCGGCCAGTTCTGCACCTCCACACTCGACGCCTCCACTGGCAACAAACCGCCCGTATTCTTCTCCACCGGCAATGCGCTCTCTTTTGTCTATAAGGGCGCGAACGGCGATATGCAGAAGCCCGGCTGGGCGGCGGAGATCTCCTGCGTGCCCGAACTCTTCGAAAGTCCCGACGGCAGTGCCTGCCCTTCGGTGACCAACGATGTGGACTCCCTCTACGCGGACATCTTCGACCCGGAAAACAAGACCATCCTTTGGGACTGCGACATTCCCATCATCCTGCTCAAGGCCGGCGTTATCGCCACCGGACAATACACGAGTGACTACTCCGTGAAACAGATTCCCTTCGAATCGCATATCTTCGAGTTCACAGAAGGAACGAATATCGGTGCCAGCTCCGACGACCACTGGCAGAGCGGCGTGCAACTACCCTTCACCTTCACCTTCTTTGGAAAACCTTACACCACCGTCTATCCTGGCACCAACGGACTGATTTCCATGAACCCGCAGTCTGGTTTCTGCGAGTACGCCTATCCCCAACCACCAACTTCCCCGCCTTATTCCGCTATCCCCTTTAAGTACAAGAACTGTATTTACGGTGTTTATGAGGATATCGACTGCGGATACTTCAACACGTATTGTTATAATACGATGGGTGCGGTCCGTACCGGCGTGTTAGGCAGCCCTCCTTGTCGCGCGTTCGTGTTCAACTACCTGAATGTCGGACTTTTTGGACATCATAGTAGCCCGAGCAACTATAACACCTACCAAATGGTGATTTATGAGGGCACAAATATCATTGATGTGTATATCAAACACAGGGATTGCTGTGCCTCCACCAACAACTCCAATCATGAGGGTATCGTAGGATTGCAAAACAACACCTCTTCGCAAATTCTGCTTGCACCGGGACGCGGCATGACCAGCTGGACTGCCGACGAAGAAGCCTGGCGTTTCACCCCCGTCACACCGTTGGATGAAATGGGCACCTTGCGCTGGTTCGTGAACGACACCATGGGGACGCCGTACAGCACCGAAAAAATGATCACCGTCAGCAAGCCAAGCGAACCCGTCACCAAATACATTTCCGTCTATCAGTTCACCAACGCCTCCGGGCAGCACTTCACCCTGATGGACACCACCACCATTCTCGTGAAGGTTCCCCAGGTGCACCTCGCCTCCTCCACCGGCAACAACTTCATCTGTCCGGGCGACCCGGCCACCCTGTCGGCCACTTTCACGGGTTATTCCGACATTCTTCCGGAATCCTACCTCTGGAGCACTGGCGATACCACAGCGACCGTCACGGTGAACCCGCTGGAAAGCACCACCTACACACTGACGGTGACATTCAGTAACCGCTGCGACAACAAGGACACCGTGCGAGTGAAAATCACGGAGTTGGAACTGCCGCAAATCACAGGCACCGACAGCGTATGCCAAGGCTATCCGGCCACGCTGACGGCCTCGCACCCCACCTCCAACTCCTTCCATTGGAGCAACGGACAGAACGGCGCCACCATCACGGTCACCCCGCAGGTCACCACCCTTTACACCGTTTCCGCCACGATGGAGGGCAACTGCACGGTCATCGACACCTTCACCGTCCATGTGCTGCCGCTGCCCACGCCGTCGTTTGTGGCCAACCCTACTGAGATCTACGTGGAAAACAACATCGGCACCGTCACCTGCACCGACCTCTCCCCCGCTGAATACCACCTGAAGTGGAACTTTGGGGATGTCTTCTCCAACGTCAACGAAGTGGAGAACGTCAGCGAAGTGACCCACGACTACACCCACTCGGGTTATTACACGATCACGCTGACGGCCACCGACTCCGTCGGCTGCGTGGACTCCACCAAAGCCAGGGTCTCTGTCGAGGTGCCATACTTCTTCTACATCCCCAACGCGTTCACCCCCGACGGTGACGGCATCAACGAAACCTTCGCGCCGAGCGGCGAGGGTGTCGATCCCGACCAATACTCGATGCAGATCTTCGACCGTAGCGGTGTACTCATTTTCAGCACCCGCAATCCCTACGATTACTGGGACGGCCGCAACAAATATGGCCAGATGTGCCCCGAGGGTGTCTACATCTTCATCATCCGCTTGGTCAACCTCAACGGTGACGACAAGGAGTACACTGGATCGGTGACGCTGGTGAAGTAATGGAGAATTGATATTGGATAATTGGGGTTGCTCGTTACTACTCTGGATAACGGGCAACCCCAATTGCTTTTAAACGGGCTCCTAACGATGACGAATCAGCAATATCGGTCTATTTCGCCGCAAAATGCCTGCAAGTCTTGAATCCGTAGCAATCGGTGCAATTCCTCTGCCGTCATACCCGTGAACTCCGCAAAATAGTGCCACAGTTCCTTGAGGTTGGCTAAAGTGCCGGATTCGCCACGCACGGGCAACAGTTCGGTCACCAAATCTTTGTGGAAAGCACGAAAGCGAGTGTGTTTGTCTCCTATAGGCAGTCCCTGGATCTCCTCTGCCAAGAACGGGTTCCGCAAGAGGCCGCGACCGAGCATCCATCCGGCCATATCCGGAAAACGCTTCGACAGCCGCCGGTAGTCCTCCACAGTGAACACATCCCCGCTATAGACAATCTTATGTTGGGTAAGCCGACAGCATTCCTCAAACAGGTCCCAGTGCGGTGTACCCTCATAGAGGTCGTCGCCGAGGCGCGGGTGGATGACGAGGAAGTCGAGGGGGTATCCATTGAGCCGCCGGAGGAGCTCACGACCCTCATCGGCCGAGTGCAGTCCGAGGCGCATTTTCAGTGACAGCTGCAAGTCCGTTTTCGTGGTGATTTCCCTGACGATGGCCTCTACCCTATCGGGATGCGGCATGAGCCCGCAACCGCGCGTATGGCGTACCACCGGAGACGACGGACATCCGATGTTGATGTTGAAACGTTCGTAACCGTACTGATCGTGGAGCATCCGCATCGTGTCCACAAACTGTTCCGGACGATTGCCCATCAACTGAGGTACAAGCGGTTTCGCGGTGTTCAGCTCGGGAAAGATGTCCTGCCAGACCCGTTTGTTGAGTTTGCCGAGGTCTTGTGCGGGCAGAAAGGGGGCCATAAAAAAACCAATCCCGCCGAAATGACGGGATAGGGTGTTTCGAAACGTACGGGAGGTAATCCCGTGCAGGGGCGCAAGCCAGATCTCCATCGGCATTAGCGAATCATGACTTTGCGAGTGTCCGAGATTCCGTCGCCGTTAAGACGCAACAGGTAAAGGCCTGTAGCGCAATAACGGGTGTCGATGGTGATGTCGCCATCAGCCTTGCCGGCCTGGATTGTCTTGCCCGTCATATCGGTCAACGTCCACTCGTAAGGGAGAGCATTGTAGGGATGGACACAAATCCGGTCGGTGGCGGGATTGGGATAGACCTTGCCAGGAAATTCGTTGTAGCTGTCCAGACCGTCAGGGTTGTAATTGAGTGCCACATCATCGACATAGAGCACGGAGCTGCTGTTCATCTGGGTGGCGGAAGTAAAGATGACCATAATGCTGTCGCATTCGGCTCCCGGAGTGTTGAAGTTGACACCGATTTGGTAGTATTGGTTCGGATTTTCCGGAGCAAAGAAATCGAAGGCATAATCCACCAGTTCTCCGTTCTTATTGGTCATAATGAACAAGGCCATCTGGTCTCCCTCCTGGGGTTGGTATTTCACCCATGCCGTAACTGAATGCGGCGTGGATTCGCAGGGGACACCTTTGGAAAACACTTTGAAGAACGTCGCCAGCGCGGAAAGGTCAAGCGAGTCAAGTTGCTCAACAATATTGCCGATACCCGCGGAGTCCTGAAGCATGTTAAAGACGACCAAGGCATCTTCAAACGGAACACTGAAACCATCCGACTCACCAGCCTGAAGGAAACCGGGGAGGTTCATCGTGTAGGAAATAACGGAACTGGTAGCATCGGCGGATGTCACCTTGATGGCGGAGTTGCCCGTGTGTGCATCTGAGGTCTGCTCACCGAAATGGACCTCCAACGGGATGGTCATGGCTCCAGTAAGCGAACCATGGATGTCCACCGTCCAATTCACGGGTCTCCCGTATGACCACAGTTCGAAATCACTGTTAAGAATTGAATTTTGCGCCTGCAAACCGAGCAGACCAACCATCATGATGCTAAATGATAAAAATTTTCTCATTGATTATTGATTTTTGATTTTTGACTTGTGACGTATGACTTATGACTTTAACCCATAACCCTTAAACCTTAAACCTTAACCCTTAACCCTTAAACCTTAACCCTTAAAGCACCGTAATCGACCCCCTGTGATTGGAGGAGACGCCTTCGTAATCAACGATATAGAGCGTATAGGTGTAGGTGGCGCCGCTGAGGATTTTACCGTTCACCGAGCCATTCCACTGGAAGTCCTTGTTGGTCGTATGATAGACAATCTCGCCACTACGGTTATAGACGGTGAACTCCAATTCCTGGATGAGGTTCTTCTGCGGGATGCTGAAGTAGTCGTTGATGCCGTCCAGATTGCTGGGCGTGATGGTGTTGGCCAAGTTGAGGAAAGGCTTGCAGGCCGGGATGCTGATGGTGCCGGGCGGGTCGGAGACGCAGCCCTCGTCATCGACGACCACCACCGAGTAGTTGCCCGGTGTGGTGATGGTGATGTTCGGGGTGGTCTCTCCCGTGTTCCACTTGTACTCGGCCACCTCGCTATCCGTCACCGCCGACAGCGTGGTGGTGAACTCATCGCAGTAGTCGAGGTCGAACGCGATGGAAACCTTGGGCTTTCGGATTATCAAGGTGATGTCGGCAAGACTGTCGCAGCCGTTCCAAGCCCTCCCCTCATACGTGACGCGCCTTGTGCCTTCGGTTGACCATGTCTGGGTATCCCCGAAATACTCGGGGTCAAAGACGTACGGCAGCTTTTCTTCACAAGTGTAGATGGTGTCGCTCCCGAACGAGTTTTCAATAGCCGACAAGTCAAGCTGAATCGTCTTAACCAACGTGTCGAAGCACTTCCTGGCAGAATCGGAGATGGCGATTTTGATGGTGGCGATGCCGTTCTCGTCATATTCCCCGTCTATGAACGTATGTACGGGGTCAAGTTGATTGAGATTCCCGAACGGGATGTAGTTTCCGTAACGTTTCACCCACCATTCGATATGTTGGGTGGGTTGGATGACGGTGTCGTATGTGCCGCCCTGGGACGGGGGAATAGAGGGCGGAGTCATGACATATATGGTGCTGGAATCATAGAAATTAACGGTAAGGTCACAGTTTTCGAAATTTTGCTCGTAACGGAACTCAGGTAGGACATAGTAGGATTTGACGTGCGCCTCATAGATAAAGGGGGCACCCGTGAAGGATATCATTTCGCAGCGGTAGTAGGGGTAGATTTGGGTCAGATTACGGTTGAGGTATACACCTGTCAGTCCCTCAGGCGTGACTCCGGGCACCGGATCCGCTGTGAAATCCCAAAAGTGAGTCGCAGCATCTGCGGAATCGTAACCATAATGCCATACGTAGGTGTTCGGTATGAAGCCGGCAGGCACGGAAAGATGGATATCCTCGTCACCGCAGGCGTCCACCTGCATCACGCCGGGAATCATCTTGGCGGTGAAAAGTCCGTAGGCCCAATGCGCGGTGGCGCTGCAACCGTTCGTGTATATGCGCAGTTTCACGGACTTGTTGGCAACGAAGTTCCCGTCTGCGTCCACATTCTGAGAAGCCTGTTCGTTCAGGTTGAAGGCTATGGGTTTGTACTCGAACCATTTGACTGGCCATGTGCCGCTGGTACCGCTGGTCTGTGTGGAGGGGCACTCGCGGTAAGGGAATGTGGTGGGCGTGGCGTATCCGTTGCTGTTTTGCCCGTTCCAATAGTAGGTGGTGATGCCGTAGTCGTTAGCCGGGTTCCACGTGTCATTGCCGCCCTGGCATCCGCTTGGCCATGCCAAGAATCGGGAATAGGGCCAGTTGGGATTGGCCACGGGGTTAGCTGTGTTTTGAGAGTTTTTCGTAGGATAGTAGCCGAGGTTCAGCAGCTGGCCTGTCTCGCCGTCATAGACTTCGATATAGAATTTCGGATTTCGGATGGAGCCGCAGCCGGTTCCGTCGCCATGACCGTCTGTCTTATTCTGGATGGCGAAGGAGAACATAACCAGCAACGTGCTGAGGGTGTCCGTAGGATAGAACCAGTACTCTATCTGGGCAGCTTTGTAACAGACGCTTGTCTCGGATCCACAGCCGATGCGGATGGCTGTGTCCTGGTGGGCTGAGCTGCCATCCATGGTCCATAACGGCGGCATATAGTTCTCATGGATGTAGCTGGCACCGTTATTTATCGTGTAGCAACGGCACGGGTCCGGCGTATTGGACGTGATGATGCCGTGGGACGATGCATTGCCGTTGCCTGTTGTACCAATGGTGGTCGGGTTATTGTAGCTCGAACCGTACTTGGTTTGCACGTAGGGGTGCTGCGCATCGCCCAACGTGTTGAAGTTCAGCGGTCCCATGTTCATGTCAGGCCTCCACGCCTGATATTGATAACCTTGCCCGAAACAGATTATCGCTAACAAATTGATAACCAGAAAAGTGTATATTTTCTTCATATTATATGGTATTATTCTTTTTTTTACCCTAACGAAATTCCCTCCCAATTGTTGCAAACTTTTTATCGAAAATTTTCATCCGCCAGCCAGCGCATCACCGACACGATTTGCGGCTCCTCATACCTCTTCGACAACTCGGCGAGAATCTCCTTCGGGGACTTTTGAAGCCGCTCGAGCGCTTTGACCTCTTCGGAGATCCGCTCGAAATCCCGGTTGCGAACCTGATGAATCCGATTGCGGCGACACACATCGCACCCGCCACAAGGCGTGCTGTCCCACTCCCCGAAATACTGCAGCAGCAACTGGCTCCGGCACACATTGTCCGTCTTCACGTAGTTCTCCACCGCCGCAAGCCGTTCCTCCGCCTTCTCCTTCCTGAAATCGTAGATCTTCTTGTCGAAATAGAGATACCTTTCGTCAATTCGGTCCTTCAGGAAGACCAACAGCGGAATATTACTCAAGGGTTGATACGAGAGAATCTTTTCGCCTCGCAACGTCTTCAGCTGCTCTACGACACTTTCTTCCGTGGTTTCCAACCGGTTGGCGAGGATCTGCTCGTCAATGTCGGTATATTGGGTGAAAACGCCGGTGTAGGAGCGCAAAATGGCGGTGATAAGCGATTCGAACTCCGGCTTTTCTTTCTGATACCTCAGCAGCTGGTCGCCGTCGAGACGGAACTGCAACTGCGATTTGTCGCGCAGGTGCTCAGAAACGAGGATGACACCGATGTTCTGCAGCAGCTTGAGAGCGCTGAAGTACTGGGTGGCATTCATCTTCACGGTGCGGGCGTGCTCTTCCATAGAGAAGGGGAAGACTTTGCCCTGTCCGTTGCCAATCTCGATGTGATACCCCTGGCACAGCTCGCGATAGACCTCGCGCACACGGTCGAGCTCGGGGAAGGTGAACGTGAAGTTCCGCTTGAGCTGAGCGATGTCGTTGTGGTCGTAGAGCAGAATGGCGACGGCGGGCTGCTCGTCCCGTCCACCGCGCCCTGCCTCCTGAAAGTAGGCCTCCAGGGTGTCGGGCAGGTCGATGTGAACCACGAACCGCACGTCGGGTTTGTCGATGCCCATGCCGAAAGCGTTGGTCGCCACCATCACACGGGTTTCGCCCTTCATCCAGCGCTGCTGTTTGCGGTCGCGCTCGCGGGGGTCGAGGCCGGCGTGGTAATGGTCGGCGGAAACGCCGTGGTTGCGCAGGAACTCGGCCGTCTCCGCCGTGCGTCTGCGGTTGCGCACATACACGATGCCCGAGCCCGGGTAGCGGTCCATAATCCGCAACATCCGGCTGAGCTTGTCCTCCTCGTTGACCACAAAGTAGGTCAAGTTCCCCCGCTTGAAACTCTTCTGGAACACATTCTCGGTCTTGAAGTCCAACCGTGCCTGGATATCCTTGACCACCTCCGGGGTGGCCGTGGCGGTGAGCGCGAGAACCGGCGCCTTGGGAAAGACTTTACGGATCTGCGCAATCTCTAGGTACGGGGGCCGGAAGTCGTAGCCCCACTGCGAGATGCAGTGCGCCTCGTCCACGGCAATCATCGTGACGGGCATACGGGCGAAGTTGACCCTGAAACTCTCGGTCTGGAGGCGCTCCGGGGAGACGTAGAGGAAGCGGTACTCGGGGTCGAAGAGGCAGTTGTCGATGGTAGCCTGGATCTCGCTCTGCCGCATGCCAGAGAAGATGGCTCCGGCCTTGATGCGGCGGTCCCGAAGATGTTCCACCTGATCCTTCATCAGGGCGATGAGCGGGGAGACCACCACGCAGAGGCCGCCCTTCACGAGCGCAGGCACCTGAAAACAGATAGACTTGCCGCCACCCGTAGGCAGCAGCGCGAGGGTGTCGCGACCCTCCAACACCGACAGGATAATGTCCTCCTGCAGCGGCCGGAAGCGGTCGTAACCCCAGAATTGCTTCAGCACCTCGTGCGCACGCGCACTGTAATCAATCTCCGTTGCCATCGTCATTAAAAGGACGGCAAAGATACGATTTTTGCGATTCTCAAGGACAAATCCATGACAAATCGGATGGGCGAGGTCGTCCCATCTTCCCTTCCAAAGAATGTAAACATCACTATCCAAGGATGTTATAAAAAAAATCAAAGCCATGTCGCAGAATCAAAAAAAAGTGTACTTTTGCAACCTCAAAAAAAGGCGGGGTAGCTCAGTTGGTTAGAGCGTCGGATTCATAACCCGGAGGTCTCGAGTTCAACTCTCGATCCCGCCACAAAAAAGATGACTGTTACAACAGCCATCTTTTTTTTGTATCTTCGCCACCTCTTTTTTAAACATTGAATATCATCCATAGTCTATTGCAATATGCTGAAAATGAAGAAAGTACTAATGGTTTTGTTGGGCGCGGCCGTTCTGTTCGCGGCCTGCGACCGTACCAAGAAATCCACCACGGAGACCCCGAAGGCCACCGTCGTCCTGCCTGCTTTCGACCACGACTCCGCCTACGCCTACGTGAAAGCGCAAACCGACTTCGGGCCGCGCGTGTTGGGCACAGAGGCGCATGAGCGCTGCGGCGACTGGCTCGCGACGATGCTGCGCACATTCTGCGACACCGTTTACAGCCAACATTTCACCGCCAAGACCTACGACGGGAAGCAGTACCCGGGCACGAACTTCATCGGCAGCATCGCACCGGAGAAGTCGAAACGCATCGTGTTGGCGGCACACTGGGACTCGCGCCCCTTCGCCGACCACGACCCGCTCCCCGCCAACCGTGAGACCCCCATCGACGGGGCCAATGACGGCGCCAGCGGTGTGGGCGTACTCCTTGAGGTAGCCCGACAACTGCATGAGAACCAGCCGAATGTGGGGGTCGATATCGTCTTTTTCGATGCGGAGGACTACGGTCCGCGGGAAAGCGAGCACGTCCCCGGCGACTGGTGGGGACTCGGCGCGCAACATTGGGCGAAAAACCCTCACATTGAAGGATACACAGCGGAATACGGCATCCTCCTCGACATGGTCGGCAGCCCCAACGCGCAGTTCATGCAAGAGCAGTTCTCCATGCGCGACGCCCAAGAGGTGGTGCGCAAGGTCTGGTCCACCGCCTACGACCTCGGCCACGGGCAGTACTTCCAGAACAAACCCGGCGGCGTGATTACCGACGACCACTACTACGTCAACAAGTACGCCCCGTTCAAGATGATCGACATCATCCACTACGACGCAGCCTCGGGCACCGGCTTCGACCCCGTGTGGCACACCGTGAGCGACAACATCCAGCACATCGACCGGAACACACTCGGCGTGGTGGGCACGACATTATTGCAAGTCATCAAAAACGAATAACCTACAATGAAAGTCTTCAAATTCGGCGGCGCCTCGGTGAAGGATGCCCCAGCCATTGAAAATCTGAAAAACATCCTGCAACGTTACGACAACGAGCAGTTAGTGGTGGTGATTTCCGCCATGGGCAAGACCACCAACTTTTTGGAGAAGGTGCTCGACGCCTACTGCCACACCCCGGAAAGGGTGCCCGCTTTAGTAGCGGAGCTCCGCGCACAACACGAAACGGTTTCGGAACAGCTCATGGGCGCCGACAACCCCTTCCTGCCGCACTCCGAACGGCTCTTCACCCTGCTGACCGAGCAGCTGCAGCGCCCAACCTCCGACAATTTCGACTACGACTACGATCGCATCGTGAGCTTCGGCGAACTGCTCTCCACCACGTTGATAGCCACCTACCTGAACACTCAAGGCATTGAAACGCAATGGCTTGATGCGCGACAGCTCGTCCGCACCGACAACATCTACCGCGAGGGACACGTCGATTGGGCCGTGACCGAAAAGCTGGTCCGCAACACCATCCTACCCTACTTCCAGAACCGACCGCACGGCATCGTGCTGACGCAGGGCTTCATCGCGGGCACGGCCGAAAACCAGACCACCACGTTAGGACGCGAGGGTTCCGACTACTCCGCCGCCATCATGGCCTACACGCTGGATGCCGAATGCGTCACCGTATGGAAGGACGTGCCCGGCATCCTCAATGCCGACCCGAAACGGTTCCCCGACGCCGTCAAAATCGACACCCTGACCTATCACGAGACCGTGGAGCTGGCCTACTACGGTGCCAGCGTCATTCACCCGAAGACCCTCAGGCCGCTGCACAACAAGCAGATACCCTTGTTCGTGAAATCCTTCTTCCATCCCGAGAACGAGGGCAGCAAAATCTCGCAAGAGGCTGAATCCGTGGACATTCCGTCCTACATTGTAAAAGACAACCAGCTGCTGATTTCGGTCTCCCCGCGCGACTTCTCCATCATCGGCGTGGAAAACCTCTCCAAAATCTTGGACATCCTATCCGACTACCGCGTGAAAATCAACCTGATACAGAATTCCGCGCTCACCTTCTCGGTCTGCACCGACAACGTTCCCATGCGCTTGCAACCCTGTATCGAGGCCTTGCAGGAGGAGTTCGTCGTCAAGTTCAACGAAGCCATCCGGTTGGTCACCATCCGCCACTTCGATGCCGATTCCGAGCGTGTCGTGCTGGATTTGTTCCGCGATGAAGAGGTGCTGATACGCCAGAGCAACCGTCACACCATCCAATTGGTGCTGAAATAACGGCTCTCGAAAAAAATTATAGTTGACCATTGACTTTTTTAAAACAAAAGTGTATTTTTGCGCGGTTAAAAATTTGAAACAATTAATCACATAAAAAATCAAAAGTATGAAGAAAACGTTACTTCTTTTAGTCGCGGCGATGCTGACCACGATGTTCGCCTCCGCGCAAGTGACCGACACCATCGTGTCCACCACTCCTTCCAACAAGAACGTCGTGCTGGAGGAATACACCGGCGTCAACTGCACTTGGTGCCCTGACGGCCACAAGCGCGCAAACCAGCTCAAGGCCTCGCACCCCGGCAGAGTCTGCCTCATCAACATCCACCAAGGCAGCTTCGCGGCGAACACCTACACCACACAGTTCGGCAACGCATTGGCAAACCAAACCGGTTTGGACGGATATCCTGCCGGAACGGTCAACCGCCATGTCTTCTCCGGCAGTGTGACAGCCCTGGGCAGAGGTGACTGGGCCAGTGCCGCCAACACCATCCTGAACCAGTCATCCCCGGTGAACATCGGGGCCGAAGCTACGATCGACTGGAGCACCCGCACACTGAACGTCCGTGTCCAACTGTATTACACCGCTGCTCAGACGGTGACTTCCAATGCGCTGAACGTTGCCATCATGCAGGACAACGTGCTGGGTCCGCAAGTGGGCAAGGAGAAAAACCCCGACCAAGTGGTAGGCGACCAATACATGCACATGCACATGCTGCGCCATCTCATCACCGGTCAATGGGGCGAAACTATCGACAACCTCGCTGTGGGAAACTTGGTGGAGAAGAATTACGAATATGTGATTCCGGAACAATTGGGTTCACCCAATGCCATCGACGCTCTGCTTGAGGATCTTACCGTGGTTGCCTTTGTCTGCGAAGGTCACCAGGAAGTGCTCACCGGCATTGAAGTCCCCATCCAACACAACAACGTGCCAGCCATCGGCGGCCGCATCTTGAGAGTGATTGACAACGGCGACCTCTCTTGTGCCAACACCGCTTCCACCAGTTTTGACTTCAGAAACCTCGGTTCGTCCGCAATCACGGGATTGAACTACTCTTACACGGTTAACGGAACAGCGTTCACCGGCTCTTGGACAGGCAACATCGCCCCCAAGGCATCGGCAATAATCACCATGCCCGCCATCACCGTCAACCTGAACCAAAACAACACGGTTCAAGTGGAAGTCACCAGCATTGATGGCACGAACGTCACTACGTCCCCGAAATCACTGACCTTCAAGAAGAGAGTCTATACGGGTGGTGGAAACATGGTCTTCAACCTGAAGACCGACAATTACGGTTCTGAAACAACCTTCAAGATTTTCGGACCTGACGGCGCGGTTGTCCTTTCCGGCGGTCCTTTCTCGAACACCTCCACCGTGCATACTTTCGCGTTCAACCCGCCCGCGGTCGGTTGCTACAGACTGGAAGTGTATGACCAATACGGTGACGGCATCAACGCCGGCTACGGCAACGGATATTTCGAGTTGCTCAACGGGGACGGCACCCGCATTTTCCGTGACAACGGCAATTTCGGTTCCCAGGCCACCTATTTGATTGATGTGAGCGTCCCTGCCGGTATCGAGGAGGTCACGATGGAGAACACCACCGTCTATCCGAACCCGGCCACCGATGTGCTCACCATCAACAGCGGCAGCCAAGTGCAACGCGTGGAGATCTTCAACATCCAAGGCCAGCTCGTGAAGGCTGAAGCCGGCGATGTGCACACCATCTCCGTGAAGGATCTCGCCAACGGTCTCTACACCCTGAAGCTGACGACCGAAAACGGCACCTCCATGCACAAAATCATCAAGAAGTAAAGGTTACATAACCCTTTCCGATACCAAAACGGGACCGACAGCAATTGTTGGTCCCGTTTTCTTTTGGCGAGTCGTGGGCCGTAGAGTTATTGTTTTGCAATCTTGCGGATGATTTCGCGACCGTCCGCGGTTTTAAGATGGAGGATGTAGGTACCGGAGTACAAATCGTGAACATCCAATTTGACGCTCCCGCTCTGCAGGGGCGAATAAGGATTCGTCCTGACCATACGGCCGTTGACATCATATAGGGCGATGTTGGCGATTTCCAAATCACCGCTGATTTCTACCGTCACGAAATCCTTTGCAGGGTTGGGATAAACGGCGATGCAACTCTCGTAATCCTCGATACCGACCGTCTTGGTCAGCTGCACATTCTGGAGAACGGTCTGCCCGTCCGCGACTTGGATGACAATCGTTTTCGGAAGATAGCCGTCCGCCGAATAGGTAACCGAGTACTGCCCAGCCTTGATCGGACGGTGATAGTCACCGTGAGGCAGCACCGACTCCACGTAGGAGTGGTCCAGATCGTGGTTGGCGATATAGACGAGCGCCTCCAACGGCTCGCCCGTAATCGAATCGGTGACCGTCCCGTGGATGCCGTGACGAGAATCGTCGATGAAGTTCAGCAGTGAGGAGCGGATATAGCCCCAATAGCTCGGCAAATAGTTGGTTGACAAAACCTTATCGTCAGACACCTCGATCGTGACATGACGAGTGCCGAGATACCAGTTGTGGTAGTCCTGCATAGAACCCTCGATAACGTACCAGTCGCCTCCCGGCGTGACCCCGTCGTCCTCCTCGTTCATGTAATTGCTGTTGTAGTGCTGGCACGTGTCGGCGAAACGGTGGCCCACATACTCCCACCACGCGGCATCGGCGTGGCTGTGCTGCCACGTGGTCCAAGAGTCCCACGGATAGTTGAACACCTCCGCGCCGCCGTGGAAGTTGGCCGCAATCGTGAAGTTGTGTGCGGCCATAAAGGTCATCATCGCCTCCACTTCGGGTTCGTAATCGCTCTTCGCAGGCTGTCCGGCTTGCGGGAACGAGCGGTTAAGATCCTCATAATGGCGGTTGTAGCGGATGGAGACGGGCGATTCGTTGATCTGGTTGTTGGAGGTGTAGTACGTGCCATCCGGATTGTGCAGGGGGCAAATCCAGAGGTCCACCTGATCAATCAGCTCCGTGACGCGGCTGTCCGTATTGTAATTGGCAAGCAGATAGTCGATCAGCCGCAGCATCATATAGTAACCCACCACCTCATCACCGTGGATGGTCGAGGTGTAGAACACCGACGGCTTGCCCTCGTGGTCGCTGAGGTCGTTGCTGATGTGGGCGCAGAGAATGCGGTGGTGCGCAGGCGTTTCGTACAATATCGTGTCGATCTCACAGAGCGACGGATAGCGTGTCCTGAACGTATCCATCATAGCAAGATAGGTGCTGTACGTGGGGTAACGTCTCCAGGTGGAGGTCATCTCGTCGTAATTCTGCGCCATCTGCACGTATGCACGGGAACGCGGCGCCACCGTGTAGGGGATGCCCAACGCCCGGAAAGCGTCGAACTCCTTATACGACAAGCTGATGCGCGTATCGAAGGTGTTGTCGGCATGGCGCCGCACCTTGTCCACGGAAAAAGTGTGCGACAGCGACTGCAGCGTGGCGGCGTCCACGACGGTCTCCACATACGTGGCTGGATAGGTGAGCGCGGTGTCCTGGGCGGATGCCGCCACCGTGACGATGACAGCGAAAAGGATGGTAATGGTCTTTTTCATATCTGTTTTGTTTCTTTTCTTTCAATACTACACATATCTTCGTGCGTTTTACCCCTCCGGGGCTGCACAAGGAACTTTCTTCATACATTAATTCTTCATTGAGGAAAGGTACCGTTTGAGATCCGCAGCCTTCTTCGGACCGATGACGGCGGCCAATTCGGGTTCGGTGGCGGCTTTGATTTTCGCGACACTCTTGAACTCCCGCAACAACTTGGTCTTCAACACCTTTCCAATACCCGGAGCGTCGTCCAACACGGAAGCGATGCTCGTTTTGGCGCGACGCTTGCGGTGGTGGGTGATGCCGAAACGGTGCACCTCGTCACGGACGTGCTGCAACAGCTTCTGCGCCTCCGAACGCTTGTCCATATAAATCGGATACTGGTCGCCGACCTTGTAGATGTCCTCCAACCGCTCGGCAATGCCCACCATCATGAAACGGTCCTCAATATGCAGCGCCTTCAAGGCGTTCCAGGCGGAAGTCAGCTGCCCCTTGCCGCCGTCGATGACCACCAAGTCGGGCAACGGCTTGTTCTCCTCCAACAGCCGGTGGTAGCGACGGTAGATAATCTCCTCCATGGAGGCGAAGTCGTTGGCACCGACCACCGTCTTGATGAGAAAGTGCCGGTATTCGCTCTTCGCAGGCTTGCCGTCGATGAAGCAACTCATGGCGGCCACAGGTTCCTCGCCCTGGGTGTTGGAGTTGTCGAAACACTCGATGCGGCGCGGCAACGTCTTCATCCCCAAAGCCTCCTGCAACGACTGCAGCACGCGTATATGGCGACGGTCGGGATCGGCGAGGTCCTGCCGCTTCCGTTTCTCGAGCATATAGAAATGGGCGTTATGGAGAGCCAGCTCCAGCAGCTTGCGCTTGTCGCCGCGCTGAGGGACCTGCAGATTCCACTCCTCGGGGATGAGCTCGGGGGTAAAGGGCACCAACAGTGTGGAGGAGAGACCTCCCACACGGTCGCGGATTTCGAGGATGCCGGCCCACAGCGCGTCCTCGCGAGTCGTCTCCATCCGGTTGCCAACCTCTAAGGTGTGCGCCTGCACCACCGCACCGTCAACAACCCGCAAAAAGCTGACGTAGAAGCAGTTGTTATCCGCATCCTCCTCCATCCCGAACACATCCATATCGGTGAGCGACGGGTTCACAACCACCGACTTCCCAATGAAGTTCTCCAAGGCCTCAATCTTCCGCTTCACCTCGCCAGCCTGCTCAAACTTCCATTCGTCGGCGTAGCGCATCATCTCGTCGCGCAGCTCCCGGATCACCTCCTTGCGGTTTCCTTTGATAATCTGCACCGCTTTCGCAATATTCGCTTGATACTCCTCCGCCGTGATGAGCCCGCAGCACGGGGCGGCACACTTCTTGATCTGGTACTGCATACAAGGACGGTCGTTGTTCCGAAGTATCTTGCAGTTGCGTAACGGGAACATGTTGTGGATCAAGTCCAACAGCACGTTCATCTGCTTCACCGAAGAGTAGGGTCCGAAAAGCTGCATCGTGGCCGAATCGGGGCGGCGCGTCGGGAAAATCCGCGGGTACGTCTCCCTCGTGACCGCAATCCACGGGTAGGTCTTGTCGTCTTTCAGCAGGATGTTGTACTTCGGCTTGAACTGCTTGATCATGCTGTTTTCCAAGAGCAGAGCATCCCACTCACTATCGACCACCACCGTCTCGATGTCCCGGATTTTGGTCACCAGCATCCGCACCTTCGCCGAATCGTGGTCCTTGTTGAAATAGGATGACACCCGCCGTTTCAACCGCTTGGCCTTGCCGACATAGATGACCA
>Ga0247608_10003291_pt1 | contig 19032 bp, 19 predicted proteins | sample 176DNAGHGlowgp2_FD_193490 | JGI IMG/M metagenome (GOLD analysis project Ga0247608, IMG submission 193490) | Sheep rumen microbial communities from Palmerston North, Manawatu-Wanganui, New Zealand - 1766 DNA GHGlow gp2 | ecosystem: Host-associated > Mammals > Digestive system > Stomach > Rumen ...
GAGCGCTCCGGGCAGCCTTTCGACAAGGTCCTCGCCGACGTGGACCGCGACTACTGGATGACCTCCGGGGAGGCGCTGGAATACGGAATGATTGACAACATCCTGGCCAAGAAATGACATTGCGCCAGGATTGCTTGTCAATGTAAAGAATTTACTATCTTTGCAGAACCGACGGGGAGGATTCTTCATCTTTTTCAAAAAAGTTTGAAAGAAATCCTTTCCGCTCCGGTATAGATAGAGTGAGAAGTGAGAATGTAGCTCTTTGACATACGCATCAAGACTGGATCCACTGCGATTTTGGTTCCCCTACGTGCCTTTTTATTTTTTTAAAATTTTGCGGACGGAACCACACGATCACGCGATTTGCCCCAAATGCTTCGGGCGAAAGCAAGCAGGAACTCCTAATCTTGACGCACACTATGGAGAACATCTACACGACCACGAATGCCACTTTTACCACCGCCAACGGTGAAACCGTTTCCTACCAGGAGATTTTCGACGCAGTCAGAGCGAGTGTCGAAATCTACGGCAAAACCGGAGGGCGCCTTCTGGATGCCGAGGATTTGGAGGACCTCTTCCAGGATTCCATCCTCAAGGCCTTGAAGTACTGCGGCAAGTTCGACCCGTCCAAGGCCCAGATCAAGACCTGGGCGAGCAGGATTGCCGAGAACGGCCAGAAGGACGCATTCAAGAGGGTCATCAAGCGCCGCGTGGCGTTCGAGCCCCTTGAATCCCGTAACTGGGACGGTGACGAGTACATTGACTCGGACATCGAGCTTGCAGCCGGTGGCTGCGGGGCAGACAACGAGGTCGAGTCGAGCGAGGCCATGGAGCGCATACAGCGCGCCATCGATTCTCTCAACGAGAATCAGCGTTTCATTCTCTCCCTCCATCTGGACGGAATGAGGCCGAGGCACATGGCTGAACTCATCGGTTGTACGGCCGATGCTGCCGCCACCCTTCTCTGCAGGGCCCGCAAGGCTCTCAAGAGGGCTCTGGGCAGGACTTTCCTCGCCGAATACGGCATCGCCGCATAGGGGCATCTCACGACTGAAACCACCAGGCCAGCAATGGTCCGGTGGTTTTTTGTTTTTCTAGTCGAAGATCTCGATGTCATCGTAACCGGAGCAATGCTCCTCCGAGCAGGCCTTCCCCATACAGTGGAAGGACCATTCGATGCTGAGAGCTCTTGGGTTGACCTCGGATATGTGATAGTCCCATGTCCGGATGATGAAATCCTCGCCCTGTTCCAGGCTGGCATCCGGATCAAGTGTCATGTAGATTCTATCAATGTCACAGAAGACGATGAATGCCTTCTCCAGGCATTTGCCTTTCTTCTTCAGAAACTCCAGTATGTTACGATGGGCGACGGCCTTGTCGGTAATGGCCAGGGCGACAGTCAGGATCTGCTCGTCACTCAGCTGGGAGCAGTTCTCGAAATCCTCGGTGAAAGATAGCTGGATCATATGGCGGAATCTCCTACCAGTTTTCCTCCTCGCTTGCCGCCGGGAGAGGTTCCTCCCCCGTCGGTCGCCAGGTAAGGCGTTCGTAATTGAACCTCGTGAGCGCGCTATCCTGATGCCTGGAATCCATCAGCTCCGCCGCGATTTCCTGAAGGGGTTTCCCCTCCCTGAGCATATACCCGAATCGTCCGGCGAAGTCCCTGGCCTTCTCGTCGATTTCCTCGGCCTCTGCATTCACTTCGTTCACCCACGCCTCGGGCTCCTCGGAGATGAACATCCCGCTAAAGAACCCCTTCAGCCCATGATGATAAGCGTAGCTCGAAGCATAGCACCAGATACCGACCAGGTTGGGACGGTCTTTAAGGATTCCGGCATCTTCATACTTGATAACAAGTCCGTATCGCATGTCGAGCAACCCATTAGGGCAACCATGTCCAAGAAGGAGTATTGGCTCCTCCCTCGGCGCTGCCGCAATGGCCTTCAGTATCTCTTCCCTCTGTTTCCGGGAATCGAAGAAGGTTACGTCCTTAATATCTTCATAGATAAGTGAGAGCATCTTGGTGCTCGGGTCATTCGGGTGTACTACTATCATTTCGTGTTGCTTTTGCAAGTATATACCTATGCGACACATAACTCTTTCACTGACCCTGCCCGAAAGAATTGTCATAATGATGTAATAATGGACAATGGCGGGAGTATGTATATCGAACCCACATACTCGGACTATGATAACCATTGAAACCCAAAGACTTCTTCTTCGCCCTGGATTCCCGGATGATAGCTTTGTCCTGTGTGATATATTCTCGGAACCGGAAACTGCATGGTGGGCTGATATGCCTTCTTTCACGGACTGGTGCGATGTCCTTGACTTTATAAAGTGGGGGAACTCCACTTTTGATCTTGACCAGTATATGATTACCGACAAGGAGTCCGATCGACTGCTTGGGCTCATACAGGCTATTGGGCCAAATCTGTCCGGAGAAAAGGGAGATATAATTGAAATCGGTTATTTCCTCTCTGAAAAGGAACGTGGCAACGGATATATGACGGAGGCGGTTTGTGCTTTGCGGGACGAGTTGTTCTTATATCCGTGCGTCAACGGGCTTGTCTTGAAGATACTACCGGACAACGACGCCTCCAAAGGGGTGGCACTCCGTAGCGGTTTTCATCTTGTAGAACAGGCTCAAGAAGATCGGGCTCATCGTCATCTCGATAACATGCCCCTTGATAGGTATCTTCTCATGAGGGATGATTATGAGTCTTTACGATTAGTGGCATAAAACCACCATTTATTCAGTTTGTAATAAATGATTTTGTTTGAAGTATGTATTAGAGAAGAACCAAAATAGACAAGATAGACCAGATATGAGCAAGAACAAGACATTCCGATTCACCACAGAAATCACCCCGGAGACTGAAGTTATCCTCAATGGTCGTTACGGCCAGCCACTTAACATGCGCCTTGACGACGGATCCTCTGCAAAGATGGTCAAACTCGATACCGAGTCCATCATCCGCCTCCAGGCATTCCTTTCGGACTATCTCCAGAAGGAAGAGGTCAATCCCAATATTCCAGCCTATGCGCCCACCGGACGTGCACTGGCCATCATGGATGGCGATACACTTGATATCGTGCGCGTATTCAAGACAGAGAGCGTCATCGGTTTTTCCGGTGCGGAGACTGACAACTATGAGACCCTTTGCGACAAGGTCCGCTGCATCGTGGACATCGAGCTGCCTCGGAATGTGGTATTCATCTTCTTCGACACGTTTGATGGGTGCATCTCTCGTAGTGTCATACGTCGCATCTTGCGTGCCTGCATCTCCTATCAGGTGGATTTTGTACGTACTGGCGACTTCTCCCGTAGCCGTCGCATGGTCCTTGAGGATATCGAGGCGTTTACCACCATCGATAGCAGCATCATCTCAAGGGCAACGCAGGATATCGTCATCCTCTCCCCTGCCGGTGTTTTCACATTGAAGGCCACAGATGCGTCCCTTGACTGTCCCTCACTCTTCGACGAAGGGTCGAAAACGACGGATGGTCGTGATTGCAGTCGGAAGTCTGTCCTTTCGGCCCTCTGCATTTTGATTGATGGAGAGGACAAGGTTGTTCCTTATACCGATGAGGACCTATCAGACCTTCTGGCTGAGAAGGGTTTTGCAGTCGCAAGGAGAACCGTCACTAAATATCGTGAGTTACTTGGTATTCCCAAACGGTCGGAAAGGCGTATCCTTTCTAAATGATAGTCGCTGATAATCTTTTCCATTAATTCATGTAAGAAAAATGGATAGGCAAAGTATGTATTGAAAACAACCAGAAAGAACTATGAACACAAGCATTCTCATCGCCATCGTCGCTACCGTCGTCATCATCGCTATCGTCATCGCCTGGATCCTCAGCGCCAACAAGTCCAAGGCTATCTTCAGTCAGAGCCTTCAGAACAAGGAGGAGGACCTTCGTCAAGTCTCCGACCAACTGAGTGAGAGCCGCTCGGAATTGGCCAGCAAGGTAAGCGCATTGTCCGAGGTATCCGCGGCATTGTCGGCCAGGGAGGCCGACCTCATCCGCAAGGAGGCAGAGGTCCATACTGCTGAGGCGCTCCGTGTCAGCGAGAAAGCACAGTACGACAAGGCTATGGAAGAGATAAAGGCTAGCCATGAAAAGGCCATTTCTGAGCTCAAGGCGGGTCAGGAGAAGGCCATCGAGGCAGCTAAGACCGCCCTGGCTCTTGAGAACGAGAAGGCTCTCAAGGCTCGCGAGGAGGCACTCAAGAAGGAGGCTGCCGAGACCATGAAGGTCATCACCGGAGGCCTCGACCAGAACATCAAGGAGATGAAGGAAGCGTTCGAGGCGCAGAAGAAGTCGCACACCGAGGAGAGCACCTCCATCAAGACGCAGTTCGCCGAAACGGTCAAGCACCTCAAGGAGCAGACCGAGACTATCGGCAATAAGGCCGAGACCCTGGCCAGCGCCCTCAAGGGCAAGAACAAGATGCAGGGCATCTTCGGGGAGACTATCCTTGAGAACATCCTAAAAGCGGAAGGGCTGCGTGAGGGCCACGACTACGACGCCGAGTTCTGGCTTCGTGACAAGAAGGGCAACCTTATCTTGAACGAGGAGACCGGCAAGAAGATGCGTCCGGATTTCGCCCTCCACTTTCCGGATGATACGGATATCCTTATCGACTCCAAGGTATCCTTGAGTGCCCTTTCGGACTATTTCGAGGCCGAGACGGACGAGCAGCGTGCCGATGCCTCCCGTCGCAACCTTGAGTCTATCCAGAACCATATAAAGGAGCTGACCGGCAAGGAGTACCAGAAGTATGTCGTCGGCCGCAAGACCCTGGACTACGTCATCATGTTCATCCCGAATTACGGCGCCTACCAGCTCGCCAAACAGGAGGACCCGGAGGTCTTCGCCGAGGCCTTCAAGCAGAACATCCTCATCACCACCGAGGAGACGCTCATCCCGTTCCTCCGCCTAATCCGCACTGCCTGGGTGCAGATGGAGCAGATGGAGAACATCACGGAAATCGTGAAGGCCGCCGAGGATATGGTCGAGCGCGTAGGCCTCTTCTGCCGCTATAACTCTGCTCTGGAGAAGGACCTCCAGGATGTACTCAAGGGCTTCCGCGAGAACTCGGAGCGCCTTGTCAACGGTAGGCAGAGCATCGTCAAGGCTGCCATGAGGGCCATCAACCACGGCATCACTCCCCCTGCGGGCAAGAATGCGCTGCCCATGGTCTCTTCCACTTTGCTCATTGAAGAATAAACGCTACTTTTGTATATGCGACTCTTTACCAAATCGGCCTTCAAGCAGGCCCTCTTCTGCCCGGCATCGTTGTATTACTACTACGACCGCGAGCACTATGCCAACCAGATGAACGAGGATGATTTCCTCCAGGCACTTGCCGACGGAGGAAACCAGGTCGGCGACCTTGCGAAGGTCTACTATGATGTCCACGCTGATGCGGATATCAAGGTGCTTGACGGGCAGGATCCATATGATAAGCCTCTGGAAATAACATCACGCTTATTTAAGCGCGACAATGTGAATATCGCCGAGGCCGCCTTCCGCTGGAAGAACTGCTTCATTCGCGCCGATATCATCGAGAAGAAGGGAAACCATATCCATCTGATCGAGGTCAAGGCCAAGTCCTGGAATGAGAATGTCGATAGTTTTGTCGGGAGTAGGGACAAGAACCGGGTGGATTCCGATATCAGGGATTACGTTTATGATGTCGCTTTCCAGAAATATATCATCCAGAAAGCACTTGGCCCCGGATTCACGGTCAAGGCGTCATTGATGATGGCGGACAAGACCGTCAAGGCTGAGGCCGACGGCATCAACCAGTATTTCCGCGTGGTGAAGGACGGAGACCGCGCCACCATCGTGCGCGAACCCGGCGCAGACGCTTTGCGTGATTCTACCTGGGTTCTCAAGCCTTTCGACGTGGATGATCTTTGTGACCGGATCATCGCCGGGACGACTTCAGAGCAGATGGATCTGATGGGATGCCAGTTCAAGGAATTCGTGAATGAGATGTCCCGTCAGTACGTTAACCACGAACGTCACTTCTGCCCGGTATCTGAGCGTTGCTTCAAGTGTCCGTTCTATTCCAACGAGAAGACTCCCGGAATGTTGGATGGCAAGCGGGAATGCTGGAAGGAGGTAGCTGGTTTCTCCAACGAGGATTTCTTCCGCCCTTCGGTCGGAGAACTCTGGTGCGGAGATGGCGGCCAGGCCCTAAAAAAGAAGTTGATGAAAGCCGAGAAGCATTTCCTGGCTGACGTATCTGCGGATGACATCCGGCCCAAGAAGTCGAAGAAATCAGACAAGAATGGCCTTTCGGCATTGGACAGGCGACTTCTCCAGATTGGCCTCGCCACCGGTAACGAAGAGCTTCTGGCCCCTTTCAAGGCCAATCTCCACGACGGTGTCTATCTAGACATCCCCGGGCTTTTGGCTGAGATGAAGACCGCAGAGCACCACTGGAGGTATCCGTACCACATGATTGACTTTGAGACGACAGCCGTCGCCCTTCCCTTCTATAAAGGGATGAAGCCCTATGAGCAGGTTGCCTTCCAGTTCTCCCACCATATCATTCATGAAGATGGGAGGATAGAACACCTGGGGCAGTACATCAATGACAAGAAGCACTTCTTCCCGAATTTCGAGTTCATCAAGCAGCTGAAGGATGTCCTGGACAAGGATAACGGTACCATCTTCCGTTATGCCGACCATGAGAACACCATCCTTCGTGCGATTCGCGCGCAACTGGCACAAAGCGATGAGTCAAGAAAGGAAGAGCTTATCTCCTTCATTGACGATATAACCCACTCCACCGATATGGAGGCAAAAGCCGGTAACGAACATGTGGGCAAACGGGATATGGTTGACCTCTGTAAGATTGTCAAGCAGTACTACTACCACCCTGACATGAAGGGCAGCAACTCTATCAAGGTGGTATTACCGGCCATCTTGAATTCCAGCAAGGCAATCCAGGAGAAGTATTCCCGGCCAATCTACGGGACCGTTATCAAAAGCGAAAACTTCACTGACTCGCCCAAGGCTTGGATTAGTTTCGGCCCCGATGGGAAGGTGGAAAATCCATACAAACATCTGGATACAATTGCTTCCTTCCTGGAGGTAACGCCGGAGGAACTGGAACGTTTTGACACCACACATGACATTGCCGGCGAATCAATTGCCAATGGTGGCGCCGCCCTAGCCGCATACACGAAACTCCAGTTCAGCGATGCTGAATGTACTAAAGCTTTGAAGGAAGCCCTGCTCCGCTACTGCGAATTGGATACCATGTCCATGGTCTTCATCTGGGAGTACTTCCACGAGATGACTGGAGCATAATCCTATCCGTTCTGGACAGAGATAGTCAATGCGACGGATAGCCTTTCGGCAATCTCCTTTAGGATCTTATCCTTGTCGTCGTTGCTGAATTTGGCGTTCAGGAAATAGCCATTGTTCAGATCAATCTGGCCATCGAGCGGCTTCTGCCCTACCGCGGGCGCGTAGATGATATTCCTGCCAGCACGGATGATGTTCAAGCCTTTCACTCTTTCAACACCAAGAATACAGATTACTTTCTTGAACTTTTCCGCGTAGGATTTACCCTCAATTTCGATGAGTATCCGCCTATCAGAGGATACTTTTCTATCGGGCAGATCTGAGGATACGACCTCTGCCTTTAGGTCGAATTCCAGTTGCCCTGCGAGTGTATTGAGTATGGCGGCCATTTTGTTGACATCCCAGTGTGTGTAGATATACCAGCCATCCACCAGGGAGGTATAGGTTTCCTTATCTTTTCCGACAAGAGGGACTCCTGATTTCTTGTTGGCCATGTAGCCACAGGCATTGACCTCTTCCAGCCCAAGTTCGCAAATAGAAGAAACAAAGGTGTCGGTGGGTTTCGCTTCTTGGATGATTCGACCATCAGGAAGGGATACTTTCAAAAGGGATTTCATACTCACAGAAGATATAAAGGTTCAACGATGGCAAAGATACGGCTTATACTCGGGAATAATGCATGAAAGAATCCGAAAAATGTTAAGTATATAAGGGAAGAAGAACTGTAATATGCCAGAAACGAATTCCATTCAGATGCAGGGCGGGATGCTCAGAGTGATGTCCCGCTACAAGCCTTCGAAGATCAAGGCTTATCTAGACACTCGCGTTATCGGTCAGGAGGAGGCGAAGAAAACGCTCGCCGTGGCCGTGTACAACCACATGAAACGATCTGTTCGCCGTTCCCAGGATAAGGACACTTCCATTAGGAAGTCAAATGTCATCCTCTTGGGCGGAACCGGATGTGGGAAGACATTCCTCGCCCAATGCATCGCCGACTACATGAACGTCCCCTGCTACATCCAGGACTGCACCAAGATCACGGCCAGTGGCTATGTGGGTTCAGATGTAGAAGATTGCGTGGGCGGTCTATTACGCATGTGTAAGTACGACCTGGAGAAAGCGCAGCATGGGATTGTCGTCCTGGACGAGATCGACAAGAACGCTAGCCGCGAGGCTGGCATGTCCATAACGCGTGACGTCAGCGGAGAGTGTGTCCAGCAATCCCTCCTTAAAATTGTTGAAGGTGATATCGTCGGAGTTCCTCCTGCCGGTGGGCGCAAGCATCCGGAGCAACCACTTATCTACGTTGATACGTCTGATATCCTTTTTATCGCTTCTGGCGCTTTTACCGGGCTTGATGCGATTGTCTCAAAACGACTTGGCGCCGGAGGGAGAATCGGCTTCGACTGTTCTAATGAGAAACTTGAGGGGCAGAATCTCTTGGATTCAGTTACTCCGCAGGATCTGCGAGAGTTTGGGATGATTCCGGAGTTCGTAGGTCGCTTCCCTATTATCTCCCATGTGGAGACACTTGGAAGAGATGAGTTGGTGCGTATTTTGAGGGAGCCCAAAGGTGCTCTGGTCAATGAGTACAAAGAGCTGCTTGAGATGGATGGTATAGAACTCTCCTTCTCGGACGAGGCATTGAACAGCATCGCAGATAGCGCTCTTGAGCTGGGGACAGGTGCCCGCGACCTACGATCGGTGATGGAGTCGTTTATGCGGGATGTGATGTTTGAAGCGCCAGACATGAGTAGCAAGAAGAACAAGTGTATCATGATCACGAAGGAGATAGTGGAGCAATATGCAAGAAACACCATAACATGTGGTAAATACAAGAAAGTATAATGAGCATAGTCGCTATGACAGAGAAGAAATACGAAAGGTATTTCGCCCTTGCAGGCAAGGCGTCGTTCGAGAACTGGGAGTCCGTCAAGAAAAGCAAGATGTGTGGGTGCTACTACTGCTGCAGCATATTCCCCTCATCGGAAGTAACTGATGATGATTGGACACCGGACCTTCATGGAAGGACAGTGCTTTGTCCAAAGTGCTCCATTGACTCAGTCATTGGGGATGCTTCCGGTATCCCCATCCGCAAGGATGTGTTGGAAGAGCTTTACCGGGAAAAATTCGGGATAGACGACGAGCCCGTTGCGCGTTGTGTAGGCTCCGGAATCTATAACCTTGACACGATTGTTGTCCGTGATTATCCCGACGGACCGGCTGGGAAACGGTTTACAGATAAGGTCGTTGCGGAGGAAGTCGGTGGCACTTGTGGCAACGTGATGTGTCTGCTCTCCAATTTTGGTTTTGAGACCTATCCCCAGGTATGTCTGGACGATTCTCCGCAGGGGAAGAAGATCGCAGCTGACTTGGAGAATTACGGTTGTGATATGCGTTTTGTTACCAACACGCCGGATGGCGGGACTACCCTGCTCCGTGTTACGCACAAGCAGAATCCGGACGGTTCTCCCAAAATCAGCGTGAGGGCTGGTTCTCCGGGGGGCAGCCGTTTCCCCAGAAGGAAGTTCCTGCGTGCCAGAGACCAGGCTCCGGCTTTCGTTGATGCTCTAACATCGCAATTCATCCCTGATTTCTATTTCTTCGACTCCCCCGCCGCCGGCCACCGGTATGTTGCCCGGGAATTGCGGATGATGGGTACTACGGTCTATTTCGAACCGTCCAGCGTCTCAACGAAAGCAGACCTGGAATGTATTTCGCTTAGCGACATTGTCAAATTCTCTGACGAGAATGTGCCCGATACGTCATTTGCGGATAGCTTCAACGACAAACTATTCGTCCAGACCCGCGGCAAAGACGGCTTGTGCTTCAAACTGCGTGATGGGGAATGGAAGACGCTCCCAGGTATACCTAACGACAACATCGTCGACACTGAAGGCGCCGGGGACTGGACAACGGCAGCTATCATTTGGGGCATTGTCCGGAACGGGAAACCTTTTGTCGAATTGAATGAAGAGGATATAGTCCCCATCCTGATAGAGGCACAACGCTTTGCTTCCGAGAAAATATCCTATCTCGGAAGCAAAGGAAATATCAATATTACGTGACAATAGTTGCTGGTTGATAAACGCTTTATCTTTCGATAATTTTATCAGCGAATTCTAGCCCAGTTCCAGAAATGCCAAGGCCTTTCGGAATCGAAACGGTCTTGATGGTTATTTCTCCGAAAGCGTCCACACCTATTTTCGTCACGTTGCCAGGAATCACAACATCTTTTATACAGAAACAATCGCAAAATGCGAAGTCTCCGATTCCAGTAAGGCTATCGGGTAAATTGACCGTCTCTAAATACTTACATGAAGCAAACGCATCTTCGCAGATGGTCGTAACCCCCTCGGGAATGCTAATGCTGATCAACCCCTCACACTGGTAGAAAGCTCTTTTCCCAATCTCCTTTACGGTATCGGGAATGACCGTATTGGCACACCCCCAGGCCAAAGTATCCGTCTCGGTTTCTATGACGGCATTGCAGCCACCTCTGGAGTCATATTTGGGATTGTCTGGCGAGACAGATATCCTGGTGATCATCTCAGCGCCCGTGTATATAAAAGTTATATCGGTCAAACTGTCCGGGAGCCATAATTCGACAGGCACCTCAAAAATGCCGGATGCCATCAGACTAAAGCACGTGACTTCGATTTCCGTAATTCCTTCCGGGATTGCGAAAAATGACTGGTTGGCTCTTTCATGTAGGATCTTGGACAAGAAATCATCGAAAGATCCCGTCTTTTGATTTTGAAAGCCTACAGCACGATCTAAAAGAACTGCTCCGTCATCAATTCCTATCTTCTCGCGTTCTATTCTAATTGGGCCATGTGAGATATAACAGGGCTCCACCCCGGAGAATGCGTTACTACCTAAAAACTCCAACTTATCCGGCAGGTTGATGCATTTGAAACTATGGCAATCGCTGAAAGCCATGTCCCCAATGGATTGCAATCCTTTAGGAAAAATGATTTTCTGCAACATCCCGCAACCCTCGAAAGCATGGTCGCCGATTCTGACTAGCCCCTTGGGAAGGTAAACGCTTCTCAGGTGGGAGCATCCACAAAAAGCACTCTCCCCAATCTCCGTGACACCGTCCGGGATACGCACAACCTCGACCTTGTCACAACCCTCAAAGCAATGGGGTTCAATCCGAGTGATTCCTTCCATGAATGTCAAGTTGCCGGTTTTGTCATAGCGCCCGTCATCGGTGTACGCTCCGGTACTGAACTCGCGCGGGCCAGGAAGAGCAAAGGCCAGACTTGATCTCCTGGAATCGGCACACTCTATTATGCTATCCAGCAACATCCCTTTTGTGCCGTCTTTTTTCAGATAGGGCCACTCAGCACATTCTGCGAAAGGAACCTTCTCCAACTTTTTGCTTTCAGAATACCAGCCATTATCTTTTACAAAGAAAGATTTTATTCCAACCATGACCTTCCCATAATGCAAGAAGAGACAATGAGCGGTTTTGATGACCTCACGCAATCCTCCATCATAATCGGTGTATTTTCCCCTACTTATGACGAACTCGTCTTGACTTGGATTATCCGGTAGAAAGAATACTCCTATTTGCTCTTTGGGATAATCCTCCTCAGCGTCAGCCACCTTCTTGAATGCCAGAATCGACTTAAAATACCTTTCCGCCTGGGCAACGACAGGGGAAACCTTCTGGTGAGTATGAGACTTGCCACCTTTTGATTTGACGGGGATTATTCCGAATTCATCGCATCCATCATCCGTCTGTTCGATGCGCTTCTGATAATATTCAGCATCCCCGTCGAACATCAAAGCAGAAGGAGAGACATCAAAATCGATGTAAGGATTCGCCTCAAGGTACTCGACAATACGTCGGAGAACGGATAATTTTATTTTTCTCAGTGGCTCTTCATGTTTTCCCGATTCATTTGGACCGCAGTAGTCCCTAAAAACGACCATCACCTCATCGGAGGTCTCATCAATCTTCAGCATATCCGCCTCATATACGATTTCGCCTTCATATCCGCCCATATTGCAGTCTTCATATTCTCCGGTCTCGACAGAAATGCCGCTATCACTGATATCCAAATAACCGTCCCCTGTAGCTTGCTGCCCTTGCTTGAGGAAAAGCTTGATGCTATCCTCGATTTTCCGCTTGACCGGGGCATTGAATTCCCGGATCATGCGTCTCTTCTCGTCATTCAGATTGTTTAGCTGCGCTTCAACGGCATCTATCTTACGCTGAATGTCCAGCATTGCAGCATTCTTTGCGTTCAGTGTTCCCATACCTGTTTCATTGATTCTTGTCAATTAACTTGCATTAAACAGATAACCCGTTATTCGAGTTGAAGAGGACCTTGTCTTTTCATTTCTGCCATGAAAGGCACCCACATTGGTCTCCGTTTATCGATTCGGCCCGGGTTCTTCGGGCTCTCCGGGTTTACGCCAGTAACCGAGCATAGGGTATGGAAGAACTCAGTACTACGAATTAAGAGATCCAGAGAGGCCTCCGGGGCATCATGTTCGGTCTCGATAATGATGAGTTTAGTTGTGGCAGGCAGGAAGGCTCTGGTACGAGCTGCAATGTCTTTCTCTCGAGGAGAGACAAAAAGGACGACGGCCGAGTCTTCCAAGTGACTGGAAGTGAAGATGAAACGACCATGGCAGAAGTTCCTATAGTCATAGACTCCAACTTGAGCCAGACCGCACTCCACCAGCTTGCCTTCCAGATTGGCAGCCACAGGACGCCCCCAGCTTCCCTGAAGTGCAATATAGCTATGGACTCCCTTGAAATCTTCCGGAGTCAGGGGTGTGCCGTCATTGAGGCATAGGGTAAAGGGCTTTTCTGGTATGATCTTGTACTTCTCCAAGTCCACGTCAGGCTGGAAGATCTTGGTGAAGATAGCAAAGTAGGATAACGAGGTTCCGGTGGACACGAACCCGTCGTGGACATTCTTCATCGGGACAATGAACGTCTTGTCGGAACCGGCCTTGAGGAAGAGTTTCCGAGCCTCGTTCCGGTCGGAATCGGAAAAATTGATCGCGACAGCCTTGTCAGGATTGACATCAAGTGCGCGTCGAGTTGCGAAGACGATGTCGTTGTTGTGGCCGCCCTTGCTGATCAGCAGGATCTTTGCTGTCTTCAAAGCCGCATCACTATAGGAGTGAAGGGTATAAGGGGAAACGCTGGTAGCTACTCCCCCACGTGCACTGTACAAGAGAGCCGCGAAATCCCCGGCCGTCTCAGCTCCGCCTGATCCGGTTGCGATGAGTGGTTCGTCAGGGTTGGTGAAAAGAAAGTTCTTGATTGGATTGAGGTCAGCCGACAAAGTCTGGTCAATGACTGCCTGAAGGGTCTGTTTGATGCCTGTCATATTGCTTCGTGTTTCTAATACATACAGGAAGCGACTGTGATTCTTTCAGAGAAGATCCGAGAAGTTCATTGCATCGGCTGGGAGATTGTACTCTAGCCTGCCATTGTCGCGGAGTTCCATCAAGAGACGTCCCATGATATTCGGGCCTACCCAAGTTTTGCCATCCTCGCTCAACTTGGCGCTATATGCTCCTGCCGGGCGTCGGGGATTAGCTTGCTGCTCTACAATGAACAGGCCTTTCGAACGCTCCAGTTCCTTCTTAAAGGACTCACTTTGGGTGTATTTCTGCATAAGGCAAAATTTCATCGCATCGATGAAGATCCTACCCCAGTCATCCCTGACCACACCAACTTTTTCTTGATGCTTGGCTTTCATTTTGATGGGCTGGCCCTTTTGGGAATAGATAATTTTCCGAGACTCCAAGTCCATGAACTTCATCACCTGGAAGAGTTTCTCGGTGCAGTCGAAGGGGACTCCGCCCACAACGATGGGTGTAGGCGCGAAGTTACCGAGAATTCCCCACTCCTCCGCCACTTTGCAGAAAGCTGCTGTCTTGTCGGCCGGATACTCTTGTATGCCGTACCACTCCGGATAATACTCTTTGATGAATCCCTCAAGTCTCATACTAGAACTCTTTGATGACTTGTTGTGAACCTTCAATCAGCTGATGACCTTTCGGATCAAGCTCTACTTTCTCTATACGGATGATGCGCACATTTCTATCATCCAGCACGGCCATATTCTTCTCTGCTTCGGGTTTCTGCCAGTTATAGGGCCATTCAATGAGGTCCACGCCCAGGCTGCTGAGGAATTCGGAAGCAGCCTTCTCCCCCTCTACGGTCGCCTTGTCGATCATCTTCTTGACCGGCTTGTCTTCACCGGTCAGCTTGTTCGCAAGGTATTTCCTGAACGGGATGCCCTCCACCTTTGCCTCTGCAGGAATTGTCTCTCCGAGTTTGGCTTCGACGCGATTTACAATGGTTTCGGCAACGGGAACGCCTTTCAGCAACGACAGACAGTTGTCCGGCGTCCGGTCCGGAATCTCTACAGTGTAAACATAGAAATCCTTGTTCTCCGGACGATGCTTGTTGAATGCGTAGTGGGCGGCCGTTGAGTATTTCTCCGTGACGTAAACGCCCCAGCCGAATTTAACCTTACCATCGCCTTCCAGGGCGTGGTCCAAGCTGAACCTGTCGAATGGTTCTGCCGATGATCCATGATAGAACCGCATATAGAAGATGTCTTAGTGTTTTAGCAAATATAGTATTTTTTGTTTAAAAATCTTGTTCTGATGGCACTTACTCACCTGAGCATTACTCCTCCGCATCATCACTCAATGAAGAAGTGATTCTCAAGACTGGAACGGATTCTCCCGACTCATCGTCAAAGATTTCCATGATCGCATTGAGAAGATGGGGATCCGATATGAAATCCCTAATCCAGTCGGGGCCGGGCAACCTGTCTCTCTCGGAGAAAGGGATGTCAAAGGCTCGTTTTGACGAAGGTTGGACGCCATTGTCCCGGATTGTGAAGCGAATCAGGTCCATGGCTCCCGGGACAGAATCGGCGATTGTGCAGGAGGCAATCTCCCCAGGGATATCGCCGTTGAAGAGTCGATTGACATACTCGTCAGCCACCTGTTGCCGGATCTCCCGCTCCTTTCTCTCACGGAGCCCGTCTTGATATGCGTCAAGGCTGGCTGACTGAGCGGCAGGGACACTCTCGTTTATGGCCAACATAAACGTCACCAGCTCGTCGGCGGAGCACCTGGGACTGACAAAGGCGTGTCCGCACTCGCTGAACTTTTTCCCCGGAATATGAGGGGACACTTGCAGCACTGGGCCGTCGTGCTTATATTGCTTGTCTCGATAGACAAAGGAGATATTTCCAAGCTCCAGCAGGGTGTGCTTGCCGGATTTCTTGATAGACTCGGCTGGCACGCCGAATTCAATCAGTCTCTGGTTGAGTTGCTCAGTGGTTAGGGCTTTTCCGCAGTTTCCCGGCCAAAAAGGATTGACCCAGGCAAGCTGGATACCTGGCCACCAGTATGAATCCGGAGCCCATAGGAGATTGGTACGGGAACGCATAAGGCTTAGGGTGTTATTGACGCAAACACGGACGATCGATTCGGAGAGATTGCTCATATGCTCGTTGTCTGGTTGATACAAGCCTTTATACCGCCGTTAGTCCGATTTCTTTCATGCTTCTCGTTTCCTCTTCTCCTTTTCGTTCAGATGCGTAATCTTGAGGTCTATATCATACTGGAGCATGTCAAGCCCATCGAATCTATTGTTCTCGGCAAAGCTATACATGGTGTATTCCTTAGAATTTGCCTTGTCCCAGGCTTCATAATCAATGTACTCCTCCTTGAACCGATTGACAAAGGCCGTCCGGCCTTCCTTTTCATCCCCCTTTTTATCGCGCCACCTAAAACCCTTGGGAGCAAGGATGCTGCATTTCATCTTGTTGCGCTGGGCCGCGATGATGCCGGCCTCGTCCACGCCCGACTGCCCGCCCGAGCGAACCTCAAGGATCTTCACGCCTTCATCCTTGCACGCAGTGAAGATGTTGCTGATGAATGCCGCTACAGTCCGTGTATCGACACCGCTCTTAAGGAGGGTGACCAGGCCGTTCCCGGCGATGTTCAGACGAATGCCGTCCTCCTTGTAGCAGGTATGATTCCGGATCATCCGGGCAATCTTCCTAGCCTCCCTTTCCCCGTCTTGATTGAAAGTAATCAACCTTTTCAGGTTACTGGTCAGTTGATAACGAAGATACTTATCTCCGGCCGCTCTCCTGGTCGTGATTTCGCCGGGGGACGAGAAATCTGTCGCAAGGGCCAGCGTGATATCCGACCAGGCCGCATTTGCCCACGTCCGGTGGCCGTAATTCCTGGCCGAGTCCTCCATGATCCTCGGCTCAGTCTCCCCTATCCAGCGCCATTTGGTGTATGGTCGAGCCACCTCAATCATCTTGCGGCATCCCTTCAGGTACGAGTCACATGCCTTCTCATATCGTTTCATCAGTGTCTCAAGGGATTCCTCAGGCTCTTCTACGAGTTTTCCATCTTTATAGAAAAGAGATGTCCCTGTGTAAAATTTCAAATCCATCATTGTATGTCTCAATTGTTTAAAGATACTGTGCAAGGCGCGAACGAACCTTTGGTGAAGACAGCTTATGGATGGCCTTCATCTTCAACTGTCGGACGCGTTCACGCGTAAGGTCAAGGTTCTCCCCAATCTCCTCAAGCGTCATTGCAGGGCATCCCAGTCCGAAACAGAGTTCCAAGACCTTGCGCTCCCTTCCGTTCAGCACGGCCATCGCCATCTGGATGTCGTCCCGTAGCGACTCCATCTCCAGAGCCTTGTCAGTCTCCGGGAAACTGCTGTCGGGTAAGATGTCGGCCAGCGACTGGTTCTCGTCCTCCCCAAGCGGAAAGTCAAGGGAGAGGGTCGAGATGTCCGACTCCATCAGTTTATCCGGGGAGATGTCAAGCAGCGCGGAGAGTTCGGCGTCGCTGGGTTCCCGCTCGTTCTCCTGCAGGAATTCGCGCCGTGCACGCCCGATCTTGTTGAGAATGCTCACCTGGTTGAGCGGTATGCGGATGGTGCGTCCCTGCTCGGACAACGCTTGTAGGATCTGCTGTCGAATCCACCAGACGGCGTACGAGATGAACTTGAATCCCCTGGAAGGGTCGAACTTGAGCGCGGCCTTCATGAGGCCTATGTTCCCCTCGTTCACTAGGTCCATCAGCTCCAGCCCACGGTTCTGGTACTGCTTCGCCACGGAGACCACGAAGCGCAGGTTCGCTTCGACCAGCCGCTTGAACGCGGCGTCGTCACCGGCCTTTATGCGGGCCGCGAGATCGCATTCCTCATCCGGGGAGACCATCTCAATCCGGCCCAGATCCCTAAGATACTCCTCGACGGTCCGGGTCCGGGCCGTCACGGAAGGGGTTATTTTCAGTTGTCGCATAATCTTAACTTGCTAATTGATAAGGGTTGTTCACGGAATAGAATTCCACATCCTCCATCTTGTCGTTACCGAGTTCCAGGAAGTCCTTGTAAAGCCCATCCAGTTTGAATCCACACTTGGATGCCACCCTCTTTGACGCCTCGTTCCTGGGGAAGACCCCGATGGTCACCTGGGACACACCCTGACGGAATAGCTCCTCCTTGACGGCCTTGACGGCCTCCGTCATATATCCCATTCCCCTATGGCTCTTCTTGGTGTAATAACCCAGGCAATAGGAATACTCTGGAGCATCCAACTCGATGAAGAGGTATTTCGGATAGACCTCCATAATACCTATTACTTCCTCTTCCTTCCCTTCTTTCACTATTGACACGAGATGCCCGGACGGGAACCGTATGTAATCAAGCGCTGCGTCCAGCGAAGAGATAGGGTTCATTCCACCCAGTTCCGCCGTCTCCTTGTCACTTAGAATCTCCAGGACATCCTTTGCATCCTCTTCTTTCATTGCCCGCATGGAAAGGCGCGGGGTCCTCACGTCAATTGCTATATCCATTCCGTTGTCGTTTTTCTGCTATTCATACTGAATCGCCGGAGATTCCTTTCATCTGGGCAGAGGATTCTTCCGGTATTGGCCGGATTGCAAGAAAAAGTAGAAAGTGCTGAAAGAATCCGTCGCATCCTTAGTATGAGTGAATGTGGCCGGCAAATCCGGCGAGCCTGACTGACTATGTATCTCCAGACAACAGTAGCCTCATGATGACACTCGACACTTTTCCGACTTTTTTCGTCGGAGAGTGAAACTTTCTGTCGGGTGGCGCGTATATACTCATGCCTTCTGATCGGTATAGGGTGCCTTTCAGTCGTAGAGTAGCCGGACGACGGTCCGGTGACGCCAACCGAGCTGCGGAATCAGCCGCGGTGGATCATTACCCGCTAGTATCATTAGAAAACCAAAACTATCTGCCATGACGACAAACATCGCTGTAGCCGCGCAGGTCGCGCGCCCCACCATCCCCTTTGTTCTCAAGAGTGTCCTTCCCGCCGAGACGGAAAGCCGTCTGGACCGAATCCGCTGCGGAGCACCCGTTGCTGAGGTCTATCGGGACGAGTCCCGCCCCTGGTGGGACCTCGTCGATGACGACAAGGTCTACGAGACCATCGCCACCGACCAGTTCCAGGCCTATGTCCGACTGATATCCGCCATTGCTTGAGCCTATGGCCAAAACCGGACGGACTTTTGTCTTTGACGCCGAAGCGGCGCTCAAAGCGGCCACCCTCGCCGTTATCGGCCTCACCTCCGCCTGGAAGTACAAACTTCAGGAATCGGACAGTAAGGAGATAATCGCCGAGGCTGTAGCCAAGGCGT
>Ga0247608_10003294_pt1 | contig 19023 bp, 12 predicted proteins | sample 176DNAGHGlowgp2_FD_193490 | JGI IMG/M metagenome (GOLD analysis project Ga0247608, IMG submission 193490) | Sheep rumen microbial communities from Palmerston North, Manawatu-Wanganui, New Zealand - 1766 DNA GHGlow gp2 | ecosystem: Host-associated > Mammals > Digestive system > Stomach > Rumen ...
CAATCCACTCTCGGCTACCACGTTGGCAAACTCGGTGCAGTTTTCAGGGGTGAGCTGCGAGGGTTTGATGACTATGGTGCAACCGGCAATGAGAGCTGCGCCAGCCTTGCGGGCGATGAGGAAGAAGGGGAAGTTCCACGGCAGGATGCCAGCCACCACGCCGATGGGCTTCTTGGTGAGCAGGATGGTCTCGTTGGGTCGGTCGCTGGGAATAATCTCGCCCTCGATGTGGCGGGCAAAGGAAGCCATGTACTCAAAGTAGCTGATGGTGGCACCCACCTCTATCGATGCCCAGTTGCGGGTCTTGCCTTGCTCGCGCATGATAATCTCGGTGAACTCTTTCTCGCGCTTGCGTATGCCCTCGGCAATCTTGAGCAGGTAGCCGGCGCGCTCTATGGCGGGAGTCTTGCCCCAGGCCTTCTGCGCGGCGCGGGCAGCATCGAGGGCACGGTTAACGTCGTCGATGGTGCCTTCAGGCTGGCGTGAAATGACTTCCTCGGTCGAGGGGTTTAACACTTCAATCCACTTGCCGTTCGAGCTTTCGCAGAACTGGCCATTGATGTACATTTTCAAGTCTTTCATACGTGTAGTCTTGGTTTTTTAAGGTTTAGTTTCTATAGCTATCTGGTTAGTTTGAAGGCAAAGATACAGAAAAAAAACGAGACTGCAAGCAGCGGTCTCGTTTTTTATGATATTTTATCAATCTGGCGACGAGCTATAGCCCGCGCGCTTTCCAGATGCGCTCCTTGGCGGCGTTGATTTCCTGGAACTTCTTCTCGGCGGCGCGGCGCACATCGTCGCCCAGGGCAGCCACCTTGTCGGGATGGTGCTCCAAGGCCAGGCGGCGGTAGGCACGTTTCAGCTCGTTGTCGCTGGCCGAGGGGCTTACGCCCAGCACCTTGTACGCATCGTCGAGGGTGTTGCCCTCTAAGTGGAGCAGCGAGTCGACCTCGCTGGCTGAGATGCCCATCCACTGGGCGCACTCCTTGAGGGCCTCCACCTCGGAGCTGGGCACCGAGCCGTCGGCCTGGGCTATCATGGCCAGGAAGCTGAGCAGCTGAAGGCGCTGGGAATAGTCCATGTTCTGGTTGATTTGCTGGCAGCACTGGCTCACCGTGCGCTTGAAACTGGACCAGCCCACGCGTCGCTGCTCGTCGAAGAGCTTCTTGAGAATCTCATCGCCCTGACCCACGGCCCCCGTGCCGAAGTTCTGGCGCAGGAACTGCCTGAGGAGCTCCATCTCGGAGTGCATGGCCTTGCCGTCGGCCTTGATGATGTAGGAGGCCAGCACCAAAAGTGCGAAGAGGAAGCTGTTGCGCTGCCCCTCGTCGTAGGGGGGGCTGTAGGGGCTGCCCTGCTGGCGGAAGCGCTCCGAGTCGAAGGTGCCGGAGTTGTCGGGCGTGTTCACGCCGTCGAGCATACTGTCGAAGAGCGAGCCGATGACGATGCCAGCCAGCGCGCCCAGCGGCCCGGCTGCCATCCAGCCAATGAAGCCGCCAATCCATTTTCCTGATGCCATGGGTGTAGTGTTGCTTTTTTCCATCGGGGGAAACCCGATGGCACGTTTTTATGCCTCGCGAAGACCGTCGCGCTCCTCACGCTCCATGTCGTCGAGCAGACATTCGGTCATTTCTTCTATTACCTCTGTTGGAACAGCAAGCCGTGGGTCGCTGCTGTAAGCCCCACCCCCGACCCCTCCCCCGAGGGGAGGGGTGAGGGGTTGGATGGAAGCGAGGAAGTGGGGCACCTCCTGCTTGTATATGGCCTTCATCCTGGCGGCGGTGGTGTGGTCTTCGCCCGAGCATGAGTAGCTGATGTTGGCCAGGCGGTCGCATAGCTTGATGAAGGGGGCGTAGGGCGTCTGCCTGATGCCGGCATAGTAGCGCTCGCCGGCACGCTCGGCACGCGTGCGCCCCTTGTCGTTGGTCAACGCATAGACAATCTCGGTGGCCATAAGGGCCTGTTCCTCGGTCATCATGGTGCGCGCCGTGTTCATCACGTCGTTGTAGGTGAGGCGCGCGTCCTCTATGCTGTCGTGGTAGTAGGCGCCGAAGAACATGGGTATGATGTCGTCCTCGCAGGCGCACACCAGGTAGCCATGTTTCCTTACGCCGTCGGCCACCATGTCGAGGTGGAAACCATAGGGATGGTGGTCGCCGTAGGTCTGGTTGACGCTGCGGTGCAACTCATGGGCCGACTGCCGTATGTGAGCTATCGTGTCGGCGTGCTGGCTGAGGAGCTGCTGAAATGTGTCCTTGTCCATACTGGTAATTGATGGTTGTTGGCCGGTTTATACAATATTTATATAAGCAAACCCCGTGAGAGGCTACGGCCGGCGGCAAAGCCGCCGGGTACTGAAAAAGTAATGCCCTGCCATGTCAGCCTACTGTAGTGATGTTAGGCTCTTCAAGGCCAAGCCCCTTCTTGCGGTCGATGGCCTTGAGAAGAAAGCCCAGCAGCAGGGCGGCCACGCCAAGGCAGGCCAGCATGACAAGCGGAGCGGTGTAGTCGAACTGTGTGGGATCGGTGACACCGGGATTGGTCTTGTCGAGCACCTTGCCGATGAGTAAGGGGAAAAGCCACAGGCCGATGTTCTGTATCCAGAAGATGAGCGCGTAGGCCGAGCCTATCACCTTGCCATCGACAAGCTTGGTCACCGAGGGCCAAAGCGAGGCTGGCACGAGCGAGAAGCTGGAGCCGAGCACAAGTATGGTGATATATGCAATGACGATGCCTCCTACGGCGCTGCCCTTGAACAGGGGCAGCACGAAGGCGAAGGTGAGGTGGCAGGCGATGAGCAACAGCGACCCTAAGATGAGCATTGAGGCTGCCTTGCCCTTGTGGTCGACATAACTGCCCAGGATGGGAGTGATAAGCACGGCCAACAAGGGGAATACGGCGAAGATGCTTTCGGCCGACTGGCGCATGTAGCCCATATAACAATAGGTGATAAGCGACACTATCGACACGGCGAGCAGGGCGTGCCTGACTGCCTTGCTTTTCTGGAAGTTGCTGGCGAAGCCTGTGGCTGCAACGACAAGCATGATGACGTACTGAACGATGGTGACGCTCGACGAGGCCCAGAAAGAGTCAGCAGCGGGCAGAGTGAGCGTGAGGTTGCACTGAAGCATGTTCACGGCGTACTTCTGGAAGGGGAAAATGGCTGAATAGTAGAGCACGCAGAGCAGGGCTACAATCCAGAAGCCGCTATCGGTAAGTATCTTTCCGATGTCAGACACCTTGAACGGGTCGTCCTTCTCCTCGGCTTCGCCCGTCTGCGTGTCGAGTTTCTTGTCCATGAAGAAATAGACAATGGCCATCATCAGGGCGATGCACAAGAGCACTACGCCGAAAGCCACCGAACGACTCACGCTCACATAGCCACCCAAACGGGCAAAAAAGGGCGAGAAAATCATGCAGGTGGCCACGCCCAGGCGCGCCAGGGCCATCTCGCTGCCCATGGCCAAGGCCATCTCGCGACCCTTGAACCACTTGACAATGCCTCGGCTCGATGTGATGCCGGCCATCTCGCAGCCACAGCCGAAAATCATAAAGCCACAGGCAGCAAACTTGGCCGAGGCAGGCATGCCCTCGTAGAAGGGACTCACGCCCAGCTCGTCGAACAAGGGTATATAGTTGAGGTTGTCGGTGAACCAGGCTTCCAGCGAGCTACCTGCAAAGCCATCGCTCACAGCCCACCACTTGATGCAGGCACCGAAGAGCATCACCGATGTGGAAAGCAGCATGGTGAAACGAACGCCCATCTTGTCGAGTATGATGCCGGCAAAGATGAGGAAGAAGGCAAACACGTTGAGAAACACCTCGGAGCCTTGCATAGTGCCGAAGGCGGTGGAGTCCCATCCGCGCGTCTCCTGCATTAAGTCCTTGATGGGCGAGAGAATGTCCATGAAGATGTAGGAGCAGAACATGGCAAGAGCCAGTAACAACAGGGCTGTCCACCGCATGGCGGCGGAATCCCTCAAAGTCTTTTGAATTGCTTGTGACATTTTTTCTTTTTTGTTTTTTACAAATTTGCGTGCAAAGGTACAAAAAAGAAATGATTTTGTTTTGTTTTTTACCTTATTTTTAGTAATTTTGCTCCCTGTAAGACATAGTATACAAAAACAAGTTAGAAATCAGAAAGATATGAAGAAGCAACTGAAGAAGGTACTGGTGCTGGGCAGCGGTGCCTTGAAAATCGGGCAGGCTGGTGAGTTCGACTATTCTGGCTCCCAGGCCCTGAAGGCCCTGCGCCAGGAAGGCATAGCCTCGGTGCTCGTGAACCCCAACATCGCCACCATCCAAACCTCGGAGGGAATTGCCGACACGGTCTACTTCCAACCTGTGACACCACACTTCGTTACGGAAATCATCAAGAAAGAGCGGCCCGACGGCATCTTGCTGGCCTTTGGCGGACAGACGGCACTGAACTGTGGTACCGAACTCTACCAGAAGGGCATCCTTAAGGAGTATGGCGTAGAAGTGCTGGGCACAAGTGTCGAGGCCATTATGAACACCGAAGATCGAGACTTGTTTGTCAAGAAGCTGGGCGAGATTGACCTCAAGGTGCCCGTGAGCCACGCCGTGGAGACCATGGACGATGCCCTGCGGGCTGCCCGCGAGATAGGCTTCCCCATTATGATACGCTCGGCATACGCCCTCGGTGGCCTGGGCAGCGGCATCTGCCCCGACGAGAAGACCTTCGTGGAGTTAGCTGAAAGTGCCTTTACCTTTGCACCGCAGATATTGGTGGAAGAAAGCCTCAAGGGATGGAAGGAGATAGAGTTTGAGTGCATACGCGATGCCAACGACCACTGCTTCACCGTGGCTTCGATGGAGAACTTCGACCCGCTGGGCATACACACTGGTGAATCGATTGTGGTGGCGCCCACCTGCTCACTCACCGAGCAGCAGGTGAAGATGCTGCAGGACATCACCATCCGCTGCGTGCGCCACCTGAACATCGTGGGCGAGTGCAACATTCAGTTCGCTTTCAACGCACAGACCAACGACTACCGTATCATAGAAATCAATGCCCGCTTGAGCCGATCCAGCGCACTGGCCTCAAAAGCAACGGGCTATCCCCTGGCCTTCGTCGCCGCCAAGATAGCCCTGGGCTACACCCTCGACCAGATAGGCGAGATGGGAACCACGGCCAGCGCCTACGTGGCACCGAGCCTCGACTACATGATTTGCAAGATACCCCGCTGGGACCTCACCAAGTTTGCTGGCGTGAGCCGACTCATTGGCTCGTCGATGAAGTCGGTGGGCGAAATCATGTCCATAGGCCGCTCCTTTGAGGAGATGATACAGAAGGGCTTGCGCATGATAGGCCAGGGCATGCACGGCTTTGTGGGCAACGACCACACCCGATTCGACAACCTTGACGAAGAGCTGCAGAACCCTACCGACCTCCGCATCTTCGCCATTGCACAGGCACTGGAGGAGGGCTACACCGTGGAGCGCATAGAAAAGCTGACGAAGATCGACGTGTGGTTCCTCGAACGCCTGAAGCACATCGTCGACTTGAAGCACGTGCTGCAGGAGTACAATAGCCTGGAGGATCTGCCCGACAGCCTGCTACTTGAAGTCAAGCAGTGTGGCTTCTCCGATTTCCAGATAGCACGCTTCGTGCTCAAGCCCAAGGGTGGCAACATGGAGAAGGAAAACCTCGCCGTGCGCCAGTATCGCAAGGAGCGCGGCATACTGCCCTCGGTGAAGCGCATTCCAACCGTGGCCTCAGAGCACCCCGAGCTGACCAACTATCTCTACTTCACCTACACCCACGTGCCAGCCTTCCAGGATGAGTTTACCAAGGAGCTACAGAAGGCCAAACAGTTTATCGAGCTTACACTGAAGCTGCCAGGCAGGTATCAGGCCAAGCATGACATCAGCTACTACAAGAACGACAAGTCGGTGGTAGTGCTTGGCTCGGGTGCCTACCGCATTGGCTCGAGCGTGGAGTTCGACTGGTGCTCGGTCAATGCCATCAACACCGCGAGGAAGCTGGGCTACAAGTCGATAATGATAAACTACAACCCAGAGACCGTGTCGACCGACTACGACATGTGCGACCGCCTCTACTTCGACGAGTTGTCCTTAGAGCGTGTGCTCGACGTCATCGACCTTGAGCAGCCACGCGGAGTCATCGTCTCAGTGGGTGGACAGATACCCAACAACCTGGCCATGAAGCTCTACCGCCAGGGCGTTCCAGTCCTGGGCACCAGTCCCGTCAACATTGACCGCGCCGAAAATCGCGACAAGTTCTCAGCCATGCTTGACAAGCTTGGCATAGACCAGCCAGCCTGGAGGGCACTCACCTCGTTCGATGACGTGAAGCAGTTTGTCGACCAGGTGGGCTATCCTGTGCTCGTCAGGCCCAGCTACGTGCTCTCCGGTGCCGCCATGAACGTGTGCTACGATGACGAAGAGCTGCACCGCTTCCTCAACATGGCTACCGAGGTGTCGAAGGAATTCCCCGTGGTGGTCAGCCAGTTCATGCAAGACACCAAGGAGATAGAGTTCGACGCCGTGGCCGACAAGGGCGAGGTGGTGGAGTATGCCATCTCCGAGCATGTGGAGTATGCTGGCGTACACTCCGGCGACGCTACCATGGTGTTCCCCGCACAGCACATCTACTATAGCACCATACGCCAAATCAAGAACATCTCGCGCAAGATAGCCAAGGAGCTTAATATCTCCGGCCCCTTCAACATACAATTCCTGGCCAAGAACCGCGAGGTGAAGGTCATTGAGTGCAACCTCAGGGCCAGCCGCTCGTTCCCCTTCGTATCGAAGATACTGAAGCGCAACTTCATCGAGACGGCCACGCGCATCATGCTCGATGCGCCCTACTCAAAGCCCGACAAGTCGGAGTTCGACATCGACCGCATTGGCGTGAAGGCAAGCCAGTTCTCCTTCGCCCGACTTCAGAACGCCGACCCCGTGCTCGGTGTCGACATGTCGTCGACGGGCGAGGTGGGCTGCTTAGGCGATTCGCTCAACGAGGCATTGCTCAATGCCCTCATCGCCACCGGCTATCGCATTCCGCGCAAGGCCGTACTCATCTCCTCGGGCGCAGCCAAGGGCAAGGTGTCGCTGCTCGAGCCCGCACGCCAGCTCGTCAAGCGCGGCTTCGATGTCTACGCCACCGCGGGCACGGCCAGCTTCCTCAACGACAACGGTGTGAAGGCAACGCCCGTGAGCTGGCCTGACGAGGAGGGTGACAACAAAGTGATGGACATGATAGCCGACCATCGCTTCGACCTCATCGTCAATGTGCCCAAGAACCACTCTAAGCGCGAACTTACCAACGGCTACCGCATACGCCGTGGAGCCATCGACCACAATATTCCGCTGATGACCAACGTCCGCCTGGCCAAGGCCTTTATCGAAGCCTTCACAGCCATGAGTGAAGACGACATCAAAATCAAGTCCTGGCAGGAATACAACAACTAATCAGACCCAAACCATACCCGGAAAGCCCGCAGGCTACGGACTTTCCGGGTTTACCGTAAATTGTTCAACGCCGTTATCCTCACCAAGATGAAAGAAAGAATAAGAACCCTGCTTGAAGACGTACTGCCCCTGGTTGATTTTGACTCCCAATTTCTCTTCAGCGAACTCAACTCCTTGGGCGTTACCACCATTATGATGACTCTTGAGAGCGAGTTCGGCATTAAGCTCGACACCACCGACGCAACGCCGCGCAACCTCAAGTCGCTTGATTCGCTCGTGTCCCTGGTCGAGCGTAAGCAGCAGGAGCAGGCGTAGCAACTCAGCCCCATCTGCCACTGCCTTCGCCTAAAGAGTGTCTGGCCTTTATGCCGCCAGTACGTAGCGCAGAACCCAAATCACTATACACCATTCAGCATGACTATTGAAGACTATCTTGCCCTCAACGCACGACGCTATCCCGACAAGACAGCCGTGGTGAGCCACGAGGCCACCTATACATACGCCACGCTCAACGCCATGGTTGACAGCCGTGCCAAAGAGCTGCGTCTTGAAGGCCATGGGGAGCAAAGCGTGCTACCCATCAGGGCATCGCAGACAGCCGACTTCCTCATCCAGTACCTCGCCATCCACCGGGCAGGCCATGTCGCAGCCCCCTTAGAGAAGGACACCCCCGCCGAGCGCTTTCTCGATATCAGCAGGACGCTTCAGAGCGCAGCTGTACCTCAAGGCACGGCCGACGTACTCTTCACCACTGGCACCACCGGGCGCTCCAAGGGGGTCATCATAAGCCACCGCACCATCGTGGCCGACGCAGAGAACCTCGTCGAGGGGCAGGGGTTCTGCCACGACTTGGTGTTCGTGGTCCATGGACCGCTCAACCACATCGGAAGCCTTTCGAAGATTTATCCCGTCATCATGCTCGGGGCTACACTATACCTGCTTGACGGTCTCAAAGACATTGATGCCTTCTTCCGCGCGCTCAACTATCCGGCAGCCAAAGCGGCCACCTTCTTCGTACCAGCCAACATTCGAATGCTCACCCAGCTCAGCGCCGACCGACTGGCACAGTATGCCCACCGCCTCGACTTCATTGAGAGCGGAGGCGCGCCGCTGCCGCACGCGGACATGCTACAGCTATGCAGGCTGCTGCCCAAGACGCGCATGTACAACACCTACGCCTCTACGGAGACAGGCATCATCAGCACCTATAACTTCAACGACGGGCGATGCCTGCCCGGATGCCTGGGCAAGCCGATGAGACATTCGCGCGTGTTCATCACTCCCGACGGCCACATAGCCTGCCAGGGCGATACGCTGATGAGTGGCTACATAGGCGAACCGGAGCTGACGGCCTCGGTGCTCAAGGATGACACCGTCTACACCGCCGACATGGGACAGATCGACGACGACGGCATGCTCCACATCGGAGGGCGTGCCGACGACGTGATTAACGTGGGCGGCTACAAGGTGGCGCCGACCGAGGTCGAGGATGCCGCGATGGCCCTCGACACGGTGAAGGACTGTATCTGCATCTCCGTGCCGCACCCCATCACGGGTCACGCCCTGAAGCTGCTCGTCGTGACCGCCGACGACATGCCCCTGAACAAGCAACAGACTGCGCGCCACATAGCCGCCAAGCTCGAAGCCTACAAGGTGCCCATGCTCTACGAGCAGGTGGACACCATCGCCCGCACGTACAACGGCAAGCTCGACCGCAAGCACTACCACGCCACCCACTGACCCCTTGACAATAGTTTGTGCAGGGCGGTTTTCCCGCCCTGTCTTCCCCACAATAAAACCACGCCCATGCTCCTCACCGTAACCCTTTTACAGACCAACACCATTTGGGGCGACCCCCACGCCAACATGGCACGCGCCGAAGCACTCATTGCCCAGACATCGGGCAGCGACCTCTACGTGCTGCCTGAGATGTGGGCTACGGGCTTTGCCACCACGCCCATGGAAGTGCCTACTGACGATGAACCCGTGAGCTGGATGCAGTCCATGGCTCAGCGTTGTGGCGCCGCCATCTGCGGAAGCCTGGCCGTGCGCCTGGCCGACGGCAGCTACCGCAACCGCCACTACATGGCCCTGCCCGACGGCACGCTCCACCACTACGACAAGCACCACCTCTTCACCTACGGCCACGAGGACGAGTACTTCACCCCTGGCAACAGCAACACCATAGTCAACTACCGTGGGGTAAGCATACTGCTGCTCACCTGCTACGACCTGCGCTTCCCCCTGTGGGCGCGCTATGGCAGGGCGGGGCACTACGACCTTATCGTATGCGTGGCCAACTGGCCGGAAAGCCGTCAGCAGGCTTGGCGCATACTCACTCGCGCGCGAGCCATAGAGAACCAGTGCTTCCTGGTAGGCGTCAACCGCGTGGGCGACGATGCCTTCTGCCACTACCGTGGCGAAAGCCTGGTGTGCGACAGCCGTGGGGAGACGCTGGCCGAGTGTGCGCCCAACCAGGAGCAGGCGATTACCGTAGCCCTTGACCTCGACCGCCAGCAGCACGCCAGACAGCGCTTCCGCGTGCTCGACGACCGTGACTGAGATTACCACAGCCGGCACTACACCTTATTATATATAAGGAAACAGCATATCATTCAAACACTCTATGTACCATTAAAACAACTAAAGGCATGAAAGCAATGACAAGATTTCTAGTTTTTCTCCTGACCATGGTGGCAGGAGCAAACCTGAGCGGCGCCTTGGCGGCCACCGACTACGGCATCTATGTAGCTGAGACGATGGTCAACAGCAACAACCGCAACAACATCCTGGGCGATGGCTACTTCAGCTACAACCCGTCGACGAAAACCCTTACCGTGAAAGCCGGTGCCGTGCTCAACAACTCTGGCGGCCTCGGCTCTGGCATCAGCAACCGAGAAGTCGACGGGCTCATCATTGAGTTTAATGGAAATGCAACCTTTAATACCCGGATGAGTAGTATTAGTACAGATGGTAATAAAAGTACCAAAATCCGCTTGACTGGAGGCGCAACGGTGAAGCTCAAATCAGAAAATAATGCTTCACTCTGGGTCTATGGCAAGATGGAAGTAACTACAGTTGGGGGCGACAGCTACATGCAGCTTGAAGGTTCTACTGCCATTGCAGGCTACGCTGGATATACCAGCGAGTTCACTGCCAGCGGCTACGCCCACATCACCATGAAAGGTCGCAACTACGCCATGTACAACCTGTCCAAAGTGTCACTCGGCACATGGTGCAGCTTCGCCATGCCCGGTGGCAGCTACTACAGCACGTCGAAAAACGGTGTGGTAGACGGCAACGGCAATGTTATCACCAACAAGACCGTAAAGATTGTGCCTAAGGGAAGCCTCAAAGAGTATCCCATCTATTTCGGCGAAAGCAAGATCAATAACATCTGGGCCGAAGACCTGCTCTGCGACGGTTCGGGCAATATCACCTATACTGGCAACGAGACCAAGGGAACGCTGACGCTGAGAAATGCCACGTTTTCAAGCGGTGGCTCCCTGGGTACTGCCATCTTGAACAGGGGAGTGGCCGACTTCACCGTATCCTTGATAGGCAACAGCACCATCACTGGCAGAAATTCTGCACTGTCCGTAGAAATTCTCGACGATTCGAGCAACAAGCTAACCATTGAAGGCGACGGAACACTGAACCTGGTATCTACCGAGTCAAGCGCTTTCTCACTCTGGAAAAACGTCACCGCCACAGTGAAGGGCGTTACCCTCAACGCAAAGGGAAAACGCAATGCCATAACAGGAGACAGCAAGGCACGCCTTAACTTCAACCATGCCGAGGCAACGCTCACTCCTGGCAGCGGTTATCTGCCCATATCGGACCTGGGCAGCCTCACCTTCACCGACTGCGACATCGCCACGCCTGCCGGAGCCTACTGGAAGAACAACCAACTGGCCTATACCTCGGGCGAATACCTGCCGAAGGGCACTGTGGTGACGATAGGACAGGTGACGAAGTACGACATTCAGATTGACGGTACGCCCGTGACCAGCGCCAACAAGAACGACGTGCTGGGCGACGGCGGCTCGGTGAAGTACGATGTGGACTACAACCGCATCGACCTGAACAACGCCAATATCCAGAAAAGCATTTACATCGGTGCCAGTGCCATGAACGGCTTGCGCATCAATGTTACTGGCGACAACGTTGTCAGAGGCACTGACATGAGGGCAGCCCTGAGCATCGAGAACAACTACGTGGACATGTTCGGACAGGGCACGCTGCGGCTCTTGGACGGCAAATACGACGGCATCTGGATCAACAAGGGCGGCCTGACCATCAAGGGCAGCTACATAGGGGAAAAAGGCCCCACGGTCTACGTGGAGCAGTCGGACAACCATCCTGCCATCGAGGGCTATACCGGCACGGAGAAGATAACCGTAGACATGTCGACACTCAACGCCTACAGCGTCGGCCCAGTGATGCGGAACATTGCCCAGTTCACGCCCATCGGAGTCCTCATCACCGCGCCTGAGGGAGCCTATTACGACGAGGGCAAGAAGACCTTCTGCTACTCCGACGGAACCACGGTCAGCAGCGACCGCGTCGTCGTAGAGGAGGTGGAGACCTACGGTGTCGAGGTGGCAGGCATAAGCGTACACAGCAAGAACTGCGACGCCGTGAAGGGCAAGGGCATCACGGGTCTGGTGAGCTACGACCGTGCTACGAACACGCTCTACCTCAACAACGCCAGCATCGTCGGCGAAAACTGGGGCATCATGGGTCGCGACTACGCCGAGGGCAAGGGCTTCAACATCAACGTGACGGGCAACTGCCTGGTCAGGGGCGGCAAGTACAACGGCATCAGCATCACCAACACCTGGCCGTCGAACACGACGCTCATCAACGGCGATGGCACGCTCACCATAGAGAGCGAGGAGAACGATGCCCTCTACTATGGCACGCAGATGACCATTGAGAACCTTAAGGTCTCAGTGTTCAGTGGCAAGAAGGCAGCAGTCAACGCCAACAACTATCCGCTCACCCTGCGCAACGTGGAGCTTGACGCCCAGGGAGCCACGGCAGCCTTCGAGGGTCTGTCAGCGCTCACGCTCGACGGCTCTGCCATCGTTGACCCCGAGGGTGGAGCCTTTGAGAGCAGCATAGGCAGCATCAGTGCCGCCTCGTCGAAAAACTATCCGGCCAAGTATGTGTTTATCAGCCGCAAGGTCACCGAGGCGTACAATCTCCTGGTGGGTGGCGTGGTCGTCACCAGCGACAATGCCGCCAACATCACGGGCGAGAACATCACGGGCAGCGTGACCTTCGACCCCACCACCTGGACGCTGGTGCTCACCGACGCCACCATTAGCGAGTACGGCATAGATGCATCGCAGGAAGGAGCCTATAAGTACGTTGGCCCGCAGCTCAACATCGTGCTCAACGGCAACAACACCGTGGACTGCAAGACGTCTTTCCCCTTCTACTTAGGCACGCCCACCACCATCAGCGGCTTGGGTACGGTCACTACCATCGCCAAAGAGGGCGCATCGCATTTCATAGTCTTGGGCAACAATGACCTGGAGTTGCGCAACTGCACCGTAAACACCGGCTCCATCCAAGGCGGGGGCATCATTACCATAGACAATGCCACGCTCCATGGCAGTGGTCTGCTTACCAATTTCACGGACATGGTGCTCAAGGGTGTGGACATCATCGTGCCCAACAGCGGCTACTACGACACCACCATCAAGGGCCTTCCCTGTGGCCAACCCGACGGCAGCCAGACCTACGGCTTCGAGATAGGTGCGGTGGAGTACTACGGCGTGTGGATGGACAACGTGCAGGCCAACTCGGCGAACAAGGACGACATCACTGGCGAGGGCTTCACTGGCCAGGTGAGCTACGACCCTGCCACGCAGACGCTGACGCTCGACGGCGTGAAGCTCGACCAGTACCGCGCAGCCTTCAATGTCAATGTGGACGACCTGCCGTTCAAGAAGACGGCCGTTTTCAGTGGCTCACAGCTCAACGTCGTGGCCAAGGGTGAGAACACCCTGGACGAGGGCAGCCCCTTCGCCCCCAAGACCAGCATTGCCGTCAGCGGCAGCGGCACTCTGCGCTTCACCAATGTGGACCTGCCAGACAACGTCAGCCTGACCCTCACTGGTGGCGCAACCCTTCAGACGAAGTCGTTTGTTGGCACCACGGGCAATGTGGTCACCGTCGACAGGTCGACATTTAATGTAGACGGATCTTTCAGTAACATCGACAATCTCGTACTGGGCGAGCGCACTGGCATTGTAGAACCCACGAATGGTTTCTTCTCCCCCGAGGCTCGCACCATCGTGGATAGCAAGACGGGGATTGCCGCCGAGTCGGTGCTCATCCGCGAGCTTACCGACGACGAGATGAGCGTCGAGGGCATCAGTGCCGAGGGCGTCGCCATCAGCACGGTCTACAACACCGGCGGCCAGCGCACCGACCGCCTGCAGAGAGGCGTCAACATTGTGCGCCTGGCTAACGGCACCACGCGCAAGGTGGCCAAGTAAGGACATGATTAATCTATAGTATCAGGAAGATAGTCGGCATTATTTTTTGTAGTGTCGACTATTTCCTTAATTATGCAGACGACTCTGGGAACGCGGGCGAGGACTTCCGCGTTCCCACGCAAAACAGTTAAATAACCAAGAAAAGGTATGGAAGAAGGCATGGCGAAGGGCATGGAGAAAGGCCTCGCTGTTGGTGCTGAGCAGAACAGGCGTGCGACTGCCCTTCGCATGAAGTCCGACGGAATGGCGCCAGCTTTGATTGCCAAGTACACTGGGCTGCCAATAGAAGAGATTGAGGGCTTGAAAGCCTGAGAGGGCTACAGATGCCAGCTCACCACCATAGGCAGGTGGTCGCTGTAGCCAGGCTGATAGGTATAGCCATTATATGTGCGGCGGGGTCTCACCCCGCCGTATTTCTTTTCTTCCTCAAGCAGGAAGTCCGGGGCGTGGACAAACGCCTCGTACACCTTATTATATATATAGGGGCTTACGAGCACGTGGTCCAGCTGGCTCCACTCGCCCTGGTATCGGTAGGTGCCCTTCACGCTGCTGTCTCCCTTGACGGCAGGCACGATGTCGCGCACGCCGTGCTGCTCTATCTGCCTTATCATGTAAGCCTTGCCATAGTCGTTGAAGTCGCCGGCTACCACGATGCGCGCTTCGGGATGCAGTGCGGGGATTGAGTCGAGGGCTTGGCCCAGCCGGCTGGCCACGCAGCTTCGGAAGGGGCGGCTGTGGCGCTCCCCGCCGTAGCGGCTTGGGGCATGCACCACCAGCACGTGGATTGTGTCGCCGTCGACGGTGCGCCCGCAGGCATAGAGAATGTCGCGCGTGGGCCGCATCTGGCTATGGCAGGGGGTGACTCGCAGCGCGTAGCTGCTGATGAGTGCAAACGAGAAGGGACTGTAGAGCAGTGCCACGTCAATGCCGCGCAGGTCGGGCGAGTGGGTCACCACATACTCGTAGTTGGCACCGCGGAGCAGCGACCGTCGGCACAGGTCGCGCATCACCGTGTCGTTTTCCACCTCGCACAGGGCCACCAGGTCGGGTATGGCTTCGCTGCGCGTGGAGAGCAGCGCCTGTGCGAGGTTGTTGAGCTTTCGCCAGTAGCGGCTTCTGGTCCATCGTCGGGTGCTCTCTGGCAGGTACTCCTGGTCTTGCTTGAGCGAGTCGTGGGCTGTGTCGAACAGGTTTTCGCAGTTCAACTCTACCAGGGTGAGGCTTTGCGCCCTGGTGCAGATGGGCGAGAAGGCTACCATGAGCAGGCTTGCAGCCAGTATGGCGAGCCGTGTGAGCCGGTGCCATGGCTGGTGGAAGGGCTTGTTTTGTAGAGCGTTCATGGTGGGGCGATGTGTGGTTTCGGCGGCAAAGCCGCCGGGCACAGTGGGAACGGTGGTGTCTGTCCGTTAGGTCGTGGGCGGCTTAACCTTCCATCCTGTGGCAGCGACAAGGATGCTGCTCAGCGGCGAGAGGATGTTGAAGAAGCAGAAGGGTAGGTAGGTGAGGGTGGCCACGCCGAGCACGGTGCTCTGCGTGAGTCCGCAGGTGTTCCACGGCACGAGCACCGAGGTCACCGTGGCCCCGTCCTCGCATGAGCGGCTGAGCAGCTGGGGCTGGTAGCCCCGCTGCTGATAGGTGTCCTTGAACATCTGGCAGCTGAGCATGATGGAGAGGTACTGGTCGGCGATGGCTACATTGCAGAAGAATGCCGTTCCCACCGTCGAGGCCACCAGCGAGGCCGTGCCGCGTGCCATGCGCAGTACTATGCGCATGAGGTCTTGCAGCTGTCCTGTGGCGGTGAGTGTGCCTCCGAAGGCTTGTGCGCAGATGATGAGCCAGATGGTAGGCATCATGCCGGCCATGCCGCTTGTGGCCACCAGACGGTTGAGCATGGGCACGCCGGTCTCTATGCTGGTGGAGCCGTAGCACACCTGCATCATGCCCTTGTAGGCGGACACTATGCCTGAGGTGTTGTGGTCTGATATGCTGTGTACGAGCTGTGGCTGGACCACCAGTGCGACGACCACGGCGAGCAAGATGGCCATGAAGAGCACGACGAGCGAGGGCCATCGGCGGGCTATCATCAGGCCTGTGAGCAGTGGCACGGCGAGGAGCCAGGGCGAGAGGTTGAACGTGTGCTGCAGCCCCTGCATGAACTCTGCGACGTTGCCCTGCCCGTCGACGTGCATTGTCAGGCCTGCGAGCAGGAATATGGTGGTGGAGATGAGGAAGGCCGGTATGGTGGTGTAGGTCATGTAGCGTATGTGGGTGAACAGTGGCGTTCCCGCCACGCTTGCCGCCAGCACGGTGGTGTCGCTCAGCGGCGAGAGCTTGTCGCCAAAATAGGCTCCGGTGATGATGCTTCCAGCTATCCATCCGTCGTCGAAGCCATGGGCCTTGCCTATGCCCATGAGGGCTACGCCGATGGTGGCCACGGTGGTCCACGACGAGCCTATCATCAGGCTCACCAGTGCACAGAGCAGGCTGCTGCTGACGAGAAACACTTCGGGCCTGATGAGCTGCATGCCGTAGTAGATCATCGTGGGCACTATGCCCGACACCATCCACGTGCCGCCGATGGCTCCGATGAGCAGCAGGATGATGATGGCGGTGGTGCAGCTGGCTATCTTGTTGGTGATTTCCCTTTCGAGCACTTCCCATTGCAGGCGCTTGGTGAGGTGGCCCACCAGCACGCTCACCGCCGAGGCCACCAGCAGCGACACCTGCGAGGCCCCGTCGAGCGTTGCGTTGCCGAACACGGCCACGCAGCACGTGATGAGCGCTATGAGCACCAGGAAGGGTATTAGCGACATGAGATGGTTCTGTTTAACGGCCATTGACCATTGGCCAGCGACCGTGGACGACGCTTTCGCCGCGTACAGTCTTAAGGCTCAATGGTCAATGGTCAGTGCTTAGCACACTTTCTCCAACCGCTTCATCATGGCAAACATGAATGCGGCGGCAACGACACACACGGCGATGAACACTGCCCACACGACGGTGAGCGAGATGTCGCCCCAGAGATAGCCTCCCACGCCGACGAGCTTGTTGCCAATGGCGGTGGAGACAAACCAGCCGCCCATCATCAGACCTTTGTATTTGGGCGGGGCCACCTTGGACACGAAGGAGATGCCCATGGGCGAGAGCAGTAGCTCGCCGAAGGTGAGGATGAGATAGGTGCCGATGAGCCAGTAGGGCGAAACGAGGGTGGCAGTCTCGCCTGCGGCCTTCTGCTCGTTAGGCGTGAGCAGTCCCTGCGAGGCAATGGCCATGACCACGAAGGCGGCAGCTGCGACGAGCATGCCGTAGGCTATCTTGCGGGGTGGGGTAGGCTCCTTGCCCTTGCTGGCCAAGGCGGCGAAGATGGCCATCGACACTGGCGTGAGGGCCACCACGTAGAAGGGGTTGAACTGCTGGAAGATGGGTGCCGAGATGGCCACCTCGCCCGTTGCCTGCGTGTAGTTGTAGCCCAGCACGGCCAGGGCTGCCACGATGACCACGGCGGAGATGGCCTTGCCCTTCTGGGTCTTGCTCTGGAACAGCGAGAAGCCGGCGTAGACTATGAAGATGATCATCACCAGGTTGATGACGTCGAACGGCATGGTGTGGATGCCCGATGCGGACTTGGCCGTGAACTCATCGGCAAAGTAGGTGAGCGACAGCCCGTTCTGGTGGAAGGCCATCCAGAAGAAAATGACCACGGCAAACACCAGGCACAGGGCCACGATGCGCTGTGTGGTCTCTTCCTTGGTCAGCTCCGGCTCTGTGGCTGCGGCCTGGCTCTTGCCGGCCTTGCCCTTGCCGCCCTCCACATGGCGGAAGGTGCCGCGGAAAGCGTAGTAGATGGCTATCGACAGGATGAGCGAGGCGCAGGCCACGGCAAAGGCGAAGTGGTAGCTGTCGTTGACGCTCACGCCCAAGTTCTGCTGTGCCCACTCCATGATGCGAACGGCGGCCGTGGGTGCAAACAGGGCACCGATGTTGATGGCCATGTAGAACAGCGAGAAGCCTGCGTCGCGCTTGGAGGCATACTGCGGGTCGTTGTACAGGTCGCCAACCATCACCTGCAGGTTGCCCTTGAACAGTCCGGTGCCAAAGCCTATGAGCACCAGTGCCAGAAGCATCACCACCAAGGCCATCGTGTCGCCGCCCAAGGGCACGGAGAGCAGCAGGTAGCCTGCAAACATGATGAGGATGCCAATGGTCACCATGCGGCCGAAGCCGAAGCGGTCGGCCAGCCACCCACCCACGATGGGCAGGAAGTAGACCAGCATCAGGAAGTCACTGTAGATCTCGCCCGCCCAGCCGGCGTCGAGACCATAGTTAGCACGTAGAAACAGGGCAAAGACGGCCAGCATGGTGTAGTAGCCGAACCGCTCGCCAGTGTTGGCCAGAGCCAACGCAAATAGTCCTTTCGGTTGTCCTTCAAACATAGATTTTAGTATTTAATGATTATAATTCAAGCCGTTGTGCTCCTTTCGCTGCCTGAGGCCACAGGGTAGCCACAAATTGGGCTGGAGGATGGTTTAAAGTGGTGCAAAGGTACAAATAAGCGGGCGAAATGCCAAATTTTTTCCAAAAATAAAAAGTGCCGCGAAGCCATTTTCCAACGGCATCGGCTGACTTTCGTTCGAAAAGCACTGACTTTTGGAAAATAAGCACTGACTATTATGCGAAAAGCACTGACTATTTTCCAAAAGTCAGTGCTTTTTCCAGCAAGCCTCCAACCTCCTGGATGACAGATACTTACAAAGCGGTTTCTCGCACTGTTTGCAGGCAATTCCCCTGTCGGCCCTGCTTTGGGCGACTGTATAATTTTTTCCGTACTGGACGGTTGGCCGCCGCCCAACCTTCGCTCAGCCGGATTTGCCGCTCCAGCTCTGCTGGCTTGCTACCAACGGGACGCAAGAATCCGGCTGCTATGAATATAAGTTACTATGTTTGCACCAGCAAACGCAAACAAGGCGGTAGAGACCGACCTTAGATGACAGGATTGAGACAGAGCCGACACTGTGCGCTGGTAAGGTTTTCTTAGCAGAGAGGCCCGCCAGGA
>Ga0247608_10003295_pt1 | contig 19022 bp, 18 predicted proteins | sample 176DNAGHGlowgp2_FD_193490 | JGI IMG/M metagenome (GOLD analysis project Ga0247608, IMG submission 193490) | Sheep rumen microbial communities from Palmerston North, Manawatu-Wanganui, New Zealand - 1766 DNA GHGlow gp2 | ecosystem: Host-associated > Mammals > Digestive system > Stomach > Rumen ...
CATCACGGAGATAGACAGACTTACCACGTCGTGCAGCCTTATCCATTGGAGGATTGGAGAATAGGTTCATGTATTCCTCGTCGAGATTGCCCAGCGGTGCCAGATGGAATCTTTCATCATCCGCTTTTACGGCGTTGTGGGGATGTTCACCTGGTAACTCCTGTACACGTGATTTGGTTTTCTGACCTTTCCATAGAAGGTAGGTCTCTGCTGTTACTATAGCATATAATATCAGCAGCAAAATGATTTGTAATGCTGTCATTGCGTTTGATTGTTAATACGTTTGAATGTTAATACATTTAATTGTTGATACGCTTGGCCGTTAATACGCTTGAACGTTAATACACATCATGATAGTTCTTATTGTATAGTTTCCTGATCGGTTCCTCGAACTCCTCGAAGTGGTGGGCGAAGATGTTATCAACGTAGGTCGAGATGTTCAACTGATTATTGCCTATCACACTGATTATTCTCTGGATCCGCTCATGATACTCAGGCCGCATATACACCATCTTCCCCTGTCTTGCCAGCGTTTTCATCATTGGCGTATTGATGAAGTGGCTCAAAAAGAACTCCTCTGGGGAACATTCTTCATCTGGGATATTGTTAGGGCTGTCATCTTTCCGCACTTTTGGTTTTGGCGGTTTCGACTTCTTATGTGTCTGTACATTCTCCTGATTCCGCAAGGCATCTGCAGCCTCTTTTTCTTTCTGCTGGGACATATCTGGCGGAGCATCAGGACGGATGCCTTCGATGATGTCATGAAAGTCAACCTCTTGAACGGTATTCTTGTCCATTGCCATTAAACGTTAATGATTCCCAACACCTCTTCTGCCAGTTCCCTGACGTTGCTTCCTCTGATAAGCGTCTTATCCGGCGGGAACAGCGTCGATCGGAATAGCGGACGGTTTTCCTCCTTCTCACCCTCCCTGCGGAATCGCTTGCTGTCAGGTACGAATGTCTTGAGGGCAGAAAGTCCAAGTTCCGCCATAACTTTGTCGTAGATGTCATAGAGTCCCGTCTTCTCACGACCATCCACCATGTTCCATACGAAGTACAGCCCTTTGATATTGGTCTTGCCCGTGGTAATCATGTGGTCGTTGATGGCCTTTGCAAATGCGAGGGAACTCTGCATGACCACACGGTCTGCAATTGCCGGACAGAAGATGTAGTCCATCGAGGCAACCGTTTTCAGCACTCCCTCGTTGTCCATTGTGCCAGGCAGGTCAAAGAAGATAATCTCAGGGGCATTCTCCATCTCCTGAAGTTTTCTGGCAGCATCAATGGCATCCCCGGGACGGCTCATAATCACAGGGTATGCTTTCTTTTTGATGCGCTTGAACTGGTCGAAAGCCTGTTTGCGAAACTGCTCATTCTCTTCAATGGTCTTGAAGTCGCGTCTGCGCATCTCATCGATGCTGTACTGCGGGAAGTCACAGTCAATGACCCCAACATTGATTCCCTTCACATAGTGCAGATAGCTTGCCATCAGCACCGTCAGCGTTGTCTTGCCAGCCCCTCCCTTTTGTGTGGAGAACGCGACGAATGTTGTCTTGTTCATTTTTTCAGTCATTTGTTTATTTAATAGGTTCAACTTATGTTCATTATCACATACGATCGACTTTATATGTTGCCAGTCGTGAATATGTTTCATTAGGCTCATAACCGTCTGTTCAAACATTCAAACGTTCAAATGTTCAGTCATACAAACATTCATATGTTTGGGCAGTTTTACATCTGACCAGTTGGCTCAGAAGCCTTTTGACGGTGCAAAGGAACGGCTATTTTACCAACCAGCCAAATAAACAAGGCATGTGTCCCCGGAAGTCCCATCGAAACAGGGACATTGAGGACACCACCCAACTTTTTTCTTACCACCGTTTTAAAAAGGTGTGAAAAAGACTCATCGAAAATGCAGACCTTTGCAGCCGCAAACGCCAATCAGTGCGTGACGGATATATCGGTTACGACCGATGTTGGTCTATTGAAGCGACTAATCCGTCCGCAAGGCGGATTACTTATGCCCGCAGGGGCATAGCAAGATGTCTTTTGAGTTACTCAAAAGGTTTCGGGTTACCCGCGAAACTCCCATCTTGCCCTTGCAGGGGGCTGGGGGCTGACTCCGAAGTCGTCATCCCCTGATTTGAAGAAACGATAGTAACGTATCATAGATAATATGGAAGAAAACAAGAAACGAAGGACGGGTCGATACCCGAAGAACAACAAACGGACGCATTGCGTCATGGTACGCTTCGATGATGTGGAATGGGCCAGGTTCCTCACGCTCTACGAGCAGTCAGGAGTCTATGCCAAAGCCGTTTTCGTCAAGTCGCGTGTCTTTGGCGAGACGTTCAAGGTCGTGAAAGTAGATAAGACAATGGTGGACTTCTACGAAAAGCTGTCATCATTCCACGCTCAGTTTCGTGGTGTGGCGGTCAACTACAATCAGGTGGTGAAGGAACTGCGCAGCCACTTTTCCGAGAAAAAGGCAATGGCCTTGCTCTATCGTCTGGAGTCAATGACCCGCCAGATGATGGAGCAGGGACAGCAGATCGTGGCACTGGCAAAGGAGGCAAGAGAACGATGGTTGCAAAGATAACGATCGGAAGTTCCCTTTTCGGTGCCATCAAGTATAACGCCGACAAAGTGAATATAGGGAAAGGCCAGTTACTGGACACAAATAAGATTTTCAACAACGGTGATGGTAAGGTCAATGTTGCACAGGTGTTGGCAGATTTCGAGAAGCGGATGCCAAGACAGATGCGGACGGAGAAGCCTGTCATCCATATCTCACTCAATCCCCATCCTGACGATAAGTTGACAGACGGGGAACTGACGCAAATGGCGCATGAGTATATGCAGCGTATGGGATATAGCGACCAGCCTTATATCATCGTCAAGCATGAGGACATCGACCGTCACCATCTTCACATTGTTTCCGTCCGTGTGAACGAACAGGGTAAACGCATCAATAGTGACTTCACCAAACGAAGAAGCCTTTCCATCATCAGGGACTTTGAACAGAGATACGGACTGCATCATGGCAACAAGCGGGAAGAGGAAAGACTGTACAACCGCATCCCGCCAGTCAATCCTTTCGAGGGTGACATCAAGAAACAGGTAGGCAATACGGTCAAGGCCGTGTTCCACGACTGTCAGTTTCAGACCATTGGCGAACTTCGCGCACTATTGTCGCTCTATAACCTGACTGTCGAGGAAATAAGGGGTAATGTCCGAGGTCAGGACTATAATGGTCTGGTCTATTCCGTCATTGACGCCGATGGTAATAAGATTGGTAATCCGTTCAAGTCCTCATTGTTTGGCAAGTCAGTCGGCTACGAGGCATTAAAGAAAAAGGCTGCATTCTCAAAGAAGAACATCAAGGATAAGAATCTGACTGAGCCGACCAGAAAAAACTTGGAGTATGCGCTTAGACGGACTTACGACAAGGAAGAGTTTGTCAGGATGCTCAAAGAGAAAGGCATTGATTGCGTCTTCCGCTATACAGACGAAGGCAGGATCTACGGTGCTACGTTCATTGACCATCGTACCCATTGTGTCCTCAATGGTTCCCGGATGGGCAAGGTTTTCTCTGCCAATGCGCTTGAACAGCACTTCAATACGCCGTCAGAGGAACAGATTCCTTTCAAGGAAAAGGAAGAACAGGAGGAACAGCCGAATACTGGCAGCACATCGGCAGAAGGACTTCAACAAACCACTTCTCACGATGAGCAGGAACATTACGAAAGCAAAGGCGGTTTCGCATCATTCCTTGATGCTCTTGACATCCTCAATACCGACAATCCTGTCACTGATGCAGAGGAAGAGGCATTCCGTCACAGGTTGCAGCGCAAGAGGAAAAAGCGTCGTGGCCCAAGACTTTAATCAGACAACAATAGTATCACCAATTTAATTCAAATGTATTATGCAACAAGAAGATGATTTGAGGGCATTGGCGAAAATCATGGATTTTCTCCGTGCCGTGAGTATTATTCTCGTAGTAATGAACGTCTATTGGTACTGCTACGCCAGTATCGTGGAGTGGCACCTGAACATCGGTGTGGTTGACCGCATCATGATAAACTTCAACCGTACCGCAGGGCTGTTTCATTCCACGCTCTACACAAAACTATTCTCTGTTCTTCTCTTGGCCCTGTCGTGCATGGGAACGAAAGGCGTGAAGGAGGAAAAGATTACTTGGAAACACATTGGCATAGCACTGGCAATAGGCTTTATCCTGTTTTTCCTCAACTGGTGGATTCTTAACCTGCCATTACCCTTTGAGTTCTGCACAGCCCTGTATGTCCTGACGCTGACCCTCGGCTATATCGGTCTGCTGATGGGTGGCCTGTGGATGAGCCGTCTGCTTCAGAACAACCTCATGGATGATGTGTTTAACAACGAGAACGAATCGTTTATGCAGGAAACCCGTCTGATGGAGAACGAGTATTCCGTCAATCTGCCGACACGCTTCTACTACAAAAAGAAGTGGCACAAGGGCTGGATCAACGTGGTCAATCCCTTCCGTGCCACTATCGTACTTGGTACTCCTGGTAGCGGTAAGTCGTATGCCATCGTCAACAACTTCATCAAGCAGCAGATAAAGAAAGGCTATTCACTCTATTGTTACGATTATAAATACCCGGACTTGTCGATGATAGCCTACAACCATCTGATGAATCACATGGATAGTTATAAGGTAAAGCCAAAGTTCTATGTGATTAACTTCGACGACCCACGCAGGAGTCACCGCTGCAATCCCATTCACCCAGATTTCATGACAGATATATCAGATGCCTACGAGTCTGCATATACTATCATGCTTAACCTCAACAAGACATGGGTGCAGAAGCAGGGAGATTTCTTCGTAGAGTCGCCTATCATCCTGTTTGCCGCCATCATTTGGTTCCTCCGTCTCTATGAAGATGGTAAGTATTGCACATTCCCCCACGCCGTTGAACTATTGAATCAGAAATACGAGGATATATTTCCGATTCTTTCCAGTTATCCCGAACTGGAAAACTATATGTCCCCGTTCATCGACGCATGGCAGGGTGGTGCCGCTGATCAGTTACAGGGCCAGATAGCATCAGCCAAGATTCCTTTGTCACGAATGATTTCCCCTCAACTCTATTGGGTGATGTCGGCGAGTGAGTTTACGCTCGACATCAACAATCCGAAGGAGCCTAAAATCCTGTGTGTCGGCAATAATCCCGACCGTCAAAACATCTACGGTGCAGCCCTCGGCCTGTATAACAGCCGTATCGTCAAACTCATCAATAAGAAGGGAATGCTAAAGTCTTCGGTTATCATTGACGAGTTGCCCACCATCTATTTCAAGGGACTAGACAACCTCATTGCCACCGCACGAAGCAACAAGGTTGCCGTCTGTCTCGGTTTTCAAGATTTTAGCCAATTAGTCCGTGACTATGGTGATAAGGAGGCAAAGGTGGTACAGAATACGGTAGGCAACATCTTCAGTGGTCAGGTCGTAGGTGAAACAGCCAAAACTCTGAGTGAGCGTTTCGGCAAAGTCCTTCAAAAACGCCAGTCCATGACGATTAACCGTCAGGATACATCCACCTCCATCAATACACAAATGGACAGTCTGATTCCAGCCAGCAAAATTTCTGGCTTAACCCAAGGAATGTTTGTCGGTGCTGTCTCAGACAACTTCGACGAACGCATCGACCAAAAGATCTTCCATGCAGAAATAGTTGTCGATACCGAGAAAGTTTCCAAAGAAACCAAAGCTTACAAGCCAATCCCCATTATCACTGATTTCACTGATGAAAACGGTAATGATAATATGGATCAGATGGTCAAAGAAAACTATATACAAATAAAAAAAGATGTTAAGGATATTGTGACTAATGAACTAAAACGTATCGCTGAGGATCCTGATTTAGCACATTTAACAAAGAAATGATTTTAGGGGATGTGCTCAACAAAAAGCACATCCCCTAAAGATTCCAAAAAATCGAGAACCATACATAGAGTTGCAAACCGAGATTTAAATTGCCATCTGTTTAATGATGGATATTTAACAATGGCTATACAATAGAGATACTTAATATAATCTCCACGGCAAATAATCATCTCCGCATTTCCACTCACGCCAGAAATCCCAAATGTGTTCAATCATTAAGTCCGTCTGAAGTGAAGTGTGCAAAATATTACCATTCTTATCATAGATAACTTTGATATTCTGTTCAAATGATTTGAATGGTACTTTTACCTTTGCTATCCTTCCAATAACATTTTTAGGATTTCTGCTATCATCTAATATTATTCCAAAATCAGGCTTATCTTCAGAACGATAATTCCCATTGCGCAGCATATCAGAAACGGCATTAAATGGATCATAGATACTGTCCAATTTGCTAATGCTGATGATTTTGACTTTTGTTGCAGGATAATGAGTTTGCAGGAATTCCTCTAATTGCACTTCTTCCTCAGACTTCTTACATCCAGTTATTAACAACAACGCCAAACAGGCTATTACATTGATAATTATATTCTTCATTTTCTGATAATTTGTTGTAAGATTGTTTTGTTATTGATTATTGTTGTCGAATGGACTTTCATATTTTCCTTTAATCTGTACTTCTTTATATCATCTTTACTAATACGAGTGTAGGCACGAAAGAAATGTTCTCTATTTAATATAACAACATTGTCAGAAATAGAATCAATATCTTGTTCTAAAACTACATTTTCTCTGCCTTCATACATTGTAGTCATATGTCTATTTATATGATAATAATCATTATACCGATATGGTATGTATAATTCAATCGTTAAACTACTATATATTGAATCTGAAGATATGATAATCCCATCCGCCTCAATTGTAAAAGGATATGGAATTTTATAAGTTGCATAACAAATAATAGCAAAAAGAGCTGCAACAATCATCGTCCCAGTACGTACTAAAGTCGGAGGAATCTGATCGATGACATCCCTAACCTTCTCGCTTCTTAGTTCAATATTCTCTTGATTATTCATATTTACAATATTCAATTTCCTAATTCTAGTTGGTTCTTTACTAAATTATAATATACGCCTTGTTTTGCAGTCAACGATTCATGATTGCCAATCTCTACAATTTTCCCTCTATCTAATACTACTATCTGATCTGCATTTTTTACCGTACTCAAACGATGAGCAACAACAACTACCGTCTTGCCTTTATAAAACTTGTCCAGATTCTCAACGATGGCACGTTCATTTTTAGCATCAAGGGCATTCGTTGCTTCATCAAGAAAAAAATAATCTGGGTTTTTGTACACGGCACGTGCTATCAAGATGCGTTGCTTCTGACCTTGACTCAATCCTACGCCATCACGTCCTATCTTTGTGTTAAATTTTAGCGGTAGGCTCATAATATAGTCCCTGATACATGCAATTTCAGCAGCCTTCCCTAATCGTTCAACATCTATCTCACCATCATCAACCGCAATATTCCTTGCAATAGACTCAGAGAAGATGAAACCATCCTGCATAACGACACCACACTGGCGGCGCCACCATTTGAGATTGATGTTTCTAATGTTATTGCCACAAATAAACAAATCCCCATCATTTAATAGATAGTAGCCCAACATAAGCTTTACAAGAGTAGTCTTCCCACTGCCAGAGGCACCAACAATTGCGGTCACTTTCCCTTCTGGAATATGGATGTTTATATCTTCTAAAGTGTATTTAGGACTATGGAAATCATACTTAAAACAAGCCTTAATAAACGAAAGGCCTTCAGAGTTATCTTTATGAGTTGTTATTGTCCTGTTGCTATCTTCTTCATTGCCTGTTGTGTGTATTTCATTAATACGCTCCAGACTGATTTTTACGTCCTGCAATGCATAAATAAAAGCCATCAGTTGCTCAACAGGACTATTTAACTGTCCAATGATATATTGTACTGCCAGCATCATACCGAGTGTCATATCACCATGAATAACAGCAGTGGCAGACAATACAGTAATGATGATATTCTTAATCTCATTGATGAAGATGCTTCCGGCCTCCTGTGTCTGCTGTAGTTTGAGACTTTTCATTTGTACCTTAAACATATCTGCCTGCACATCCTCCCATTCCCAACGTCTTCTTTGTTCACAATCTTGAAGTTTTATTTCCTGCATGGCGTTGATAAATTGGTAGGTTTTATTATTGTTTTCTGCCTGTTTCTCAAATAACTCATAGTCGAGTATTTTCCTTCGTCTTAAAAAAAACATAATCCAACAGCCATACAACATACTACAATGCAGGAATACAAGAAATATAAGATTATTATATAAGAAAAGAACGATGCCAAATACAATAAAACTCAGGGCGGAGAAAAATACGTTAAGAGCCTTAGATGTTAGGAAGTCTTGTACTCGATTATGATCACCCATTCTCTGCATGAGATCTCCCATCAACTTCGTATCGAAAAACGACATGGGGAGTTTTAGTAACTTGATAAAAAAATCACTGACCAAAGAAATATTAATTCGCATAGAAATATGCAAAAGGAGCCAACGACGGATGAAATCAATTGCCGTACGGCTAAAGGTCAGCATAAGTTGTCCAAAAAGGACTAACCAGATAAATCCAATATCTTGTGTTTTTATACCGAAATCAACGATTGATTGTGTAAGGAAAGGCAATATAAGTTGTAGAACACAGCCGACTAATAATCCAAAAATTATCTGAAAAAAAAACTTTCGATATTGTTTAATGTAACCAAATAGAAATCTAAAAGAAAGTTTTAGTCTATCATTTCTTATTATATTATTCTGATAGAATTTGGAGGTTGGCTCAAGGAACATAGCAATTCCTTTCTCTTCACCAGAAGAAACTGTACTTATCCAATGATCCTTAAATTCTATTTTGTTTTTTTTTATTAGCCCTTTGCTTGGATCAGCAACATAATAATGCTCTCCCTTTATTTTGTATAAAACGATAAAATGATTTTGATTCCAATGTAATATACATGGTAAATTTAGAGACAATTCAGATAGAGACAACTGGCTACATATAGGATTGAAACCAATTTTTTTTGCTGTGTCACTTAATGCTAATAAAGATACACCCTGGTTTGTTGTATGACATATTTGTTGTATATATAGAGGATTGTAATGATTTCCGTAGTAATTGCATATCATAAGTAGACATGCTATACCACAGTCCATGCTATCACGTTGTCTTATGTAACTAATTTTATGATAACGATTCCGCATCTCGCATACATTTAGTGTAATATCTACAATCTGTTTTTTTCGTCACTACCTGCATTACCCCCTCTGTATTTGGTTCTTTTTGCATTGAACCGATATACCACACGGGCATAGATGCCACGGTAGTCGAGGTCATTGTTTTTTGAATAGGATATATCAGCGATGTCAAGCCGCCATTTCTCACGCTCGGTCTTGAACAGGTCTGTGAAACCGATGTAAAAGTCCCAGTCCCTGATGACCTTTTTCACAATACAGGTTGCCGTAAAATAGCCGTGAATATATTCTGCCTGCCAGTGGCCACAGCTCTTTCCCTTCGCATTGAACGTTATCGTCCAGTCATGGGGCAACGTTACGACATTCGTCCATGAATAGACGAATTGCGGATGATTGTAGGTATGGTCGATGAAGGAGAAACGCTGAGCAATGATTCCTAACTGCCATGATGGATGCCACACATGAATTGTTGGTGAATAGGATAATGTTACCGAATATCGATTACGGTCTATATTGATGGGCGACATCAGAACGACAGGTTGGTCAAGGTAATGTTGGATATAGACCATCTGGTCGTTGGTAATGTTACGATATTCGGCATCGAGAACGATGTCTCGGTATCTGAAAAGCAGGTCTAATTGCTGGCTTAGCGTTGGCTGCAATGCAGGGTTTCCGCCCTCGTAGGAATATCTGCTGTTATAGGAAATGTTGCTGCGGAGACTCCAGTAATTGGGGCGTGAGATGACGGTACGATAGCCGAGCGATACCGTTGTGCTGTTCTTGGAGTAAGATAGTGACAGGCTGGGGAACAAATTGTTGTAAAGTTTGCTCTGTTCTGCGTTCTTTATTCCGTTCACAAAGTAATCAAAATCCACATGCTCATAGCGCACTCCCATTATGGCAGACCATTCGTGCCAATGCATGTCATATGAGGCAAAAAGGCATGCAGACAGTTGGCGGGATTTACTCTCTGTGCTGGGCAATGATAGTGCAACGGTCTCGTTTCCCATCTGGAAGTCTTGATTGTTTTCTGTTGATGTGGCTTCCATACCGATGGTGAGACCGCCACCCAACAGGGGAGTATCAAGCCAAGCCTTTACGGCATAGAGGGTGGAGTTTGAGGAACTATTGCTATTTACATCAGCAGACAAATCTTCCTTCTCGTTTTCATCTTGTATGCCGTTTTTCTTCATTACCGTGCCGTCAAGGTTCAGCACCGACTTTTCTGCAAATCGGTTCTGATAGAATATGTTGGCATAGTGGGTGTAGCCGTTGGAATTCCTTAGAGTCTGCGAAAGAAATTGATCGTCTGTGGTTTTGTTAGCATACGACGTGGTAGCATGACCGTCAAAGTCCCAGTCGTAAGTGTATTTTACACAGAGGGTTTGATGCTCCGACAATTGGTAGTTGAAGCCTCCGATAACTTCCAGCGTATTTGTGTGATACCTGATGCTACCAACCTTTTCAAAAGAAACAGGCTGGCCGTTATAGATGAAAGCAGTAAGACCGCTTTGGTTTTGATCGTATGCGTTATAGAGGAAATCTGCCGTGGCAAAAACTTCCAGACCCTTATGACGGTAATTCAAGTTGAGTTCCTCATAATGTATCAGTTCGCGTTTTTGCTTAGTGTAGAGAGTGACACTTCCGCCAAAGCCATCATCAATGTTTTTCTGGGTAGTTATCTTAATGACAGATTGCACATTACTTGCGTATCGACTATTTGGATTTAGCATCACCTCCACGTTTTTAATCTGGTCACTTTTCAACAGTTGCAGTTCCTTGGGATTGTTGACTTTTCTGTTGTCGATGTATATGGCAGGCGCTCCCCGGCCTATCACCTCTAAATTATTATCACGGTCGATAATAAACGGTAGTTGTGAAAGTACGTCATTCGCTGTTCCGAGTTGAGCCAACACCGTCCCCTCAATATTGGTCTGCAGTCCATTCGCAGTCACCATGTATAATGGCCGATGCCCTTTCACAACCACCTCGCCCAGCGTCTGATTGTCGGGCTGTATCTGAATGTCACCCACATTTCCTTGCCGTGCGTCTATATACCTTATTGTATATCCTACGCTCGATACTTTCAGCAGACCGTCTTGCTTGTCGGTGCTGATGCTAAATGTTCCATTGTCCTTGGTGACGGCTCCCACGATGAAAGCGGAGTCGGCACGGTTGACGAGCGCGACATTGGCAAATGGCATCGGCTGGGACTGCTCGTCAATCACCCGACCAGATATTACTGTTTGTGCCACTACATTTGGTATCATAGGCAGAAAATATAAAGATGTAACTAGACATTTCAATCCATGCATATACTTTATTAGTATTTTGATATATTAATACAATTGATTTTAACTATAACTACTCTTTATTTTTCTTTATTCATTAATTAAATTAATGGATCCATTAGATCGCTTTAACTCATAATGTTTTATCAAGCATTCGGTGAAATACTTTTTATCCAATCTCTTGTCATTCCTAACAGAACATAAATCGTAACTGCCTCCTTCAAATTTATTTTTTAAACGATATTGCGGACATCCCCCTCCGCATATTGGGAAATAGAAACAATCCCGACATTTTTCATTTTCAAAAACTGTACCCTCCGTCAAATATTTTGCAAGCAAATCTACATTTTTAATATTGTCCTCACAAATGTTTCCTATTATTTTATTGGGATTACTCACATCATTCCAGCATTTATACAATTCTCCTTCAGGTCCAATTATATATGAATTCTTTCTCACCGCACTACACGATTTGTTTCGCAATTCTGGATAATAACCTACCTTAAGACCATCTTCTTCTAAATCAAAGTAGAAATTTCTCTTTGAGTCCTCTATTATCGATGGAACCATCATATTTGTGCTATTTTCGTTATCTATTCTAATAAAGCCAGGATAGACATGGACATTCTTACCACCCCATCGTTCGTTGAATTTCTTATATAATGAAGCAAATGAATACTTGTTGTTTTCATCAATATTGATTCTAATGAAAACTCGTGTTGAAGGCATTTCCTCCACTATGACATCAATATTGGATATGATTCGTTCATATGTATTATTATCATTACACGTATATCTGGATTTATTATGTTGCGATTGCTCTCCATCAATCGTTATCTGTATATCAGACAAAGGATATTTTTTAAAGAAAGAACATTTAGCCTGATCAAATAAATATCCATTTGTAATAATTGAATGGCTATTGAGAGGTATAATAGATTTGTCCTGTATAAGTTTTAAAATAATTTTTATTTTCTCAAAAGCCAAAAGTGGTTCACCACCATACCACATCAGATTTAATTTTTTTGAATCGCTATGTTTATTAATAAATTCAATTAGTTTTTCTATTACGTTATCTGATATTGTCTTATTTGTTTTGTTCTTTTCGAAACAATAAGGGCATTTGAAATTGCAAGATGTTGTCGGTATTATATTAATAGTCAATTTTGTTGAGCAGAACCGATCTAAGCAATTCATTAGTTTGGAACGATTGTAATATGAGTATTTGTCATTTTTGCTGATAATAATTTTATGCTTTATAAGCATATCAAGAGTTTCTTGCGAAACAGATATAAATTTATTTTCATTGATATGTTCAATATACTCGTAGATTTTATCCGATATCTCAAAAAAACAATTATTCTCACTATTGTATACTAAGCACTTTCCATTGTACTTAAATATATGCGTATATATAGATTTTATTAATTCCATTCCGAATGATATTTAGATTGGAGAGATACGATTAGTACCTCTCCAATGCAGTGTTAGCCAATTGACAATGATGTTTTTATATCGCCATTTTGAGAATTGTTTCCTCCATCTCCACATGTGTTACAATGGTCACAATCATCCTGTTTGTCAATGCTATTAAAACCACCAACAATCATACTAAGGGTCAAATCATCCATGACCTCACCATTCTCAATGATAGAAAAATTTTCTTCTTTCATATTTTTGTTTTTTTATGTTTTGCCGCCTATTTACGTAATTTGGCATCCACGCCTATTTACCAGTGTGGTCTGGATATAATCATGTCGACTTGATTAATCATAATAAAGTTCATTATCTGTGAGAATACATTTTCACCTAATTATTACTTTTATCGAATGTTCCTACATATATGTCTCCGTAACCTGTGGTAATCACAATCACATATTCACCATTTCCGTATTCAGAAAGGTCATAGGAAACAACATTTCCATAATTCATATGAGGATTATCATAGATTATTTCATTGCCATTATAATATATGACTATACTTCCATATCCAAGATTTTCCTGAAATGAAATGTTTAGAAATTCAGAATTTGAATAGTAGATTGCATTAATAACGTTCACGTTTTGAGGAGGTGAGCGCCAAATATCAGTTGGAAATTTGATACAACTATTTGCTTCTGATACTTCAAAATAGTAAATGCTACTATATGTAGCTGAGTTTGCATTAATTGCAAAACAAACCATGAATAGAATAGCGAAAAAAATCTTTTTCATACCTTTGAACTTTTTTGGCTGCAAAGATATGATGAAATTTTCGTTACTGCAAATTGCTTTTGCCTATTTGTTGCACCATAGAAATATGTATCCGCTGGAAATCAGATGGTTAAGAAACTATCCTGCATTTTTCTGGGCTGTATTTGCAACAAAAATTATAATCGTGTTTTCTTCTTTATTCTGGATCTGGTAGAACGTACGGTTGTATCCGAAACACCTAAAACGTCTGCAACATCATAATCGTCATAACCCAAATCTTCGAGAATCAAGAATACATATTGGCGAACACTTAGAGGCGTATATCGCTCTAACCAGCTAGAGAACACCTTATTATTTATGATTTTATAAAAGTCAACCAATGAGTTTAAATCCTCATCAGAATAATGAACTATTGGCTTTTTATTCTTTATTACCTCATAGATTGTATGTCCTTTTTGCAGTTCTGACATGATAGATTTATAGAGTGTTGATATATTGTCTTTCAGTTCATCAATCTCCTTTTGCTTTGACCTGTCAGATGTCTTTAGTATCTTTATTTTATCTATGTTTTTGCTGATTTCTTCCTCGTAATTAGATACTTTGCTTACGTACAATCCTATTTCATGTTGATACATACTTACTTTTTCTGAAAAGCTTTCTATTTCGGATTTGTAAGTTTCATTCTTGTTGGTGAGTGTATTTATAGTGCTGTTATATGATCTGACCCTCCTATGGTGAAAACGCAGAAAAACAAGAAGGGCAATACTGGCTAAAAAGGCAATAATAAGAGTATATAATATCTTTTGATATAATTCCGACTCGGATTTCGCTCTATCAAATTTTAACTGAAGTTCTTGTACTGTTTTAGAGTTCTTGTTAATTGTATCATTCAGACTATCCAGTTTTAAGAAAATGATATATGCGTCATTGTAGTTTCCAATTTCTGCATAATAATTTGCGACCATTTTATAGAGCTCTTTTTTAATCTTCACGTCGTTTATCGACAAAGCACGATCCCAATATTCCTTTGCTCTTATAGTGTCACCTCGTAAATATTCAATTTTTCCAAGTAACATCTTTGCATGAGGATTAGGGTGTATAAAGTCAGATTGCAAAGCGTTATTCTTCGACATTTCAATTTCACCTTTTTCATAATACATCTCACCTACATCTACTAATATATCTGCTTTTAACACAGAATCAACATCATCAATATACCGTAGTCCAGATTCTAAATAATAATAAGCACTATCCGACAAGTTAACCGCTGCATATGAAGATGCAACCATAACAAATGCTCGACTGATTAGAGTCCTATCTTTAAGCTCAAATGAACTGTCCAAGAATTTTTTTGAATACTCCAGAGTTAAAGTTGTATTATCTGTACTATAGTTCAAATAGCTAAGTCTTTCATAGATTTTGTTTGTTATCCGGGAATATCCATATTCAATAGATAGACTTTCCGCCTTCTTCAAATATTGAGCACTCACTTCAAATTGTTTTTTTGCATAACTCATCATTCCTTTATAATAATATGAATCTGCTAAATGATAAGAATCATTATTATTCTCAAAAATCTTAATACTATAGTCTATTAAAGAATCGTTATCTGGGACTTTTTGTTTTTTTATGTTGGCAGATGTATATAATAAACCATATAATGCTTTTAATTGATTATCTTCCAATGCCTCATAATTTATTTCTCTGAGAATAGATAATGTGCTGTCAGGACTTTCGTTAATAATATGCTCTGCCATTTCAAGAGATTTACTAATATTGCTCTGTGAGCATGACATTAAGATTGCCATAACGGTAACAAATAACCAGGGCGTATAAGATTTTTTTATACTTATATTTGTATTATAGTTCATAATCAAAACATTTATATATTGTTTGTGCAAAAATACGGATTTATGACCGAACCGCGAAAGATACTGAACGGTATTTATAAATTTTTAAGAATACTGTATCATTTTGAATATAAAATTCTATCAAAATGGCTCAAAAATAGCATCACTCGCCCAAAAGGGAAGCAAGTCCACTTATATATGAACGTATTTGTTTATTGGTATTAAAAGATATAATATTAGATCGAAATAATAAGGCGCCGCATGTTAATTGAAAGTAAGTTTTAAATGAATTGATTAACCTTGGATTATCTTTCATTACCAGAGCATTTTGGGCAATATATTGGATTTCTTCCTCAATATATGATTCTATAACATTATCAAAGTTTGGATATAATTTTCTCGCCTGAACTATAATATTCAATAATGCCGGATTAGGATCTACTTGCCCATAATTCTCCGTTATATCTGTGCAAATCCTCTCAAAAGGAGTACGATAATAGCTAAAAAAACCTGTTATAGTTGAATTCGTAATAGAGACACAACTGATTTCTGATGAGTCAAACTTGCGAAGAAATCTTTCTAAAATAATGGAATTGAATAATTCACTCTTGTTCTTGAAAAAGTAAAAAATGGCTCCACGTGTCTTTCCAATAGAACTTTCTATCTGCTCTATTGTAATTGCCTCCCAATTATAAACAAATAGCAATTTATATGTTTGAGACAAAATCAGTTCGCGAGTATCTTTTTTTCTCTGCATAAAAAGTATGGGAACATTCACTTTCAACAAGCCATTGGGAGAGGCCGTAACGAAGTGAAGTCCCATACTTATATGATATGAGCACATATAGTACAAACTTCACATCTGTCTCGTTACTTCTTTTTCCCAATTTTAGTTGAAGACAAATATGAACCCTTAATTTTGTGCAAAGATACGAAGAAATATTTGATTAACCGTTCTTTTTAACAGTCAATAACACTACTCCATAAGAAAATCTTCCGCTTTCAGGCACTAACAATAATATTTTCTCTCCATCACAAAGAGATTTTGTTTTTACCAATTCATCCAATGCAGCAAAGATAGAAACGGAACCAATATTGCCAACACTGGTCAAATTCGTGAACCATCTGGACTCGTCAAGCGGAATTTTTCGACGCTGGATTTCTTCATCTAACTTATGATAAAAAAACATTGATGATATATGAGGTATCACATAATTGATTGAATTGGGATCTATGTCATGTTTTTGAAAAGCATACACTATCGCATCAACAAACAATCTGATTGCATGTTCGTTTAGGATTTTAACATTTTGCTTGACACACCAAATGGATTGTTTAGCACGTTGTTCATCATTAAAATGTTTCCAACCTATCAAAACACCCTGTTCATCAAGATCTCCCCCCATATACATACATGTTGGTTTGTCATTAGCATATGATATGGTTTCTATCCAATCAATACGAAGATTTAAATCATTATGTGGACTATTTTCTAACAAGCAACATGCTGCCCCATCAGACAACATGAATCTTAGGAAATCTTTCTCAAAAGCGATAAGGGGATTCTTTTCAATTTTTGCTTTTGCATTATACTCTTCTTCAAATTGTCTTGAGAAGAGTATCGGAGATATTAGTTCAGACGTAGAACATATCGCATTTTGAGAATTGTCAGACAAGATTGACATATACGCAGCCTTCAGTGATGCAATGCTTGTCATGCAAACTCCAGAAAAAGAAAAAATCTCCAGCGGATGATTAAAAGCCTCTCCATGTACCATTGACGCATGGGATGGTAGAAATTGATCTGGTGACGCTGTTCCACAAGATAAAACCTGAATCATAGAGAGTTCTTCTGGTGACAGCATCTTCTTAATGGCTAATGCTGCCAGTTGAGCATTTGTATGAGTTATGTTCTTTTTCTTGTCAAGAGCATAATACCTACATTTAATACCATTTTGTCTGAGGATAATGCTCCTCACTCTTGAAGGCCTGCCACCTATCAAACCTAAATAATCTTCCATTTCCTCGTTTTCAACAGGATTGTTCGGGAAATAGGATGATGTTCTCGTAATAAAAACCTCTTTTGCCATAATTACATACTATTTGTTATGTTGGGTGCAAAAATAGTAAAAAAACGGCAAATAACAAACTATTTCTTTATAAAATCATAAAAATTAAGCATTTGTTCCAATAACTGATTGGTATTTAAGCCATCAGAAAACGAATTCATTAGAGTTAAACCATAATATATACAAACGAATTGTTTTGCACTATTTAAAAAATCTATGTCCTCTCGAATCTCTCCATTTTCTACACCTTTGTGTAAAACAGACACCCACATACTTATATCATTATTAACATTATGCCTATACCATGTATTCACATCAGGGAAAAAAGTGCTTGCCTCAAGTATCGTTGAAACATAAGCTCTGCTTGCGTTGTCCCTAGACATGTCCGGGAGTAATTCATATAGGCTGTCCATAGTTTCTCTTACACCTTTTATATAAAGATTAATATAATCACGGACAGAAGTGTAATCAGAACTGTTTACTTTAGCGGATATATTTTGTCTATCAATAACAAAATGCTTTATAATATCATGAAACAAGTCCTTCTTATCCTTTGCATAATAGAAGATGGCTCCCCTCGTTAAACCTGACTCATTCTCAATGTCACTTAAAGACACACCTTCGAATTGTTTTACAAGAAAAAGCCTAAATGCAGCTTTATACAGGGTTTCTTTGTTACTTTTGCGCATAATTTTCTTAATTTTGGCACAAAAATACATAAATAATTTCATATTTCAATGAAAATTCGTAATTTTGTGCAACATACCGATAAGTTTGGTATGGGCATGGGTCCTGTTGTGTCAACAAAAGGGAGAAAATAGTAACGCGCAACAGGTCCATGCTTTTTCTTTTTTTATTGGAATAGCTTTTTTATAAGGAGACTCTTTCTAATATAATAAGGTAGAGATATTCTTTCATAAAATATGATGAATATTGCAAAATTTACGACCAAACAATTAAAAAACATTAAATTCTGCATTTTTCTAAATGTTTTGCGAATTAGTTTACATACTATTTAGTATCTTTGCAGCATACTGATTGATATTTAAATTGTATTTCATATGGCAAAACTAAATATTGGAATGTCTTTTTCTGGAGGTGGTTACAGGGCTGCCACATTCCATTTGGGTACACTTTCATTTCTGAATACGATTCATATTGATAATGAAAAATCATTGTTGGATTGTGTTTCAGTAATGTCAACCGTCTCTGGTGGCACTATTACAGGACTTAAATATATGCTTGCATTGGCCCAGAAGCAAGACATCAATGCTATGGTGCGAGAATTATTTGACTTCCTTTATAAAGAGGATCTAATTGAGGATGCATTTGCAAACATAGAAAAGGGACGGACAGGCCATGGGGCATCATTAATCAAAATCATGGCAAGCATTTATGATGCCAAGT
>Ga0247608_10003299_pt1 | contig 19008 bp, 15 predicted proteins | sample 176DNAGHGlowgp2_FD_193490 | JGI IMG/M metagenome (GOLD analysis project Ga0247608, IMG submission 193490) | Sheep rumen microbial communities from Palmerston North, Manawatu-Wanganui, New Zealand - 1766 DNA GHGlow gp2 | ecosystem: Host-associated > Mammals > Digestive system > Stomach > Rumen ...
AGTTGGACAGACTTGCAAGACGTTGTTCCCGCAAGAGCCTTAATCTCTTCAAGGACTCCTCGCGCGAACGCGGATGCGCTTTCCAATAGGCAACACTCGCCCTCATTTCGGCATTCACCCGCTTGTGATAATCGTTCAGCTTGATCTCCATTCATTCTTCGTTTTTATTTCTGATGGCAAAGTTACGATAAATAATTGTAATTTGCAAGCTTCTTAAGATTTATTTTTCATGGCACGGATAGCTTCTTATATAAGATTGTAAAGTATATTCATTGTAAATTAATCAAGGCAAAACCGCCCTGAAACGCCCTAGAACCGTGCCTTGGAGTTTAGATAGACTAAAGTGGGACTTTAGGCTAAGTAAAGTCGGAGTTTAGGCTAAGTAAACTCTGGGTTTAGTCTAGGGTGTCTCAGGGGGCTGTTTATGACAATCTGTAGTGTCAGTATTTTTCGCAAATACCACCAACAAGACAAAACGTTTTGAATGAGTTTCTGAGAACAAAAAGTTGAGTTTTTACAATTGTTAAATTAGAAGCCAATTTGCTGATATTCAGCATTTTAAATGCATGGTTTTGAGTTTTTGATACCTTTTCCCCAAAAAATTATTTTTTTATAATACATAAAATAGAATTTTTGGCGATTTGCCCTCAAAAACTCAACAAACACCACGTAAAAGGCTGTCTGACAGTCGGTTACAAACTATCAGACAGCCTTCAAAAACTCAACAAAAACTATTAGGCGTTCAGAACGGCACAGGATGCTGCTGGATGTAATCGGCGATGTCGAACTTCCGATCGCCCTCCGGTGCCATTTGCAGGCAGATGTCGAAGACAGTGAAGTTTGCCAGATCGGCCATCTTACGGATTGAGGTGCTCCACTCGGCGATGGCGTCACTGTCGGGGATGACGATCACGTAGCGCCCCTAACCACAAAAAAAATCAAGTAAATCCTTGCTTGTTTCGGAAATCTTTCGTATCTTTGCAATCGATAAGAACCAATTAACGATAACATGATGAGGAAACTATTATTTATTCCTACGTTACTATTGTCCATGGCGGCATCTGCGTCGATACTTATGGTCAATGGCGTGAATGATCAGAATCAGTCGCAGACAGCATCTTTGGAAGTATGCTCTTTCGATCCCGGAACATTGAATCTGGTTGATAAAATCGTGGAACTCGATGAAGGAACTGTGATTGGGGAAACAAAGAGTGTGAAGGCTACTATCGGAGCCAACGACAGGTACAAACAAGGCCCTACAACTGTACAGGTAACTATCGGAGATCAGGCCATCAGCGGTGGCATCGTGGGGGATACCAACCCTAAAGATGCAGACGGACTGACACCCAGCATTACGCTTTGCGAACCTACTAGTGGCTGTTTTGTGCGTTTCGATGCAAAAGCAGACGGCTGGCTCTATCTCATCATTTGGGCCAATTCAAACAAGGCCTACACCGTGTTTGAGGAAGGAGCGGCCATCGGCTACACCTTTGCTGCCATGGGTGGGGAGAATAGCGACCTCGGCGCTGTCTACCAGTACACCCTGCAAGGTGGTGGTGAGTACAACTACCTCTCTGATGCTAATATCACATTGGTGGAGACTGCTGAGCGCGAGTACCTGAAGGCTGCCAAGCCCTCTATATATGCAGCCCGGCTTACTATTAACAGTGAAGGCAATGAAACCTGGTATGGCGAAGATTTGAAAAAGAAAGGTGCCGGTGTCATTGTGTTTCCCGTTTTCAAGGACTGCAGATATGCCGTCAATGCCAATGGTTCCAAACTTATTTCCGCTGGATTTGCCTTCAACACAGAGGACAATCTCACCATCAAGTCTGGAGATGTGACGATTTACAAACCGATTAACAAAGAGGTCGCAAAAGAAGTGGAAATCGACGGTTTGCTTTATGACCTGAATCTTCCAAAGACAGGCGAAGCCCAGTTGATACAGAGTAAACAGGGCTATAGCGGAGATGTCAAGATTCCTGAGAGTGTCTCATACGAAGGCCAGTCGTATACTGTCACAACCCTCGATAATTCTGCGTTTTGGGGATGCGAGGACTTGACCTCTGTACACATCCCTCTGAGTGTCAAAAAGATTTGCAATCATGTATTTCAAGGATGCAAGAACCTTGCTTCGGTCATCGTCCCGGACGGGGTTATTGACATTGGCTTGGAAGCATTTAAGGATTGTAGCTCGCTGAAGAAAGTTGTGTTAGGAAGGAATGTTACTAGTATCGGATCTAACGCTTTCGGCGGGTGTGCTCTTGAAGACGTTTCCTTCCTATATGTTAATCAGAAGGATCTGTATGTGTCGGTTGATGCTTTTGCGGAGCCTGGTACAATTATCAATGCCACGCTTCATACTTATGATGGTAATATCATAGCACAACAGCCATGGTGTTGGTTCGCACAGAATAAGAGTATTCAAAAGGGCGATGCCAATGGAGACTGTGTCATTGACGCGGCCGATGTGGTTGCCGTGGTCAATTACATCTTGAGAAAGCCTAATGCTATTTTCGTCTGGTCGGCAGCTGATGCGGACAATAATAAGACTATTGATTTTGACGATATTGCCGCTATCGTCGATATAATAATTCCGAAGAAGTTATGAAACAGCTATTATTATTCCTGATGATTGCCCTGCCGTCGGTGGCCTGGGCTGATGACAGCGGGACGTGCGGAAACGATCTGACGTACCACTATGTAGAGTCGACCAAGACGCTGACCATCAGCGGCTCGGGAGCAATGAATGACTATTCTAATTATTCTAATTTTTCCCCTTGGAAATCGTATGCGGAAAACATCCTTAAAGTGGTTATTGGCAATGGTGTGACCAGCATCGGCGATTATGCTTTCGAAGATTGCAGCGAGATCAAGACTGTGGTGTTACCCGACGGTGTGACCAGCATCGGGGATGGTGCTTTCAGTGGATGCACCAACCTCTCTTCAGTCAAGATGCCTCAAGGCTTACAGACCATTGGGGCATCCGCCTTTTACAGCTGCAAGAACCTCATAGAGGCCACCATCCCCAACAGCGTGACAAGCATTGGTAGCAACGCCTTTATGTATTGCCAAAGTCTGTCAAGGGTCATCCTTCCGAACAAGCTGGAGAAGATTGAAGACAACACTTTCTATTATTGTATAAGTCTGGAGACTGTCGTTATACCCACCGGCGTGACAACTATTGAAAAAAATGCCTTCTCGAACTGCGATCGCCTGTCTGCGGTCACGATCCCTGGCACGGTGACGAGCATCGGTGACAAGGTCTTCTCATCTTGTTCCGTGCTCAAAACGGTCACCATCCCCAACAGCGTGCAGACATTAGGCAAATGGGTTGTTTACAACTGTGTGAGTCTGACATCCTTCGTAGTCCCTGAAAAAGTGACCAGTATCGGAGACAAAACCTTCCATAATTGTGACAACTTAAGGTCTGTGACATTTCCGGCAGGCTTGAAGGAGATCGGCGACGAGGTCATCTATTCGTGTGAAAAACTGAAGGAAATCAAGGTGCTGGCTACGACACCGCCCACGGCCACAGACAATTCGTTCGACAAGTATACCGCTATACTGAAGGTACCTTACTCGGCGCTGCTCACCTATCAGAACACAGCACCCTGGAACAAATTCACTATCACGGCGCTGACCAACGACGACCTCGTGGTGAAGAAGTGTGCCAAGCCCGTCATCAGCTATGCCAATGGCGAGATCTCTTTCTCATGCGAGACTCCCGACGTGGAGTTTGTCTACACCATCGGCAGTTCGGGAGCCGATATTGGTTCGAAGGCATCGCTCGTGGGCAACCTTTTCGTCACCGTGTTTGCCACCAAGTCGGGCTATGAAGACTCGGAGACCGTTATCGGCGAGTTTACACCTCAGGGACGTCTGGGCGACCTGGACGGCGACGGCAAGGTGAATGCCGCCGACCACGTGAAGCTCACGAACATTATCATGACCTCAGCCGAATAAATGCATAAGAAAAGAGAGGCGATCGTTGGTCGCCTCTCTTTTTCGTGTAAGTTGTTTCAATCTATCGGCCTGATGGTGTACCTTTCGTTTGAATTGTAGTCGCGGTCCTTGTCTTTGCCGAAGTACTCGAGCACGTATTTCTTGCTCTTGAGCCTCGTGACTCGGATCAGCACTTCCCTGTAGGTGACACGATCGTTTTGGAGGTAACTCTCGTAGGCATTATAGGTCGTGGACTTCTTGGTCTCTGTGTTCTTGACCAACTTGAAGGCGGAGATGGTGCGTTGGCTCTGGGCGATATCGATATACAGGCTGTCGCCCGTGAAGCGGAACAGCAATTCTCCACTCTGTGACAGATATTTCCCGTTGAGTTCGATGGCGTGCGACTCAAAGGCGCAGCACAACATGAGACTTAGAAATAATAGCTTCTTCATTGTTCTTGTTTATTTAACCGTGAAATCAAGTGACTGGAGATCCTCATCGCGCGAGGAGGTGCCGTAGAGGATCTGGTAGCGGCCGGGCTTGACGGAGAGCTCGTCGATGGCCTCGTTGTAGTACTCGAAGGCCTCGCCGTCGAGAGTGATGGTGGCCGTCTTGGTCTCACCGGCATTCAGATCTAGCTTCTGGAATCCCTTCAGGGCCTTGATGGGTGCGCCGGGATCGTCGAGGGCCTTCACGTAGACCTGTACGGTCTCGGTGCCTTCGCATTTGCCAGTATTCGTGACACCAACGGTGAGTGTCACCTTGCCGTCGGCCTTCATCGACTTCTTGGAGAGCTTACCCTTGCCGAGGGCGAAGGTGGTGTAGGAAAGTCCGTAGCCGAAGGCATACTGCGGCTGTCCCTCGAAGTAACGATAGGTGCGGTTCTTCATCGAGTAGTCGAGGAAGTCGGGCAGATCGTCGTTCGAGCGGTAGAACGTGACGGGCAGCTTGCCGCCGGGGTTGAAGTCGCCGAAAATCACCTCTGCCAGCGCCTTGGCGCCACCCTGACCGGGATACCAGGCCTGCAACAGGGCATCGTATTCTCCCTCTACGCTGCCGAAAGCGATGGCGGAGCCGGAGCAGTTGACGAAGATGACGGGACGGCCCGTGGCGTGCATGGCCTTGACAAGCATCTGCTGAACCTTCGGCAGTTCGATGGTCTGCTTGTCGCCGCCTTCACCCTCCATGCGGGCGCTGATGCCGCCGATGATGATGATGGCGTCGGCAGCCTTCACCTCGTTGGCGAGCTCGGTAAAGTCGACCAGCTTGCGCTCGCAGATGTCACCGCGGAGCATGGCGAACTGGCCCTTGCCGCGACGGTATTCGATGACGACATCGTAGTCCTTGCCAGCCTCGACGGGGAACGACTTGTATTCTACACGACGGCCGAATCCGAAGCCGAAGCCGCGACGGCCACCGCCCTTGTTCTCTTCCACAACCTCGCCGTTGACCTTCAGCACGTAGCCGTTGTCGCTCGTCAGCGTGTACTTCATCTCGCCTGTGAACGTGGCGGTATATTTACCGCTGATGCGGACACAGATATTGTCGTTGCTGACACCCTCGGCGAAGCCCCAGGCTCCGAAGGTGGAGAAGTTCAGCTCGTTGTAATAGCCGCTCTTGACGGGAGCCGGCGTCTCGCCCTCAAACGGCGACTGCTCGCTGTTCCAGAACTCCACGAGCACGCCCTTGCCGTCGTTGAAGTCTTGCAGGTGGTGGATGGTGTTATATTCGTCGTTCAGCTCGCAGGCCTTCTGGCTGATGATCTCGCCGGGGAAGGCGTTTCTGATGCCCTCGAGCAGCGAGTGCTGGTGGGCCTCGGTGGGCGTGCCGCCATAGTTGCCGTTAAGCAGTTCCACGTCGTCGATATTCGGACCGATGACGGCCAGCTTCTTCAGGTTCTTGGAGAGTGGCAGGATACCCTTGTTCTCCAACAGCACCATCGACTCGCGGGCGGCCTGTGTGGCGAGTGCATCGAACGACTCGCTGCTGATGACCTCGGGGCCGAGTTTCGCCCAGGGCAGCATGTCGGCGGGGTCGAACATACCGAGCTCGAAACGGCCAGTGAGCGTATAACGCAGATGCTTGTCGAGGTCGCTCTCCGTGATGAGTCCTTTCTTCAGACCCTCGGTCAGCGACATAAACACCTTGCCGCACTCGAGGTCGGTGCCGTTGAGAACAGCGTCGACAGAGGCGGAGAGTCCGTCCTTATGCGTCTCGTGCTGACCACGGTTGAAGAAGTTGTTGATGGCATCGCAGTCGGTGAGCACGATGGCATCGTAGCCCCACTTGTTGCGCAGGATGTCGATGAGCAGACGGTCGCTGGTGCAGCAGGGTTTCCCCTCGAAGCGCTGGTAGGCGCACATCACCTCGCGCACGTTGGCCTTCTTCACCAGCGCCTTGAAGGCGGGTAGGTAAGTCTCCCAGAGGTCGCGGTTGGTGGGATCGACGTTCATCGAGTGGCGCAAGGGCTCCGGACCGCTGTGGACGGCATAGTGCTTCGCGCAGGCATGCGTCTTATAATAATGTGAGTCGTTGCCCTGCATGCCGAGTACGGTCTGCACGCCCAGCACGGCGTTCATATAGGGATCTTCACCGCAGGTCTCCTGACCGCGTCCCCAGCGAGGGTCACGGAAGATGTTTACGTTCGGGCACCAGAAGGTGAGCTCAGGGTTGCCGGGATAGTAGGTGACACCCATGGGAACGTTGTACAGTTTAGGATCATTGTGGTCGGTACGGTTCCAGTTGGCGCGAGCCTCGTCGCTCACGGCCGAGAACACGTCGTAGACCAACTTCTCGCTAAAGGCGGCTGCCATGCCGATGGGTTGGGGGAACACGGTATAGCCGCCCTGACGGACACCATGGCAGGCCTCGCTCCACCAGTTGTAGGAGGGGATGCCCAGACGGTCGACGGAAATCGACTTGTTCATCATCAGACCGACTTTCTCTTCGGGGGTCAGCATGCTGATCAGGTTTTCCACACGTTCAGCCGTCGGCAGCTGTGGATTCTGCCACGGGTACTTTTGCTGGGCCGGAGCAATAGCTGTCACGGCGGCCATCAATGTCAAAAACAATAATCTCTTCATATAATAAATAGTTTTGATAAGCGTTTCGAATTACAAGTTGGTTGATTGCGCTTGCAAAGATACGAATTTTATTTGTAATACATTGAAAAAGTAATAAAATGTAAGCCTTTTGAGCAAAAAAGTAGCAAAATATTTGTTGGTTACGATGGAAATGCTTACTTTTGCAGCCGAAAACGAATAAACGACAGAAAAAGTATGAAGAGTCTTAATCTACTGAACGGTCTCATTATTATTCGACTGCAGGGCGCAGTCGGAAGTGATAAGGCGTAGGTTAAGTTGACAGTTGATAATTGATAGTTGATAAACAAAATAGAGCCCTTCTCACTTCCGAGTGCGAGGGGCTTTTTGTTTTAGACATAAGGACATAAGAACATATATTATAAACGATGAGTGACAGACTTTACATTTTTGACACGACGCTCCGCGATGGCGAACAGGTGCCCGGATGCCAACTGAACACGGTTGAGAAGATTCAGGTGGCCAAGGCCCTCGAGCAGTTGGGGGTCGACGTGATTGAGGCGGGTTTCCCTGTATCGAGCCCGGGTGACTTCAATTCGGTGATTGAGATCTCCAAGGCCGTCACATGGCCCGTGATCTGTGCGCTGACCCGGGCTGTTGAGAAAGACATTGATGTGGCCTTCGAGGCGCTGAAGTATGCCAAGCACAAGCGCATCCACACGGGTATCGGCACCTCTGACGAGCACATCCAGTTTAAGTTCAACTCCACCCGTGAGGAGATTCTCGAACGGGCCGTGGCCGCCACGAAGTATGCCAAGCGTTACGTGGACGACGTGGAGTTCTATTGCGAGGATGCCGGCCGTACAGACAACGAGTACCTCGCCCAGGTGGTGGAAGCCGTGATCAAGGCCGGAGCCACGGTAGTCAATATTCCCGACACGACGGGCTACTGTCTGCCGCAGGAGTATTTCGAGAAGATCAAGTATCTGAAGGAGCACGTGGACGGCATCGACCGTGCCATCATCTCCACCCATTGTCATAATGATCTGGGCATGGCAACGGCCAATTCGCTGAACGGCGTGATGGCGGGAGCCCGTCAGGTGGAGGTGACTGTCAACGGCATCGGTGAGCGGGCCGGCAATACCTCGCTGGAGGAGATCGCGATGATCCTGAAGTGCCACAAGGGGCTGGACATAGAAACGAACATCAATACCACGAAGATCTATCCGACGTCGAGGATGGTGTCGAGTCTGATGAACATGCCGATTCAGCCAAACAAGGCCATCGTAGGACGTAACGCCTTCGCGCACTCCTCTGGTATCCATCAGGACGGCGTGCTGAAGAATGTGCATACCTACGAGATTATAGACCCGAAAGACGTGGGCATCGACGACAACTCGATCGTGCTCACCGCCCGTAGTGGTCGTGCTGCCCTGAAGCATCGTCTGCACGTGAACGGCGTGGATCTCGAAGAAGAGAAGCTCGACAAAATCTATGAGAAGTTCCTGCAGCTGGCCGACCAGAAGAAGGAGGTGACGGATGCCGACGTGCTGATGCTGGCTGGTGCCGATATGGCCGATGCCCATGCCGTGAAGCTCGACTTCCTGCAGGTGACTACTGGTAAGGGCGTGAAGAGCGTGGCCTCTATCGGTCTCGACATCAGCGGCCAGAAGTTCGAGGCGGCAGCCAGCGGAAACGGTCCTGTGGATGCTGCCATCAAAGGCTTGAAGAAGATCATTATGAAGCAGATGACGCTGAAGGAGTTCACCATCCAGGCCATCTCGAAGGGCTCGGACGACGTGGGAAAGGTGCACATGCAGGTGGAGTACGACGGCTCGCTCTATTACGGCTTCGGTGCGAATACGGACATCGTGACCGCATCGGTAGAGGCTTACATTGATTGTATCAACAAATTCAAGAAGGAAGACTGATGAATACGTTATTTGATAAGATCTGGGACAGGCACGTGGTGCAGCAGGTGGAAGACGGACCTACGCAGTTGTATATCGACCGCCTGTATTGTCACGAGGTGACCTCGCCGCAGGCTTTCGAAGGCATGCGGAACAGGGGACTGAAGTGTTTCCGTCCGCAGCAGATATATTGTATGCCCGACCACAACACCCCCACCCACGATCAGGACAAGCCCATCGAGGATCCTGTATCGAAGAAGCAGGTGGACACGCTGGCCAGGAACGCCGCCGAGTTCGGACTGACGCATTACGGTATGTTCTCGAAGGACAATGGTATCATCCATGTGGTGGGTCCTGAGAAGGGTCTTTCGTTGCCAGGGATGACAATTGTCTGTGGCGACTCGCATACCTCCACTCACGGGGCAATGGGTGCTGTGGCCTTCGGTATCGGCACCTCGGAGGTGGAGATGGTGATGGCCTCGCAATGCATCCTCCAGCAGAAGCCGAAATCGATGCGCATCAGCATCAATGGTCAGCTGGGAAAGGGTGTAACGGCGAAAGATGTAGCCCTCTATCTGATGGCCCGGCTGACGACATCCGGTGCCACGGGTTACTTCGTCGAGTATAGCGGCGATGTGGTCAGGGATATGTCCATGGAAGGTCGCCTGACACTCTGTAACCTCTCTATTGAGATGGGAGCACGTGGCGGTTTTATCGCCCCCGACGAGACGACATTTGCCTATCTGAAGGGTCGGGAATTTGCACCGAAGGGTGAGGAATGGGAGAAGGCCGTCAGCTACTGGAAGACACTTAGAAGCGGAGATGACGCTGTGTTTGATAAGGAGTTGATATTCAATGCGGAAGATATCGAACCTCGAATCACTTATGGAACCAATCCCGGTATGGGTATCGGTATCACGGAGGCTATCCCTGAGAAGGGTGGAGTAGGCTTCGAGAAGGCGCTCGACTATATGGGTTTCAAGGCTGGACAGAAGCTGATTGGCACGAAGGTGGACTATGTGTTCCTTGGGGCTTGTACCAATGGTCGGATCGAAGACTTCCGCGCCTTTGCGTCGATCGTGAAGGGTAGGCAGAAGGCTGCCGATGTGGTGGCTTGGCTGGTGCCTGGTTCATGGGCCGTAGACCGTCAGATCCGCGAGGAAGGACTCGACCAGGTGCTGGAAACCGCAGGTTTTGAGATCCGCCAGCCAGGCTGTTCGGCTTGTCTAGCGATGAACGACGACAAGATTCCCGCAGGCAAACTCAGCGTGTCGACCTCCAACCGCAACTTCGAGGGTCGTCAGGGTCCGGGTGCCCGCACCATCCTCGCATCGCCACTCACGGCCGCCGCAGCTGCCGTCACAGGTGTCATCACCGATCCAAGGACATTGATTTAAGTCTAAGGAATATATAAAAATATCATCCGTAGAAAGAAAATGAAACAGAAATTCGATATCATCACCAGCTCTTGCGTGCCGCTTCCGTTGGAGAATGTGGACACAGACCAGATCATACCCGCACGCTTCCTGAAGGCCACCACGAGGGAGGAGAGCTTCTTTGGAGACAACCTCTTCCGCGACTGGCGCTATCAGGCCGACGGCACGCTGAACAAAGACTTCGTGCTCAACGATTCCACCTACGGCGGCTGTATCCTCGTGGCAGGCAAGAACTTCGGCTCGGGGTCGAGTCGTGAGCATGCCGCCTGGGCTATCGCAGGCTATGGCTTCCGCGTGGTCATCAGCAGCTTCTTCGCCGATATCCACAAGAACAACGAACTGAACAACTTCGTGTTGCCTGTGCAGGTGAGTGAGGACTTCTTGGAAGAATTATTCCGGACCATCCAGAGTAATCCGGAAACTCAGGTGAAGGTCGATCTCCCCAATCAGAAGGTAACAAATCTCTCTACCGGCCGCAGCGAGCACTTCGACATCAACGGCTATAAGAAGCATTGTCTGATGAACGGGCTTGACGACATTGACTTCCTCGTACAGAACCAAGAAAAGACAGAACAATGGGAACAGCAGAACAAGTAAGCAAATACCAACGCATTCAGCCGTTCGTGGAGATCATGGACGCGACGCTGCGCGACGGTGAGCAGACCAGTGGTGTCAGTTTCCTGCCGCACGAGAAACTTATCATTGCCCGCATGCTTCTCAACGACCTGAACGTGGACCGTATCGAGGTGGCCTCGGCACGCGTGTCGGAAGGTGAGAAGGAGGCCGTGCGCATGATCTGCCGCTTTGCGGAGAAGATAGATAAACTCAGCCAGGTGGAGGTGCTCGGCTTCGTTGATGGTGGTCAGAGTATCGATTGGATCGACTCTTGTGGCTGTAAGACCGTCAATCTGTTGGCAAAGGGGTCTCTGCGCCATTGTCAGGAGCAGCTGAAGAAGACTCCCGAGGAGCATATCGAGGACATCACCCAGACGGTGAGATACGCCCGCAGCAAGGGTATGAACGTAAATCTCTATCTGGAGGACTGGTCGAACGGCATGAAGGACTCTCCTTTCTATGTCTATGAGGTGATGGATGCCCTCTGTGACATTGGTATCCGCCGCTTCATGCTTCCCGACACTCTCGGCATCATGAATCCCCTGCAATGTATCGAGTATTTCCGTAAGATGATGAAGCGCTATCCCGATACCCATTTCGACTTCCACGCCCACAACGATTACGACCTTGCCGTCTCGAACTCCCTCGCCGCCGTACTCAGCGGTGCAAAAGGACTCCATGTGACGGTAAACGGTCTGGGTGAGCGTTGTGGCAATGCGCCGCTGTCGAGTGTGCAGGTGATTCTCAAAGACCAGTTCAATGCCAAGACGAACATCCGCGAGGACAAACTCAACGACATCTCCCGACTGGTGGAGAGCTATAGCGGCATCGCCGTAGCCCCTAACCAGCCTATCATCGGCGACAACGTCTTTACACAGGTGGCAGGTGTACATGCCGACGGCGACAAGAAGAACGGGCTCTATCAGAATGCCCTCGTGCCGGAGCGCTTCGGGCGTCGTCGGGAATATGACCTGGGCAAGAATAGCGGTAAGGCGAACATCATTAAGAACCTCGAGGAACTCGGACTGGAACTGACCCCGGAACAGACGAAGCGCGTCACCCAGCGTATTACCGAACTCGGTGACAAGAAAGAACGTGTGACGCAGGACGACCTGCCTTTCATCGTCAGCGATGTGCTGAAGCACGATGCCCCTGAAGATAAGGTGAAGCTCGTCAGCTATGTTGTCTCTACGGCTTATGGTCTGAAGCCGGGTGCGAACATCAAGGTGGAAATCAACGGTCAGGAATATGAGGCGAGTGCCACGGGTGACGGTCAGTACGATGCCTTCGTGAAGTCGTTGCGCTATATCTACAAGAAGTACTTGAACCGTACATTCCCCATCCTGCAGAACTATGCTGTCACCATTCCGCCGGGCGGTCGTACCGATGCTCTCGTACAGACGGTCATCACTTGGAACGACAACGGTAAGATCATCCGTACCCGCGGCCTGGATGCTGACCAGACGGAAGCGGCCATCAAGGCTACCTTTAAAATGCTGAACATTTACGAAAACGAAAATAAGAACGAACTATGAACTTAAAGATTGCGATTCTTGAGGGCGACGGTATCGGCCCTGAGATTATGAAACAAGGCGTGGCTGTACTCGACGCGATTGCCAAGAAGTGCGGACACCAGTTTGAATACGAGTATGCCATCTGTGGCGCCCACGCCATCGACGAGGTGGGCGACCCTTATCCCGACTCAACACACGAGGTGTGTATGCGTGCCGATGCCGTGCTCTTTGCCGCTGTGGGTGACCTGAAGTACGACCTCAATCCAACGGCCAAGATCCGTCCTGAGACAGGTCTGTTGGCCATGCGTAAGAAACTCGGACTCTTTGCCAACGTGCGACCAGTGGCAACCTTCGATTGTCTGCTGCACAAGTCGCCGCTGAAGGACGAACTTATTCGTGGGGCAGACTTCGTGGTGCTGCGTGAGCTGACGGGCGGTATGTATTTCGGCGAGAAGCATCAGGATGACAATATGGCCTACGATACCGATATTTATACTCGTCCAGAGATCGAGCGTATCGTCCGCTTAGGCTTTGATATGGCCATGAAACGTAAGCGTCATCTGACGGTCGTGGACAAGGCCAACGTGCTGGCCTCCAGTCGTCTGTGGCGACAGATCGCCCAGGAGATAGAAAAGGAGTATCCTGAGGTAAAAACTGACTATATGTTCATCGACAATGCCTCGATGCGTGTGCTGACAGAGCCTCGTTTCTTCGATGTCATCGTGACGGAGAACACCTTCGGCGATATCCTCACCGACGAGACCTCGTGCATCACGGGTTCGATGGGACTGCAGCCCTCGTCGTCGTTAGGGGAACACACACCGTTGTTTGAGCCTGTTCACGGCTCCTGGCCTCAGGCAGCAGGACAGAACCTCGCCAATCCGCTGGCACAGATTCTCTCTGCCGCTATGCTTATGGAACACTTCGGACTGGAGAAGGAAGGTGCCCTCGTTCGTGAGGCCGTGAACGCTTCGCTCGATGCGAATGTGCGCACACCAGAAATACAGGTGGAGGGTGGCAAGCATTACGGCACCCGTGAGGTAGGAGAGTGGATTGTCAATTATATTAATGAACATTGAACATTGAGATATTTATTCTGTATACTATTCTGTTTGTCCCTGAGTACTGCAGGTGCGCAGACGAGGCAGGAGTGGCGTGATTCATTGGAAACGCTCAGCGCCAGTCTAAAGAAGGATCCTAATAATATCGACCTCCGTTTGCGGAAGGCGGAGGCCGATATCCAGTTGGAACGATGGGACTATGCGTTGGCGGAGTATGGTGGTATCCTGCGTGCTGACGACAAGAATCTTGCAGCCCTCTATTTTCGGGCCTACGTTCATGAGAAGTTGCGTCACTATGCAGAGGCGAAGGCCGATTACGATGCGTTCCTCGCCATCGAGCCCCTGCATCTGGAAGCCCGTCTGGGACTGGCTCATGTGTTGCAGAAGATGGGGCGGAAGTCGGATACCGTCGACGAACTGAACCACATTGTTCAGATGTTCCCCGATAGTGCTGACGCCTATGCCGCCCGTGCTGCCTATGAGACGGAACTGCAGCAGTACGAGGTGGCCGTCTACGACTGGGGAGAAGCCGTGCGCCGTCGTCCTGAGCATGCTGACTATACAGTTTCTATGGTCGATGTTCTGCTCCGTTTGGGGCGTAAGCGAGAAGCCCGTGAGGCCCTCGATGCCTTGGTCTCGAAGGGTACGCCCCGCGGTGTGCTGAAGGAATGGTACGACCGCATAAAATGACAAGGCTTCCTGTTTTTGCAAATTAATTCGGCAAATATGGCGTAAAGTGAGAAATAATGGGTAACTTTGTAGCCGATTTATGATAGCTTGTAAGAAACAGGTAGAAATAATGAAACGATTTTTATCAATCACTACGTGGCTTGTGGCCCTGCTCATAGTGGCCGGCTTCTTACTCTTCTTTGAAGCCGACCTGCTGTGGAAGTTGCAGGAGCAAAACCTCTTTCTGAACACATCGCAGTTCTTCAACGAACGGATGCTGGTACCAGGCGGACTACTGTCGTGGATAGGCACTTGGCTGACACAGTTCTTCTATTACCCCTGGCTGGGCACCTTGTTGCTCAGCGCTTGTTGGTTGCTGATGATGTGGCTTGTCAAACGGGCTTTCAAGGTGGCTGACCAATGGTGGGCTGTGATGCTTGTGCCTGTGGCATTGCTGTTGCTCACCATCGTTGACATGGGCTATTGGGTGTACTTGCTGAAACTGCCTGGTCATGCCTTTGTGGGCACATTAGGCGCCATTGCCGTTGCGGCCTTGCTATGGGCATTCCGCGCATTGCCTCAGCGCTTTGGTTTGCGATTGGCGTTCATCGTAGCTACGGCCATCGCGAGCTACCCGCTATTGGGCATCTACGGATTGGCTGCCACACTTCTGATGGGTATCTATATCTGGCAACTCGACCAGCCTCGCTGGCAGAAGATTCTGGGCTCTGTGTTGGCCTTGGGAGGTGCTGCCATCGTGCCACAGCTGTGCTATCGCTGGGTGTATTATCAGACAAATCTGGCCAATATCTACTATGCTGAATTACCGCTATTCGTCGTCACTGAGGAGCATCATAACTACTACCTGCCTTACTACGGCCTGGCGCTGTTCTTTGTGCTGATGGCTGTGTGGTCGAAACACATCGAAGTCGCCAAGAGAAAGATGCTGGGTAGTCTTATTCTTCAAGGAGCCTTGGTTGTCGTACTGGCATGGGGCGTGTCGCATTGGTGGTTTAGGGACGAGAACTTCCATCATGAACTCAGGATGCAGCGTTGCATCGAGCAGAACGATTGGGAAGGTGTGATTGCCGATGCAGCCCTTCAAGAGGATGAACCCACACGCGCCATTGTGATGATGAGGAATCTGGCGCTGAGTCGACTGGGAAGACAAGGTGACGAGATGTTTCTCTACAAGAACGGTTCAAAGCGATACGAGGCTCCCTTCGGCATGCGTCTGATGCTTTGTGTGGGGCCGATGCTTTACTATCACTATGGTATGATTAACTATTGCGCCCGTTTGAGCACAGAGATGGGTGTGGAGTTCGGATGGCGTGCAACCAACCTGAAGTATCTGGCAAAATGTGCCCTTCTGAACAAGGAAGAGCGTGCTGCAAACAAATACTTGGGAGTGTTGAAACATACCACCTTCTTTGGCGACTGGGCCAAGGAGGCGCGAGAGATGGATGAACTGAAGACGGTGGCACGCATGATGCACTATCCCAACTTGCTGACCAGCGACCAAGGCTATACGGAACGGTTCATCATGAGACGACTGGCTGAATGTACATATACCGGCGATGCGCTGTTTCAGGAGCAGACCTTATTGGCAGCGTTGTGGACCAAGGATAGTGAACAATTCTGGTATCACTTCAGCGACTACGCCAAGCTGCATCCCAACGGTCGTATGCCCCGCTATTTCCAGGAAGCAGCCTACTTGTATTGCATGCTTGAGGGGCGGGAGATCGTCAACCAGATGCCATTCGACCAGAGCGTGAAGCAGTCGTTTGACAGTTTCATGAGGGCTGCCGAGGCTTATGAAAATACGGAGGTGAACTATGGTCGTGAGGGATTGAAGGCCTTTAGCGACACCTATTATTATGATTATTACCTCATGAGAGAACTACCGGAGTATTGAACATTGAAGATTATGAAAAGATCAATATATCTTTTACCCCTTTTCTCCTTCATCCTCTTCTCTTGTGGCGTCAGCGTACCTGAGAGCTATACGGAGAGTCAGGAGTTGCCGAAGATTTATCCTGATGTCATCGATGTGACCATCCCGCAGAACATCGCCCCGCTGACCTTCGAGTTCGACGAAGAGGCCGAGGGCATGATAGCGCGCTATCAGAAAGACGGCGCAGAGGTGGTGTGTGAGGATAAGATGCAACCATCCATGAGCCAGTGGCAGGAGCTGACGGCACAGGCTGGCGACATCAACGTAGACGTGTTTGTGAAACACGACGGGCAATGGACGCACCACAAACCTTTCACCATCCACGTCTCAGCCGATAGCATCGACAGCTACCTGAGCTATCGCATCATCCCTTCGTCGTATATCAGCTACGAGGCCATAACCATCAGACAGCGTTGTTTGGAGAACTATGACGAGAGCATCATCTACGACAATATCCTCTGCGGATTCGAGGTGGAAGGGCAGTGTGTCAACTGTCACAACTACCAGCAATGGAATCCTGAGCGCATGCAGTTCCATGCCCGTCAGAAGTGGGGTGGCACCGTCATTGCCTACGACGGTGACATCAAGAAGGTGAACATGAAGAACGATTCCATCCTCTCTGCCGGAGTCTATCCAGCCTGGCATCCCTGGCTGAAGCTCATCGTCTATTCCACGGACAAGACGCTCCAGAATTTCCATACAACCGACCCCAATAAGATTGAGGTCTACGACGTGGCGAGCGATATCATTGCCTATGACATTGACAAGGGCGAGGTGACGAACCTGGAGAACGATACAACGGAGTTTGAGGTGTTTCCTGCCTGGGCGCCAGACGGCAAGACGCTTTACTACTGCAGCGCCCACTTTGAGCGTAAGATGCTGAACAAGCGGAAGGACTCGGAAATAGTGGATCGCCACCAAGAGTTGAAATACAATATCTATAAGAAGAGCTTCGATCCGGAAACGATGGAGTTCGGCCCTCGCGAACTGGTGTTTGCCGCCGATACGATGGACATGAGTGCCGTGCTGCCTCGCATCAGTCCCGATGGGCGATGGCTGGTCTTCACGATGGCAAAGTTCGGCTACTTTCACATCTGGCACCACGATGCCGATCTTTGGATGATGGACTTGCAAACGGGTGAGGCACAGCCGATGACAACTGTTAACAGCCCTGATACGGAGAGCTACCACACGTGGTCGAGCAATGGCCGCTGGCTGGTGGTGAGCAGCCGACGGGACGACGGCACGTTCTCCCGTCCTTTCTTTGCCCATGTGAATCAAGACGGACAATGTGGAAAACCCTTCGAACTGCCGCAGTACGATCCTGACTATAACCGTCAGCTTATGAGCAGTTATAACATCCCAGAGTTTATGCGGGGACCTGTTGAGATCACCCCTCAGACATTCGCTGATGTGCTGAAGGGCGACGGTGAGCCTGTGAAATACGTTCAGAAACTGTCTAAATAAAGATTTGGAAAGGAAGAGAGATATGGAAGAGAGTGCACTAAACAGATATCTGGATGAGATCGGCCACAGCTCGATGCTCACCGATGATGAAGAGCGCGAGCTTTCGCGTAAGATCCGTGAGGGTGACAAGCAAGCCTTGAGTAAATTGGTGGAGGCTAACCTGAAGTTTGTGGTGGCCGTTGCCCGTCAGTACAAGGGGCACGGTGTGGCGATGGAGGATCTTGTGAGCGAGGGAAACATCGGACTGATGAAGGCCGCCCAGAAGTTTGACGGCGACAAGGGCGTGCGTTTTGTCCGTTTCGCCGTCGGCCATGTGCGCACTCAGATTGAGAAGGCCATCGATCAGCAGGGTGGGCTCTATCGGGTACCCAAAGATGTTGCTGATGTGACGGTTGCCCGTCAGCAAAGCAAAGCCTTATCGGTGGATGCTCCGTTGGGCCATCGCACGAGCATGAGTCTACTCTCTGTACTCATCAACCCCGATGCGTCGCAAGCCGACGAGCGTGTGCACTCCGAGGCGATTGTGGAGGCTGCCGAGTTTGCCCTGCAGTCGCTCGATGGGCGTGAGAGTCAGGTGGTGAATGCTTTCTTCGGCATCAATCAGGAACGAGAGACGATGGCAGAGATTGCCGAGGACATGGAGTTGAAGCGTGAGCGTGTGCGGCAGATACGTGACAAGGCTGTGCGCAAGTTGCGCAAGGCGTATCGGCAGAAGCTCATGGAGCTGAGAAACCCGGCAAGATAAATACCCTTCCTGAGGATAGTCAGAGCTTACCATCCTGGTGGCAGCACGATGTTCTCCACGTCGTGAGCCTTTTCGAACAACGGAGAGATTTCATCATCCGTGAATCCGGCTATGCCACAGCCGATGCGGGTGACGAGGAAGGTGAGGGTAGGGTGCTCTTTGGCGAACTGGATGAACTCGTCCACATACGGACGGATGGTCTCTACGCCGCCCTGCATCGTTGGGATGCCGTAGCTCCGTCCCTGCAGACCTACGCCCTGACCCATGATGGCTCCAAACTTGCGGTAGGCAATCCATGCCGCTCCACCGCCATGCATTCCCTTTAGGTTGCTGCCGAAAACAAAAATCTCGTTCGGCTGCAAATGCGTGATAAGCTCTGGTGTTGTACGTTTTGTATTCATAAATAGTTCGATATATTATATTGCTCTATGAAAAAAAGAGTCCCACGATGTTGTTCGTAGAACTCCTTTTGCGGAGAGTGAGGGATTCAAACCCCCGATACCCGAAAGGGGTATACCGGATTTCGAGTCCAGCGCGATCGATCACTCTGCCAACTCTCCGATTGCGGATGCAAAGGTAATACAAATTCCTGATTCCACCAAAGGAATTGCGGGAAAGTTGCAAAAATTATTCGAAAGAAAGCTTTTGGAG
>Ga0247608_10003301_pt1 | contig 19001 bp, 12 predicted proteins | sample 176DNAGHGlowgp2_FD_193490 | JGI IMG/M metagenome (GOLD analysis project Ga0247608, IMG submission 193490) | Sheep rumen microbial communities from Palmerston North, Manawatu-Wanganui, New Zealand - 1766 DNA GHGlow gp2 | ecosystem: Host-associated > Mammals > Digestive system > Stomach > Rumen ...
GGTATGAACAGGTTTGTATCTTTATTTATCATAATATGGTCAACATCGACAAGTCTCATGTTTGTGTCTTGCATGTTGGCATAAAGGAGGTTCACGAATGAGAACTGAGCCTTTGTAAAATAGGCACCGGTAAGATTAGCGCCGCTAAAAGTTACATGGTCAAGTATAGCTCCATCAAAATGGGCACCGGTAAGATTAGCATTACTAAAATTTACATTTTGTAGTGTGGCATCCTGAAAGCGTGCATAGGATAGATCCTTAGCACTAAAGTCCTCATCCAGTAGATATTCATCGATAAAATTCGCTGAACGAACTCCCATTTCAGCATTTGCCATTAAGAATTTTTCATGTCGCTTTAATTGCTCAGCAATATCTTCTTTACTCATTATATGTACAGCTTTTGTTGCCATTTTCCTCTACTCCTTTCAAAAAGAAAAAGGGCTTTTAGCCCTCAAAAATCCTATATCTATTAAGAATTCGTGTTTCTGTTTCTTCATCGATCATGCTGATCGCTTTCATTTCAGAACAGACGTTCTTAATTTTTGTATAATCCTTTTTTCGGATTCCTTTGCCCAATTCCGTAATGTAATGTAATTTGTTTTTCATGATTTCTCTTCCTTTCTGAGAAGATACTTTTACTCTTCTCATATTAAGCGGTGATTTTTATGCGAAGAAAATATAAAGGACCTTATTAAGATCCTTTAATTTGGGTTACTCAGCAACATCTGCTAAAATATCTGCTATTTGTGCTTTTAGTTCTTGGTCATCAGTTTTAGCTGCTATTCCTCGCATAAGCATTTCTAAATATCCTTCGACACCCGATTCCTTGATTTTAACAAACACAGTTACTCCTTCAATAAGTTCCTGTTTAATAACCAAAATGTCATCAGATTCAAAGTAAATTTCAAAATTCCCATATTCAGTGATGCCTTTTAATGCTTCTGCTAATGCCTTTAACTTTTCATTCACCATAGTTTTTGTTCCTCTCTTTCTGGGTATTTCCCATTATAGGGCTTCCTTTTTATGCGCCTATAGTGTATGAGTTGACTATTCCTACACCAGAGTATATAATTGCGTCCTATCAAGTCCTAAGGAGGCGATGCTAAATGTTATACCCGTGCCCGGAGTGTTCTAATCAGGTAAGTGACAAGGCTGACACATGCCCAGCTTGCGGCTATCCACTTAAGAAGACCCGCAAATACAGTCGCAGACGACGTAAGCTTCCTAACGGTTTTGGACAGATATCTGAGATAAAGGGAAGAAACTTAGAGCGTCCGTACAGGGCCATGGTAACTGTGGATAAGACTGTTTACGGTCAGCCGATATCAAAGCTCCTAACACCGGTAGCATACTTTAAGACGTACAATGAAGCTTACGAGGCCCTTTTGGAATATAATAAGATGCGAGGTCGTCATTTTGGCTCAATTACAATGTCTGACCTATTTGACGAATGGTTTTCAAAAGAGCAGCAAAGACTCTCTCCATCCAGACAGAAATCCATACGTAACTTCTGGCTCCAATGTGAGAACCTATATAAGATTCAGATAACGTCGCTTACTATTTCTGATGTAAAAGAGGCAATAGCATATAACCCATCGTACAATTATCAATTAGGAGTAAAAGGCCTGATCACACGTATGCTTAATTACGCTGTTGAAAACGAGTACCTTCAGAAAAATATCCTGGCGTACATAAACCTCTCATTAGATGCACCGGTACCTGAGACGACGCATCACCTGTCTTATACGGATGAGGAGATGGAAACGCTCTGGCAGAATATCAATCCGACAACTGAATTCATACTCGTCCAGTGCTATACCGGCTTTAGACCATCCGAGCTGTTAAACATGCGCCTTTTAGATGTAAATATAAGCCAAAAAATTATGATCGGGGGTATGAAAACAGAAGCCGGAAGGGATAGAGTTGTTCCTATTCATCCAAAAATATACGAGATCGTGTGCAATAACTTCGTAAGGTCAGCTCGTCTTAAGTCCGAATATCTTTTCTCGTCTAAAACAACTGGTGGGGTATACACCAAAATGTCTATGTCTGCCCTTCAGCGCCATATAAAAGCAGAAATGAATAACCTTCATTTAAATATAAATCACTCTACCCATGACGGTAGAAAGCAGTTTATTACAATGGCTAAAAGAGATGGAGTTGATGAATATGCCATAAAACGAATAGTGGGACATAGGATTAAAGACATCACGGAAGAAGTCTACACTGATCGTTCAATAGAGTGGCTTCGCTCGGAAATTGAAAAAATAAAATGAGGTTTTTTCGATGCGAAGTGTAGAAACGATGTATGAACCGTCCGAATCAGTCTATGCCGATTCATAACAAAACACCAAAAATTACTATAAAAATGTAGAAAATTGACTGTTTTTTACCAAAATATCACGTAAGCGAAGTTCGGCCTCTAAATCACGAAGGCCCTGTAGTATCCTTATAAATAAAGGACTTTCAGGGCCCAAGTGTAGAAACAGTGTAGGAACGAACCGAACTTAACCAAGGTATTTCTTGGCCATCGAGATACGATCTTCGAGATTTTGGGCCTTATCCTTAAGAGCTGAGAGCTTGTCCTCGTACTCCTGTTTAAGGTCACGGTTTTGCTGAATGAGCTCTGTTACTCGGTTTGCATACTCAATTACGGTAGTGTTAAGAATAGTGCGCGTCGCGGCATCAAGAACTCCGGTCTCAGGTAGTCCGATATCATGCTGGAAGTTTCTGACCGTCTTTTCCATCTTGCCGCCAAATGATCCGTCCGGAAGCCCATCCTGTGTAAAGGAGTGCTGCCTTACTTCGTCATTATACTCTTCGTTAATCTGCCTAAATCGCATCTGCATACGCTTAACATCATTACCCTTATCCCCTTTCTTAAGGTCAACATTAAGAGGAATGAAATAGGGGTCGTTTGTGATAGGAGACAAGCCGTAGTATTCCGCGATTGCACTGACTTCTATGTCTGCCATTTTCTCGCAGTTGCCAGGCTGCATCGCCCATTCACAATAAATCGGATTGGTATGGAATGAATGCTCTACGATAATGCCGGGAACACCCACTTCCGCAGCTCCTTTAAGGACACCGAACCAATCATATCCGGGATACGTTGATGACTCCCTTTCATACATCGTGGGTGCCTGACAAGAACCCCATTCAGATCTGAAGAACATGGTAAGAGCGTTTCCGATCTTCTTACCTATCTCTTCTCCACCGGAGCGTACGGACCAGTGTATGAATACCGAATTGATTTCAGGCTTTATCTGTTGGGTCTTTTCGTCAACAGCGGCATTCGAGTGAATTGAGATAAATAAGTCACAGCCTTTAGACCGTCTACCTCTCTCTTTGAGCCAATCGTCACCCTTTGGGTTTTTTGGATAATCGTCCTTAGAAGCCCTTGTACATACAACTTCTACTCCGTATCTCTCAAGACGCTCCTTCATCAGAAGGTAATAACGCCACGTGAAGTTTGACTCGACGTACCCAGCTGCTACGCCAGGGTTATAGTCAGAGCCGTAATGACCGGGATCGAGACAAATTTTCATTAGGCATCACCTTCATCTTCCTGTTTTTCTTTTTCTGCAAGCTTCTGTTTAGCAATATCAAGAATCACGTTCTTAAGAGCCGATAAGCCTGCCGCAATTGCAGGAATAAGCATTGCCTTCCATCCGAGATTCGGAGAGATCACAATGGCACCTACAAAAGCTTGTACGAATGTCCAAATGACACGTTCCAAAATATCTTGCCAATTAAGCTTCATATGTCTCACCTCGCTATTTTGGTTGATCCGTAGGAAGGGCAAGGAACTTATTATGAAGATCTTCTAAGACCCCGTCCTCCCCCAGAGCGTCATACTGCACCCACATGTTTTCAAAATTTTGCCTTGCATACAAGGGGGCATAACGGCGTTCTGACCATTTGTTGTAGTCACTTATCATCTGACCTCGCAAAAGAGCCTGAACTCCTTTTTTTAAAGCTTTCATTGATTTGAAAAAGCCTACGATTACGCCAAATAATGTGACACTCAATGTCGGAACGCCAAGAAGACAAAGCCATTGATAAATATCCATTATCCCTCGCCTCCATTACCCTCTTCAGGTGTCGGTTCGGGTTCAGGCTCCGGCGGAACATACTGCGTCTCGACAAGTGCCTGCTCGTATATGTTTCCGTCGCAATCTATTGCCTCAAGATAAACCGAGGTAAACTGTGTACTTGTAAGTGCAACAGCATACCGCTGATGATAAGTTGCAAGCAGTACAGGAATACTACTGTAGAAGCCGCTTGCATTATTTGTCTGCCCATCTGGGCGGTTTTGTAATTCAACCAAAAAACCTCTCATATAAGCCTCCTTGTATTTTTAATCATCTGTAATATAACTAAATGTAATTTGTGTTCCCGCGGACTTTGCAAAACTAAGCCAAGATGACGTGGCATTTGTTCCGTAGCCGTAAGTTCCAATAGTTGTTGCATTTGCGGTTAAGGTCACTTGGCAACTATATAACTGCATCGACGGCGACGTAACCTGCACGGGTAAGAAAAATACTTGCTTGAATTTCACAGAAAACGGAAGTCCTTGGAGACTTAATGCAGTTGACGAACCTGTGTACTTTCCGCTTACCGTAACTTGCTTTCCTATCTTGTAATAAGACCAAGTATCCGACGAACCAACCCCATCCGTAACAGTAAACGTTCCTTCTGATTCGGAAGAGCCTCCAACTTCTGCCCAAGAGCCGTCGTGACGAAGGAACTTGGTGGTATCGGTAGTGTCGAGCGCGGGGCCACCTTTTAACAATGCATTGCCAGTGGATTCATCCGAGATAACTATTTGACCGTTCGTAAGAGACGAAGAGAGGCGAGGAACTTCCTTCCAATCACTCCAAGTAGCCGCAGTTCCAAGCTGCCCTCTTGAAAAGATTCGACCTGGAGTGGGAACAGTGGAAGAACCAACACCAACTGCAAGCTGCACCGCATTGACAGTGCCATTATCCCAGTTCATATTGAGAATAGCAGCGGAAACTGGAGGTTTACCAGTGGTCATAGAAGGTGTGGCAAGGAAATATTGAAGTCCGCCATTTGCCCTACTGATATTTGCAGAACTAAGACGGGAATTGAAGTTAACGAAATTTCGTAAAGCATAAGGTGTTAGTGTAACCCAATAAGTACCATTATAAATGAACTCCAGTACTTCATTTTTCTCACATATATTAGCAACACCTTGCACAGTGCCACTATAGAGATAAATTATGCAGCTCGTTGCACCCGTACCATTGACATTTAATTGCATAGTGCCAGTGCTTGTAGACCCATTCGTGAACTTCACGCTTATTCTCGCGCCCGCAACCAAGACAAAGCCGGTACAAGTTACTACTTTAGCGGCTGTCCCGGCGGCAGTATTACAAGTGCCATAGTTAAGTTCGCCTCTAAGGTTACCAGTGAAAGACGGAGCAGTAAGACCATAATATAAGGTTTCTGCGGCGTATTTGGACAAAAACGGGTTTCTTGCACTATTGGGTCTATCCAAGTGCATCTCGATTTGAGTGATGTTTGCGCTTTTAGAAGCATCTGCCGTTACTGTGATTTCTATTTCAGAAATGTTATACCACGCTTGCCTTCCGCGATAGACAGTACTGCTTACATTGCTCTCGGGAACTACGCTAAAATCTATATCATGCCAACCGATGCCATGGGATTCATAGTTACAGTAAGCACGACCGGTAACACTTGCGGGAATATTTTGAAAATAGAAACTAACAAGGATATAACCATAGGGATAGCCAGGGAAATAACCATTAGTTTCAGTGTCAAACTTCATATTAAAAGTACACGAAGTTCCGGCGGCTATGACTCTTGTGCTTTCATAATCGCCATTGAACAATGGGGTAACACTTCCCGTTGGTGTACTTGTAACTGTCCAACGTTTGTCTGCGGCATAAAAGGCATTATCAATCTTAGAAATGTAAGGACCTCTTAATGGACCTGGTGCAAACGGGTTTGTGGTTTGCAGTTCATCACTCTTTTTAACCACTGTACTTGGTAGTCTCGCCACATCTATCGTTCCACTCGTAACTTGCGACCCCGCAATGGCAATGTTAGAAGCCGTGGCAGAAATTACGCCATCCGTCTCCGACAGCGCAGTAATCGTCTTGCCAGTACCAAGTCCCGATACAGCGGCATCCAGTGCCTCTATAGCGGTGCTTATACTGGTGTCCGTATAATCCTTTAAAGGAGACGTGTGCGGCTGTACGCCTGTTAAAGTCCACTTATTATTTGTATAAGAGATTCCTCCGGTAATACCGTTGACAAGACCGACGCCAGTTAGATTCACACTATCGGGGAATAGAATGGTCCAACTAGTGCTCAGAAGCCCTGAAATGCCTCCATATAGGACACCTTGGGTTAAAAGCATAGATGAACCTTCCGATCCGGCATATACAGGAATAGTCTTTTTTAATGCAATCAGAAAGTCTGGTGAGTAGATTAAATCACTGTAGTTTGTTGGATTTGATCTGAAATGGTTAAAGTGAATAGTTGTGGCGTTATCTTCTGTTACATTATTGTAAATGATCGAAATAAAAGCGCCGTTATCATTTGCCACATCAATATCAATGCCAGTAAACTGATACATCTTATTTTGTCTTGTGCTCCATGTATAGACATGGTTAATAGACTCTAAACTAATCTGGTAAAGAGAATACGCACTACCGACATAAATGTAGATATAGCGCTCACCGTTATTAAGTCCGGTGTTAGGATTTTCTGTAGGAAGGTCTTGTACAATACTGGAACGTACTAAGTAGTTACTGCTACTGGCATCCGGCACTAATACTGCAGTGCCCGTGGCATCTGTGTACTTAGCTTTAATATACACGGATTTGCTTTGAGTTAAAGCGGTTGCTCCTGCAGTACCTTGATAGTTAATGTTAAGTGAATATCTGCAGTCATATGGATAGGCTTCATACCACTCCGCTGCGTTTCTAACTGTCCCTGCGGCAACGTTAGTCGTCCCCATATACCAATAAACGCCTTTAAACGGATCAAAAGGAACCGTGGTTAAAGCTTTGGTATACGTGGAAACCGCATTGTTTACATTATTATAAGGTATAATATCTCCTGCTTTGTCTTTTAAGCACCACTGATAGCGGTATAAGGTTCCTGCATTAGAGGCAACCTTTGTTTGACGTTGTGTCACAAGGGCACTATATGAGTTGGCGCTATCGTAGTCAGTATCGCAGACCCAAAATTCGCCGTTATATACGAATCGATAGGTCATGTTTGCTCGTAAATATCCAGCACTTACAAGATTTGATTCTGCGGCATTGCGCATATACTTAATGTTCTTTGCACCAGTGCCATTTACGTTTAATGTAATGCTCGCAACAGCGGCACTATTCGTATGAGAAAATGTTACAAATACTATAGCACCTATTTCTAAGTCTGCTGCAGTAAATTCTGGGCATGTAACTTCCTTTGCAACCGTTGCGGCGGCAGTGGAGCAGTACCCTTTAAATATCCCTGAGAGGCCATTCGCTTTTCCTTCCTTAACATATCCGGTTCCACCACTGGAAGTACCTGATGTAGGAAGAATGCAGACAAAGGTGTTGGAATCAATTTCGGTTGATTTTGAAATAGTACCAGAGTAAGCATTCACATTTACTCCATTAAGCGTGGAAGCCTCGTTTTTGAATGCTATTAGGGTACTATTCGGTCTAAACGCTGACGATGATGAGAATGAGATAGCAATTCCGTCATGTGATACGGCTAGTCCACCAATATCAATGTATGAGAATGGAAATGTGTAGTATTCTCCGGTTAAAGTTGCGGTATAGGGACCAAATTTTAACAATGTAGGCTTCTTATTAACCTCTGCGGTTATAACACTGTTTTTTACCGGATTAGAACTTGATGTGGAAAGGCCGGAATCGACCGTATGAACCGCGGTAGAATCAATTAATGTGTATTCAACTCCATTAACTATTAATATTTCAGTTTCATTCGCCATAATATCCTGCTCCTTTCCATTTCATTTTTATTAAGCCGGAATCTCAAAGCCAAAACTTATCGTAAGCTTCTTATTGTTAAGCGAACCTTTCAGTTTTGCAGTAGCCACTAAAGTTAATGTAGCACTGTTATTGGAAATGGTGGTGACTGTTCCCATCTTTCCTGCGGTATCTATCAAGATATCACCGACAGAAACCGTCTTACCGCCAACGATATTGGTGGTTGCAACGTTTACCGAGGTAGCGCCATTACCGGCATAGGCAATAGCGGATTTGTAATATCTTACGTGGTCCGTACCGCCACCTGAGATAGCATCGATTTGTGTCTGAATGTTGCTCGTTACGCCACTCAAATATCCGAGTTCCGTTGTGGTTACATCACTTACTTTAAGCGCACCGGTACCACTAGTATTACTGATTATGACCCTGTTTGCAGTAAATGATCCTGCACCGGTACCGCCTCTTGCAACACCGAGTGTACCCGCAGTAAGAACGGATGTGTTAAGACTTCCGATATCCTCATAAGTGGCAGATATCTTACCATCAGTTTCTGAGATAGAGGTTATGGTCTTGCTCTTGGCACCTTCTATAGCAGTGACATCCAGCGCTTCAATTGCGTCCGTAACAGTCTTTACAGTTGCTGCTGGGTTACTGGAAGCATTGTAGGTACCATTGAAATTGTACGTAGTATTAGTGTCATACTCACCTATCAGTTCGTAGTTCGTACCATCATACACAAAGCCATAAACATGACCCGTTTTCAAAGGAAGAGCAGTAGCATCTGACGTTATTCCATAATGGGCAATTGTCTTTGCTCCAGTACCATTTACATTGAGTTTAGGATTGGCCTTGGTATTTGTGTTTGAGAATTTCACGTATACCGTTGCGCCTGTTTCTAATGTAAATCCGCTAGTCCCGTTAAGAGTAACAACCTTGTCATCACCCGCGTTTGAACTACATACCCCGTATCGGACAACGTTTTTTGAACCATTGAACAGCAGTCCGTCAATTCCTCTTGCATTAGACAACTGATTAGCGTATGCTGCAGTTCCTGGAATATCCGAGGTAACGTTTTTCTTTGTTACAGTTATGTTACCGTTTGCGTCCTGAATAATAGAATCTATGAATGCTGATGCACTGCCGTCAGCATCGGGCGTTGCTACAGGATTTTGTAACCTTTTTGCTCCTGAGTCGATTAGTGTATACTCTACGCCATCAATCACAAGTACATTAGTGTCATTTGCCATTGATTATCGCTCCTTTCACACAGTGGTGATTTTTATTTTGTACGTTGTTCCGGAAACGAGTTCCGCGGTCACGTGACTTAAAGCAGGTCTATTTTGAATTCCTGTCCACGGCACTTCGTCCGCTACATCGGCGTGCAGTGCTGTCGTTGCTAAATCTGCGGAAGTAGCATGATCGGCATCGCTCGCAGCCATTATTTTTCCCGGAAGTCTCCCATCCGTACGAAACTGATAAGCTGTCCCATCGTAATAGGCAATATATGTTCCGGCTGGAAGAGTGTAGTTTGATGCAGATGAGGCTTCGCCGTTAATATAAATGGGTTTTGGTCCGGTGCTGTTTACAGTCATAGTCAGCGCACTTTTTGCAGTATTGGAATACCTAAAGTTAAAGTGCGTGTAACTATTTGCTTTAAGCACATAATACGTACATGAGGCGGCCTTAGCAGCATTATCTGCAGCAGTGTTACATTGAGCGGAAGGAACCGTATTAGAGTTTGTTGGTGTCGCCCAAGTTCCGTCTCTTCGAAGGTACGTTGTCGCTGTGGTGAAGCCCAAAGACATTTTTTTCAGCTTTCCGCCATCGGATGCGTCCGAAAAAATCAGAGCATCTCCATTTGTAGCAGCTGCAGAATCATCGGAACCGGCAATTACTTCCTGAACATTATGTGTATGCTCAAGGGGCGCCTTGCCGTCAAGTGCATTTGTGACAGTCTCTTTGTTACGAATAAACGCCTTGCTGTTAGAATCTGTAACATTCCAGTCTGATTGAACCTGAGTAAAGGTTCCTTCACCGGCAATCTGAGACCAATCAGTGAACGTAGCTACGTCGCCAGAAATGCTGCAAGACCTTAGCCACATTGTTCCGTCCGTAGGAATCTTAGTAAATCTCTGGGTAAAGCCCTGAAGCTCTGGCAGGGATTCCAAAACGCCTCGAACAGAATCCGGGTAGTGCTGAGTATCAACCGATGCAGGTGTGTCCGCTAAGAAGATACCGGCTTCCAAGACGTCGTTGAGATCTTCATTAGTAAGAGTACGAACAAAGCCCTGGACATTAAATCCATTCATCTCGATTTCGCCGAGAACATCTAAAGCGGCATTCGGATGCTTATTGTTGATACCGACCATACCTTTGCGGTAAGACATTAAAGGTGTATCAGATGCAAGAACGCCTTGATAGCTGTCTTCAGTGATCTTATCCTGCGCTGTAACACGAATGTAGTATGAATAGTCCGGATCTATCGTAATTGAAGTTCCGCTAAGCAGATTATCGGTCGTATAAGAGAATGTAGTGCCTGTAAAGGTAGGAGTTATGGCTATCTCTTCAGACCAAGTAAGCTCGTCTGTTCTTCTAACTTGGAAATAGAGTGACTGAAGTGCATTCTTTTCGGTATTGCCTATTTTTACGGAAGTGAATGAGCCCCTAAAGTCCAAATGAACGTTGCCATTTTGAAGTTTCGAGATGTTAAATTCGCTTATCTGAACATTACTATAATCAAGAGTCGTGACCTGCTTAGAAACCGTCTTACTAAGTCCTCTGGAGTCTGTAACGGTAACCGAAAGGTTATAAGTACCGGCTTCTGCTGTAATTTGAGGAATGTAAATCGTTGAAGTGTCGGACACTCCAGAGTCCTGATTGTATGAAGCCGTGTAGCCGGTTAAGGTAACACCGGAAACTCCAGGTCTTGCACCTGATGCATTTATCGAAACAGCTGATTTTCCCTTAACAAAGTACTGGTTATTGCCAGTAAGTATCAGAGCGTCCGGTCCTACATCTTGGTAAGTGAAGTTCGTAAAGATAGGAGCTATAGAGTCAGTGGTGTAAAATGTAACTGAACCATTATCTACCACCCCGAGATATGCGTCCATCGATGTGTAGGACGTGACACCCAATGTAAATGCTTTTGAGCTACTGCTTCCAAGGGCCTCCATAACCCACGTGGTTGCGTCCTCGGTAAGAGTGATGTCATTCGTACCAGTGGTTAAGGCTTTTCTTGTAGCAATAGTTTTTGTAAGAGTGCTTCCAGATGATGTGTATCTTAAGAAAATATCATGCCGGTTCGTGTCATTCTTAACATTTACCGCGATAGGAATTGTAGGCAGCCCTACCAGTTCAATGTTGTACGTAGTGGTCGTAAGCGAGGTAGGAGCATTACTCCTGAATATCAATGCCGAAGAAGTACCGTTAACCATAGTAGCTACGGTCATGGCGGTAACAGTTACTGTGTACTGAGTATCAGGAGAAAGGCCGGAAAGCGTCTGACTTATGGTCGTAACAGAAGCACTGCTATTCGTAAAGGAATACTGGTTACCGTTTAAGGTGTATTTCCAGGACGTACAGGGCACGTCCGAAGTAGCCGTGATAACAGCTGAATAGCCTTGAACATCGCTCACAGTTACAGTAATAACCGGCGGAACTTCTGATACAGTTGTTACGGACGTAGCCTGAGATAGGGCTTTTACGCCGGTATACGTAGACACATTAGCTCCAATGACGAGTGAGTACGTTGTGCCGGGTGTAAGGTCGCTGATGGTACCTGTTACGCTTGTTGCATAAATAGACGAAAAACTAACATGCTCTCCACCATTTAACTGATAATACCAGTCATTTAAGTATTCACCGCTTGCCGATGTGGCAGTAAACGAAATGGAGTTTTTAGTGGTGTTTGTAATGCTAACCGTTATGTTTCTTGTAGCGGCACTGAATCCATCCACTGTGACATTTGTTGCAGGGATGTTCATTGAATACGTCTGGCCCATATAAGTAATAGGACCTGTATGAGCTTCTAAAGAAATGGTTTTGGAAGGAAACGTAGTGCCGGTATTGCCAAGATCGTATCTATGACTTCTTGTCTCTAAAAGTTTTCTTTTTCCGCTTGTTCCACCATTATCAACAATAGAACCGGTCCAGTCTAATGTGGCAGTTTCATCAGTCATTGACGTTGAGAACCACACTGAACTGGTGTTTATCGAATTCTTATAGACAAGGTAAAGTTTTGTTGTAACGGTCACCGATCCAGTGGGGCTTATGTAGGCATATGACGTTGACCAATCTAACTCTATTCCAAGATTCTTATTTGTAGCAAATACAGAAGGATAATAACTAAGAGTTCCGGATTTAGCCAATCATACCACCGCCTTTCAGGTTAGTCTAAGAATACAAGATCAACTCCTCCAGAGACCGGAATAAACTTGATTTTTCCAGTTCCGGTATTTTCTTCGTCGCCAACTGTGAATTCGTCCAAAACTTCAGTCTTTCTAAGTAACGTTCTGTCCTTATTGACTGTTAGAACTGTCTTAAGCTCTGTATCGGAAATTCTTTGCTTAACTGCAAATTGCGTATTATCAATAATAGTCTGGGTGCTGCTTGAGTCATTCGTTATGTTGATGCCTCGCCTGTCGATTTTCACGTTAGTTGTGTAAATCTCATTAGGTGCAGGAGTCCAATTTTGTTTGACGCTCCCAGGGGCAAGCATAAGGTCTGCTACGGACATACTATTCCCGGCAGAAGATAACGTAAGACGAATGGTGCTGGAACCCGGAGTAATCGTCTTATAGTAAGTAGTCCAGGAATCATTTATTTCCTGTCTTCTGATGACATCTTGCTCGTTACCGCCATCCGTGATACTGATATAACTAAGAGCAGAAGTAGAGGTTCTGACTTTGACAGAAAGCGTATAAGGGGTTCCGGGAGTCACAACGACTTCCTGATAGATCATTTTATTGTTAAGAACTATCTTTGAGCCGGAATCCGTCGAACTGTCATCCTGAGATAGTGCCTGTGTTCCGCCTTCGACCTCAATCCAGTCGTTAATACCATTTAAACCGGAGCTATTTTGAATTTTGTTAATGCCATTTACGAGCTGCTCTTGAAACCTGGCATTAAGACCGTCAATGCCAAGGCTTACGGTGTTGACAAGATCATTTGTGTCAGCTAAAGCAGCGGATAGGCTATCATTTACATTTGTAACTCTGGCTGATATTGCTTCATCGGCTACCGTGAATGCGGCTGTTATCTCATTTGTATATTCAACGCTTATCTGGTTGCCTGTAATAGAGTTAGCAGCGATTCTGTCACCGTTTAAAAGGCCCACGGTAATGAAGTTGGCGTTAATGGCACCGTCTGCAGTAATGGCGACATCCGAATAAGGACCGTTAATACCAGTAGAAGAATGCCCCAGTCCGCCTGCTGTCCATCTCCAAACATTACGAGCTGTATCCTTGTCGGGAGTATCCATAATAAGGATCTGTGTCGGGTTATTAGGCGGATCTAATACCACGTTACCACCGCTATAACCGGTAATGGCTTCAGTAGCTGTGATGACTGCTTTTTCGAGCTCGGTGTTGTTGATCTTCTGGGATGTAGTGATCGTCTGGGAAACCATAAGGTCCGCCACGCCGTTCTTAAGATCACCGAGACTTATTGACTTATAGCGCCCGGAGATAACATCGTAGACAGTCTTAACCACCTGCGAGGTAGCAGACACGTTCATGAGCGGGAACACGACAGTCACAGTATCGCAGAGATGCACCTGCTCCAAGATAGCGTAGTCCTTGTACTCTTCAGTCTGAGATAGTGGTATGAATTCCACGTCAAATGAGACCTTCGGGGTGCCAATATCATTTTTCTCCATGTACTTTCTGACATATTCACGCATATCGTCATCAGATGGCCTTCTCGGAAATACCGAAGTAAGGTCCAATGGTAATATCTTTACGTGATCATATGTACCTGAAGCGGAGATGTATTTTTCAGGAAGCTCAACAAGGTCATGTCTGTAGCCGGTATAGTGCCAGTAAGGATAAACACCAGTATAGACATTCTGGCAGTTCTCATCTTGCTGGAAACTTGTAAGATTCTTACCGTAACGAATAGAGACACCGTAGTTTCTGCCTCTACCCTGATAGTCTTCCTGACCGGCAATGACACGATAATGCTTAACGGTAAGCCCGTCCCATTCGTATTCGCCTGGAAACTTATCCAAAATGTAAGCATCTTGAGTGTCCTGAACGATTCTTCCGGAAGGATCTTCTTCCTGTTCCTCATACCCACTATGGTTTCCAAGAATCGTCCTGATCGGCAAAATATCTTTAACCTTAAAGGCTGTCGTTTCATTAGTATCTGTCTGAAATGTGAATGGGCATCCTTCCGGTGTTGAAAGAGTGCTTGTAAGAACATTAAAGTATGCTTTAAGGCCATCCACAGGGTCATTTAATACCTGAGCCACATAGCCGTTTAAGTCATACGAGATATGCTCTGCGTTTATTATTAAAGTCTTATTAATAGACTTAGAGATTGCATAAATTCTAAAAGGCTGGGGATTTGCGTACGGGTTGGGCTTGGCAACTATAATGTTACGAAGCTGCAGGTATTCTGATTTTGCCCCAGTTATAGGGTATTGAAGTTCGAGCTCATAGGCTCCGTTTCGTTCCTCTGTAACAACACAACTAATGGCCTCGGAGAGAACCCCAAGACCATTAGAAGCGAAAGAGGTGTTTTGGTTGAGTGCGGAACCAAAAATACGAATCATACTGTCCACCATTTTGGAACCACCTCCACCTTAGTAATTTGGGTAGTAGTACTCTGAAATACATTTTGTCCATTAGGTAAATATGGAAAACCTGCGGACAAAGTCACATTAGGGCTTGCATTACCTTGACTTGTATAGCAATCCTGAAGTTCACAGTCAATCGTCATAGGATATTGAGAATTTAGATTCTTTATCTGAATACTAAAGTTTGTTCCAGCAGCCGTATTATTAACTGTTAACGTTCCATTTCCAGAACCATAAACTATAATAAGAGGCTTAGCCTCGTACTTAGTCGGATTGAGAGCACTACCACTACGTGTACTGCCATTAACGACGGTTATTGCAGTATCACCCGTTTTAAGAAATCTCTGGGGCTTACACGTAAACGTGATCTCAGCGAGTGCAGCATGGTTAAGGACATTGTTGATCATCTGAGCTTTTGCCCCAAGAGCAATACGATAATAGAGCGGCTCGTAGGTATCTTCGAGTCTTGCATAAGTTGCAGGATTGCCCATCCACCCACGAATAGCCGCTGCTAATGTAGCGAAGTCTTGAGATTCATCTCCCTTAGAGATAGTGTAAGTACGTTCCACATTCTTGTAGCTTCCGTAATCTACTATAAGATCTCCGGACCTTCCTGGAACATGGTATGCCTCTATATCTCTTTCAGGAATCTCATATGAGGGAGCAGTCCATACTTTGATCCCAACTAATTCGGTATTTACACCGTTGTAAGTTATCGACCCCATACGGCCTGCCTCCTTTCGACTTGCATTTGAATAATTTTAGAAACTTCTTCTGCAATTTCCTGAGGGTCTGCAGTAGAATTGATAGTGAAGTTATTACTAACCGTTCCTTGAGGATTTCTAATGAGTTCTTCAATCGCTCCAGACAATTTATCGAGAGAAACCACTGAAGGATCAGAAATATCAGCTGATCTTCTGGACGCCTCTGCCTTATTAGCGTAGTCAAATGTACCGCCAATGGAATAACTGCCGGCTTCGCTCATCATCTGACTGATAGCATAAGCCCCATTTTGAATTTGGCTAAGGTCTAAAACAGGAGTCAAGACCATAGAGCCATCATCAAGGGCACTATCAACGATGTTACGAGAAGCTCGGATCGCTTCGCTCATTGTATCCATAGCATCAAACGCTATATCGGAAGAAGCACTGTCAACCAACGCTGCCTGGCTTCTGATACCGATTGCAAGGCCCTCAGATACAAATCTACCAAGCTGTTCAGTAACCTTTGAAGGTGAATGAGTCTGGAGAGTATTCTGAAGAGGCTTTATAATGTTCTGAGCTAAGGACGTTGCAGCTTGTTCTGTTTGGCCAGCACCTTTTGCAAGACCTATAATAAGACCTTCAATGACATTTAAGGCTACATCTTCTGAATCTTTCTTAAGCTCAAGCCGCAGTAGCTCTGTAAAGAAACTTGCAAAAGTAGCAACAGATTTCTCTAAAGCATCATACTCTTGAGTATGTCTAAGATTCTCAATCTGGAACCTGTTAGTCATAGCTGTTACTATCTCAGCAACGAACTTATTTCCGGTAGCTGTAAAGGCAGTTCCGGAAGCAGTACTAATGCTTGACGCCATAGTAGTGATAAACGTACTGAGGCTGGCGCTATTGTCTTTAAGGTCTTTTAGAAGATCTCCCTTATTGGCAATGGTACCAATAGCTTCAATGAAATTGAGCATCGTGTTGGTGAAAGAACGCATTGACTCGGATTTTGCCGAGAAGTTCTCAGTATGCTTAGCCACTCCGGAAGCCATTATGCCCATAAGCTCAATAGCATGGTTTAAGGCATTCTTCTTGTTTGTATATGCGTCGCCTTTCCAAGCGGTTGCCATAGCTCCAAGAATTCCACCTTTTTCGCCCTCTAAAGAGTTATAGAGCTCCGCTACGATCATACCGGCGTTCTTTACTGTCTTGACTTTGTTTTCGTCAACAGTAAGTCCTTCTATTGAAGTGTAGAACTGACTAAACCCAGTGCCAAACGCGGACAGCTGATTACCAAACTGGCTAAGGTCTATTGTCTTACTACCGAAAATACTCTCAAGCCAACCAGACTGCCTACCATTACTATTAATAATGTCATAAAGGCCGGCCATGGTTGTTGCAGCTGCTGTAACAGTATTAACAATATTCTGGTCTATTTCCTGTTTTGAAATCTCAGTATAGAATTGGTTAAATCCTTTACCGAAGTCTTCAAGTTGCTTACCAAAATCCGAAAGGTTTATTGTCTTTTTACCAAAGACCTTTTCAAGCCATCCGGATTCCTTGCCCTCGGCGTTAATTATTCCATAAAGGCTTGCTAACGAAGTGGCGGCGTTTACGACAGTATCAACAAGATCTCCATTAATGGTGTTCTTAGAGATTTCAGCGTAAAACATATTAAAGCCTTTAGCAAAGTCAACAAGGTCCGCTCCGAATCCTTTGAGATTCATTGGTTTACCAAAAAGATTGTCAATCCAGCCGCCTTCACGAGGAAGTTTCTCATAAAGACTTGCAAATATGGTTGCCGCATTTCCTACTGTAGTAACAAGACCCTGATCTACTGGTGATGCTTGCTTAATAACATCATAGAAACTGACAAATGCCTTGCCAAATTCCACCATGTCAGCTCCGAAAGTCTTAAGACTCGTAGGCTTTCCAAGCAAATTATCAATCCAGCCGCCTTCACGAGGAAGCTTGCTATAAAGATTTGCAAAAATGGATGCTACATTGGATACGGACATCACCAGCCCATTATCAATAGGCATGACTTTCTTAATGACATTATAGAATCCTACAAATCCTTCGCCAAACTCCTTAAGCTGCTTTCCAAACTCAGATAAACTCATAGCTTCTCCGAAGATAGCCTGAGTCCAACCTTTTTGTCTTGGAAGCTTATTGTAAAGTCCGGCTAAAGTAGCACCCGCATTCGTTACACTATCTACAACTTCTTTGTCGATAGGCATAGCCTTTTTAACAACTTTATAGAATGTTACAAATGCTTCTCCAAATTCCTTAAGCTGGGTTCCAAATGTGGATAAGCTCATGGACTCTCCAAAGATAGCCTGGGCCCATCCTTTTTCTTTAGGAAGCTTATTGTAAAGGCCAGCCATAGTAGCACCGGCATTTGCAACGCTTTCAACAGCTTCGGAATCAATAGGAAATACCTCTTTAATAGAGTTATAGAACATTACAAAAGCTTGACCGAATGCCTGAAGCTGTGTTCCAAACGTCTCCATGCTCATGGTTTCTCCAGCAAAGAACTGGAAGATACCACCAGATTTAGGAAGTGAGGTAGCAAGCTCTCCAAGCATCTTACATGCGTTAGCAACGTGCTCAACATGCTCTGCATTGATACCTTCAGTATCTTGAGCAAACTTAGTAAGGTATGGGGCAAATTCTCCGAGCTGTTTACCTAAAGCAACCAGCGGGGTATCAGATTTGCCAAATGTCATAAGTTTGTTAAGACTCTCAAGCACTGAAGCTGCGGTGAGCTCCAACATCATAGCTCCAAGTAAACTTATAGCAGCCATTGCAGCAGGGTCAACGCTCTTAATAACATCCCAGAATGTTCCGGCAGCTTCAGCAAATATGCTAAGTGCTTCACCAAAGCTCTGAAAGACTGCTTTTACAAGGGTACCTATTGTGTTCTCGACTACCGAGAATAACAAACCGCCTAAGCTTTCCAAAATTCTTGGAAGCTCACCTGTAAGAGCATTAAAGAGATTAACCAGTAAGTCCGCAAATGCATGAACTAAAGGTGCTATGTTGTCAGCCATTGCCTGGAAGACGCCAATGAGGATTCTCATGAAGGCTTCGCCGATTGTATATGCATTCTGTGCTACGGCATCAAGAATCAGCATAAGAAGGCTAAATATCGTTTCAACCAGTTTTGGCATAATGTTCATGAGACCATCTAAAACTGCGTTGACTACTACAACTACAGTTTCAACGATCTTAGGAACTGATTCAATAATAACATCGCAAATAGTTTTGATTGCGGTTACAACAAGGTCGCCTAAAACAGGCAAAATGGCAATTAAGGTGTCCAAGATACCAACTATGGCTGCTTCAATAGCTTCAAAGAAGACAGCAACTAAAGTTCTTACAGCGGCCTTAATAATTGGTCCAGCAGCTACGATTGTTGCCGAGAAAGCTGCTATGCCAGCACCTAAAGCCGCCAAACCAGCTGCAAATAAACCTAAGGAGACAGCAAGAATGCCTATTGAT
>Ga0247608_10003302_pt1 | contig 18997 bp, 13 predicted proteins | sample 176DNAGHGlowgp2_FD_193490 | JGI IMG/M metagenome (GOLD analysis project Ga0247608, IMG submission 193490) | Sheep rumen microbial communities from Palmerston North, Manawatu-Wanganui, New Zealand - 1766 DNA GHGlow gp2 | ecosystem: Host-associated > Mammals > Digestive system > Stomach > Rumen ...
ATATTCTTTTCTGCGTAGGCGAGGTCTTGCTCGTCGTCGATCTCGTACCAGGCCAATCCTTCTTCACAAAGCACGTAGACAGGACTGCCCGATTGCGACATGTGGAGCAGCTGGTATTCGTAGCCCAGCTTGCGGTTGAGGGGCAGTTGGCGCTCGTAGTCGGCAGCCATCTTGGCGAAGAACGGGACCGACAGCTTATGAATGCCCACCAGCTCGCCTTTGGCTTGCAGCTCTTCTTTGTTGACGGAGCAGCGGGTGAGAATATGGTGGCTGTCGCTCTCTACATAATACTGGTCCTGAAACTTGGTGACGGGCGTGATGAGCATCACATCGGGCTGCTCGCAGGTCATCAGGGCCTCGATGGCGCGATGCTCGAAAACCAGGTCGCTCTCGAGCAACAGAAAGTCCTCGTCAGGGCCCAGAGCCGTGCGACAGCAGAACAGGGTGTACATGCTGTTGGTGTCGGCATAGATGGGGTTCTCAACGCATTCTATCTGCGGAAACCGTTGCTGCAGTTGGCGATAGGCCTCCTGATGATAGCCCACGCCGATGATGATGCGCGTGATGCCGCAATCAATCAGGGTCTGAACAGAGCGCTCGATCATGGAAACGCCGCCCACCTCGATAAAGCCCTTGGGCATATCGTCGGTCTTATGGCCGAAGCGGGTGCCCATACCGGCTGCCATAATGATGGCTGTAGTTACTTTTCTAAGCATGATAGACTAACTTGATATGGTAATGGTTCAGCGCCTCTTTCAGCACCACAAAGAAGTCCTCGATATCCTTGACGTCGATGGCGCCTAAGGCACAAAGACGGAAGGTGTTGGTGGTAGATATCTTGCCTGGATAGATGGTGAATCCGCGCTCGTAGCAGTAATCGTGAATCTGCTCAAAGCTCCAGTTGGGGTCGTCGGGGTATTTCACCGATACCACCAGTCCGGATTCGATACGACGGTCGATGACGGTCTGGAAACCTAAGGCGTCGAGGCCCTGATGAATGGCTTCGTAAACGCGACGATGGCGGGCGAACTTGGCGGTCTCGCCTTCGGCAAAATACTCCTTCAGGGCCTGTATGGTGGCATAGATGGTCTGGACAGGGGGCGTGAAATGCATCTCGCCCGTCTTTTCAAAGTACTCGTACTGCAGATACAGATTGCAGTAATAAGAGCGGGTGGGGTAGTGCTGTGAGGCCTTGATGATATCCTCGCGACCAATGATAAACGACAAGCCCGACATGGCCATCAGTCCCTTCTGGGCGGAGGCCATGCAGAAATCGACGTTATCGTTCACCACATCGAGGGGAATCATGCCCAGGGTAGACGTGGTGTCGGTGATGAAGATGGCGCCATACTGGTGGGCCAGGGCTCCTATCTCGCGGATGGGATTGAGAACGCCTGTGCCCGTTTCGTGGTGACAGCAATACACCACAGCCACATCGGGATTCTCCTTCAGCGTCTGCTCGACGGCGGCCAGATCGGGCTGCTCGAACACGCTCGACTGGAGGTTGATGTGGGGAATATGGTACATCTGACAAACCTCGACGGCGCGGGTGTTATAGGCACCATTGTTGACTACCAGAATCTTTTTGCCTTCGGGTACCAGCGAGTTGATACAGATATCGATATTGATGGTTCCTGAGCCGCAAAACAGCACAGATGTATATTGGTCTGCAGGGGCATGAACCACCTTCAGAAGGTCTGAACGCAGACCTTTCATGAGCTTGGCAAAATCCTGTTCGCGTGGACAGATATCAGGCACCACTTGTGCCATCTTCACCGTATCGGTGGTAGTGGCGGGACCAGGATTCAGCAGTATGTTTCGTTTGATAGTGAGTGACTCCATGTGTTATTGCTTTAAAAAATCCATCAGGGCTTCCTTGTTCTCGATGGGGGTAGTAGTGGGCCGCCCCAAGTCCTTGCGATTACCCTTCTGTACTCTTATTTCTAAGAGTAGAGGTGAGAAGTTTCCCCCATCATTGTCATGTCGAGCGCGCTCGACCTCTGGTCGCTTGCTACTGAAAGGACGCAAGAAGTCGAGACATCTCTCCAATTCCTCCTTAGAGGAAACACTCACCACCTGCTTGTATCCAGCGGCCTTGGCGATGGTGGGCAAGTCGATATCCAACCCTACTGTAGGCTGTCCGCCTACACTATCGTGCGCCCCATTATTAAACACCACGTGAACATAATTGCCGGGTGCCTGACTGCCTACGATGGCCATCCCACCTAAGTGCATGATGGCAGCACCGTCGCCATCGAAACACCACACGCGGCGGTCGGGCTTCTCTAAGGCGATGCCCAAGGCAATCTGAGAGGCGTGGCCCATAGAACCTACGGTGAGGAAATCGCGCTCGTGGCCTTGATGGTTACGGGTGCGATACTCAAAGAGCTCGCGACTGATCATACCGGTGGTGGATACAATCACATCTTTCGGACCGATGGCGGAAGCAACGATGCCGATGGCTTCTTCTCGCGACAGCGACAGCTCTGGATGGGCGGTGACCGTTGACAGCTGATAGGGCTCAAAGGTGTCTTTCTCGATAATCAGTGCGTAGCACTCCTTCGACTGCTGCATCGACTCGACAGCCTGCTTGATCTGAAGGCTGGCCTCGTGCTCTTCTTTCGAAAGAACGCTATAGGGAATGCCCATCGTCTCTAAGAGAGAGAGGGTTACCTTGCCCTGTTTTACATGCTGGGGCTCGTCGTGAACACCAGGCTTGCCGCGCCAGCCAATCACTAAAAGCACGGGGATGTTATACACTTCCTTATCGACGAGCGAGGCCAACGGGTTGATGATGTTGCCCTCGCCTGAATTCTGCATATACACAACAGGAATCTGACCGGTGGCCAGGTAATGACCAGCTGCTATACCCATGGCGCCGCCTTCGTTGGCTGCGATGATATGATGGTCGGCATGATCGGTGACATAGGCGCAGAGATTCTTCAACAAAGAATCGGGCACGCCTGTGTAGAAGTTGATGCCGTAAGCTGCCAGCTCCTGATAGAAAAAAGATGCACGTATCATTATTTTGTTCCGGGTATTAATTCTAATATCTCCTTGATAGGCATACACAGTGGGTTTGCCTCTAACGAGCGCTCGTTCTGCAGAATACTCTCGGCGCACTTCATCATGGCCGGATAGGCTGCACGCAGCATGTGGTTGGCGTAGATCACTACATTGACGCCCCATTCTGCCAGCTCGCTCTCCTTGATGTGGTTATAGGTAGTGGGTACCACCACAATGGGCACGGCGGGATGATGCTGGCGGAAGGCCTGACAGAAGGCTTTGATATCTTCGCCCGTCTTCTCTTTGGAGTGAATCATGATGCCGTCGGCACCAGCATCGACATAAGCCAGACAGCGCTGCAGGGCGTCGGCCACATCTTTGCCTGCGATGAGACTCTCGCAGCGGGCGATAATCATGAAGTCTTTGGTAATCTGTGCCTCCTTGCCCATTCTGATTTTATGGCAGAAACCCTCGATGGTGTCCTGTGTCTGAATGGCTTCGGTGCCGAAGAGGGAGTTCTTCTTCAGACCGATTTTATCTTCGATAATCACCGCAGAGATGCCGTTACGCTCAAGTGTTCTGACGGTGAAGACAAAATGTTCGGGCTTGCCGCCTGTATCACCATCGTAGATGATAGGCTTGGTGGTGCACTCGAGAATGTTATTCAGGTCCTGCATACGGGTTGTCAGGTCGACAGCCTCGATGTCGGGCTTGCCTTTCGAGGTGGAATCGGTGAGAGAACTCGACCACATGCCATCGAAGGCTACCTTGCTGGTGCCCCTTGTGGTTTCAAGATTCTCGACAATTAAACCACTCAGTCCGTCGTGAACCTCCAAGATGCGCACGATGGGCTTGGCAGCTATCAGTCGGCGCAGGGCCCTCAGACGGATATCGGGGGTGGTGCCGATTTTCTTGATTTCCTTATCAAGCGAAGAAGAATTGATGCCTTTGGTATAAGGAATCTCAATGACTTGGCCGCCTATCTGCTCCATGGTGTCGAAAACCTGCTGGCGCAGTTCGGAGTCGACACCCTCGCACCAGTCGTCGCCATGAATGATGTAATCAGGACGGTATTTCAGCAAGTTAGGCACATAGCTCCATTCGTCCTGAGGAACAATCTCGCTGACGCCTTTGATATTCTCGATAACGTTTTTACGCTGATCGTATGTCATGTAAGGAAGGCGCTGATGGGTGGCAATGGCTTTGTCAGTGAATAGACCAATCATCACGTCACCATATTTCGCTCCTTCATGGATGATGTTTATCAAACCTGGGTGCATAATATCACCTATCATGCCCAAATATACTCTCTTATTCATATTGCAAAGGTACTGAAATATCAGCATATGAGCAATTTTTTTAATTATTATTTGCATATGTGCGGCTAAATAGCTAACTTTGCATTTGGAATTCCTACGAAATATGAAATTATTGTATTATGTTATTCTTTCGTTCTGGTATGTGTTCTCACTTCTGCCCATGAGAATACATTACGTGAACTCATACTTGCTCTACCTGTTGGTTTACCGTCTGATGCGGTATCGCATCAAAGTGGTAAGAAGGAATCTGAAGGAGTCTTTCCCGGAAAAAAATGAGGATGAACTGAGGCGTATTGAGCGGGGATTCTATCACTTCTTCTGTGACTATCTGGTGGAGTCGGTGAAGCTGATGACGATCAGCAAGAAGAACATCACCAAGCGCATGACGTTCAAGGGCACAGAACTGCTGGAGGAAGCGATACGCGACGGACAGTCGTGCGCCATATATCTGGGGCATCTGTGTAACTGGGAATGGGTGACGTCATTGCCCTTCTGGATTACGCCCGAGGCGCATTGCGCACAGATTTATCACCCCATCGAGAATAAGGCTTTCGACAAGCTGTTTCTGCGCCTGCGCCAAAGACTGGGAGCAGAGTGTATCGCCATGCAGGATACCTTGCGCAAGGTGGTGGAGTACCGCCGCAAGAACACGCCTGTGGTCATTGGATTCATCTCTGACCAGAAGCCGCACTGGGTGAATATTCATCACTGGGTGGACTTTCTGCATCATGATACCCCCGTGCTGACAGGCACAGAGCGCATTGTGCGCAAGATGAACTATGCGGTGTTCTTCCTGGATATACGGCGCGTTCGTCGTGGCTATTATGAGGCTGAAATCAAGCTGATGACGCGTGAACCGCAGAAGATGAAGGATTACGAGATTACAGATATCTATTTCAAAATGCTGGAGCAGAGCATCTGCCAATCGCCCGACATGTGGTTATGGAGTCATAACCGCTGGAGTCGTACCCGCGAGGAGTTTAATGAGCGTTTTGAGGTGATAGACGGTAAAGTGATTGCGAAGGATCATCCCGCCAACCGTTAAGGGTGCAGGCGGTCTTGCTTCATGCGCTCCATATACTGCTGGATGATGGCTTTCAGCTCACGTTCCATCTGCTGTTGTACGTCCACTTTCCCTTTCAGGTTTTGCTTCATCAGTCTGTCGTCGAGGCGATAGACGCCTGTGGTGGCTGCGCCGTCGAACTGCAGTACGTAGCCATAGCGCACATACTGATAGATGCCGTTGAGATAGTTCACAGCCCAGGTATCTTCCTGGGGCGTGTTGAAGAGGTCGATACCAAATCCGAAGTAGGGTTTGGGGTAATGGAGCATGCCCAATAGGGTGGGGAGAATGTCGATCTGCTGGGCAATCTTATCGAGCATCTGACCTTCGGGACGACTGGGGTCGAAGATGATGATAGGTGAGCAGAAACCACCTAAATCAGTCTGATACTCAGCATGATTGCTCATGTTGGTATGGTCGCTGGTCAGTACAAAAATGGTGTTCTTGAACCAAGGCTGGAGACTGGCCGTCTCAAAGAATCGGCCAATCGAGAGGTCGGTATAACGGATACATTTGTGTATCTCCAGCGCCTCTTCGGGGAACTGCTGCTTGTATTTCTCGGGAATAGCAAACGGATGATGACTGGAGGCGGTGAAGACGGAAGTCATGAAGGGTTGCTTCATCTGACTCATCTCGTTGGCAAAGAACTGCAGGAACGGCTCGTCCCATATCGCCCAAGTGCCATCGAAATCGTCGGTGCCGCACGATGCCTCGTATTCAGTGCGTCCGTAATAGTGCTGGAAACCCGTCTTCTGAGCAAAGGCCTGAAAGCCCATACTGCCATTCTGGGCCCCATGGAAAAAGGCAGTCTCGTAGCCCTCCTGAGCCAGGATGCCTGCCAATCCCGTATAGTCGTTCATGGACGAAGGGGTGAGGATGAAGGGTTCTACAAACATCGGGATGCTGCTGAGGATGCTGGGCATACCGTCGATACTCTTTCGACCGTTACAGAAAGAGTAGCTGAAGGTGGTACTCTTGTGGATGAGTGAGTCGACACAAGGGGTATAGCCCTTGTATCTGCCATCTTCGAGGGTGGTATTCAGGGCTCCGATATATTCACGGCCGAAGCTCTCGACAATCAGTACTACCACATTCTTCTTGTCCATCTGCAGCGAGTCGGAGGGCGTGTGGACAGGGGTGTAAACAGCCTCCAGTTCTTGGGCGCTCTCGAAATAATTGGGAACCATAAAGACGTTGGTATCGATGGTGCGCAACAGTGCGAAAGGTGTGTTCAGCACCAAGGGCGCATCAGTGGGGCGCTCGGTATATTGCATTGCGTTGGAGATGGTGATGGGGCGTACGGCTGTAGCAAAACCGCCACGCATGCCTGCGATGCAGAAGGGGGTGAAGAGAAGCAGCGACAAGAAGCAGGCGCCAGCGTACTTCCACTTGTTGAGCATCTTGGCATCGAGAGAGGGAGCGGCGTAGCACTTCCAAAGGAACACCATCAGGAGTGCAAACAACACTACCAGATACCAGTGGCTCAGGAATTCGGTGCCGATGATGCTGCCAAGGTTCCCTTCGCTCGAGAACTCATCGAAGACCGTAGAGGTGGTGCGCCTCATGGTGTATCGGAAATAGACGGAGTCGGCCAGATTGATGGCAAGCGCCAGTCCGTTTACAATCACAAATACCCACTTGCAGATGCGGTGATAAGTGGCTGTCTCCTTGAGATGCAAGGGGAACAGCATCAGCACCACATAGAGCGCATTGGTATAAAGGATGGCCGAGGTGTCGAACATCAAGCCCCCGCGCCACACGTCGAAGGTGTAGTTGAGATAATCTGAATTCTCTAACCAGTACTCTATTCGGGCTACCTGATAAACCAGATAGACCAACAACAGATTCCATAGTACGGCCAATAGTGGAGAGAATAACTTATTATTCAACGTTTTCATTTTTTTTCTCTATATATTAATTAATGATTCACCCTTTCACCTTTTCACCTTCCCTTAAGGTCATCTGATGCGGCTTGGAGTATCGCTTTGCCTATCGTGAGGAGCTGCTCGTTTCGCTTTCCTTCCTCCGCAATGACCTTGTTGCTGACAAAGTCGAAGCTTACAAAACTGGCGCTATCAACCATCGAGAAGCCATTGTCGAAGGTGTGAGTGGCGAAAGGATGGGTATAAGTAGCACTCAACACATCGCGACTGAAAGAGAAATCGTCGTGAGGTACGCCCAACTGACCTAATAAGGTGGCGGGCAGGTCGGTTTGATTGCAGACTAGCTCAATCTTCCGGGGCGCCTTTACGGCACCACCCACCCATATCATTGGGATGTGGTTGAGCAGAGATGTGGTTTCGTCTAAGCCGTTATGCGGGATGCCGTGATCGGGCAGCATCACCACGAGGGTGTTCTTCCAAGCGGCACTCTTGCGGAGCTTCTGGATGAAATCGCCAATACACTGATCGAGATAATAGAACGAGTTGATGACCTCGTCGTCGAAATGGTGAATGGGCACATCCCAGGGCGAATGACTGCTCAGGGTAGAGAATCCTATCAGGAATGGCGGCTCTGTAGTAGTGGCCATCTGGTAAAGTGTCTTAAAGGTGATATCATCGCGCACGCCCCATTGGGCTGTCTTCTGTTCTTCGGCACTGTAGTCCTTCATCCAGGTGAGATGCTCGAAACCACCACTGATGAGGTAGCTGCGCATATTGGTGAAGTTGATGTCGCCACCATAGATATACGAGGTGTGATACCCGCGTTCTTCTTGTAGCGTGCGGGCTATGTTGGGCAGTGAGCGCGATTTGGCGGGAATCTTCATCACCGACAGCGTGGGGAATGAAGGGTAGCCACTCAGTGCGCATACGGTGCCGCGATCAGTGCGCCACGTGTTGCCGTAGCAATTGGTGAAATAGATACCTTCTTTAGCCAGTTTGTTGAGATTGGGCGTGATGTCGGTGCGGCCTCCTATCTCTGTAAACTCACCTCCGCAACCTTCCAACAGGATAATGATGATGTTGGGGTGCTGGGTGTTGAGCAGCGTGTCGCAGTTGATGCTTTGCGTGTTGTAAAGCTCGCTCATCAGCTTGTTGCACGCTTCGTCGCTCATGAAACTATATTCGGCGTCAGCCTTATCGAAAGAATCGATAAAATTGAAAACAGGGTTGACGGCTGAGTGATTCAGAAACTGATTCTGCGAGAAATATACCTGTCCGATATTGGTAGTCGACTCGCCTAAGCCACCACGTATGCCGATGATTATCAGCGGGATACAAAGCAGGGCGACTATCGACTCCATGATGCGATGGTGACCGGGAGTGATGCTGAAACGTGGATGCGTGTAGGCCCACCAGATGAGGGCCGAAACAACGGCTATGACGATGATGCGGATGACGATATAGCCCAGAGAGACACTCGCCATCGCCTCGGTCGGCGTTTCGAGATACTGCAGGCACGAGGAGTCGAGCTTGAATAACCAGAACTCATACAGACTGGTATCAGCAACAAAGGCCAGCGTGATAGCTACAGCTATCAGCAGATAGTAGGCACGCAACAGGATGCGTAGCGTCTTGATGCCGCCTAACCAGATGGATGCGGCACACACCAGGAAGGGTACGCTGATGATGTAGAGCGCCGTGCTGAAATCAAGACTCAGCCCATGCCACAATACCGCCAAAACATCGCCGGCAGAGAACGCCTGACTGCTGTTATAGAGCATGAACGCCACCTTGGCGATGATGAAAAACAGCATCGTCAACAGGTAGGTCTTTAAAAGATAAAGAACTCTTTGTAACATGGTTCTCAGTCTGATTATAATGCCTGCATGTCGGTAAGTTTCTTATAGTGTCCGTCGATGGCGAGCAGCTCGTCATGGGTGCCGCGCTCCACGATGCGGCCCTCGTGCAGAACGCAGATCTCATCAGCATTCTTGATGGTTGACAAGCGGTGAGCAATGGCCACTGTAGTGCGGGTCTTCATCAAGCGCTCGAGGGCATCCTGAACCAGGCGCTCGCTCTCGGTATCGAGGGCCGAAGTGGCCTCGTCGAGAATGAGGATGGGCGGGTTCTTCAAGATGGCGCGAGCGATAGACACACGCTGGCGCTGACCGCCTGACAGGCGACCGCCACGATCGCCTATATTGGTGTCGAAACCTTCTTCGGAGGCCATGATGAAATCGTAGGCGTTGGCTATCTTGGCTGCCTCTTCTATCTGCTGCTGAGTGGCGTTGTCAACGCCAAATGAGATGTTGTTGCGGAAGGAATCGTTGAACAATATTGCCTCCTGATTCACATTACCAATAAGCTGGCGCAAATCGTGGATGCCAAGATCCTTAACGTTTATTCCATCAATGAGTACCTCGCCCTCTTGAACATCGTAGTAGCGTGGGATGAGGTCTACAAGAGTAGATTTTCCACTACCGCTTTGGCCTACAATAGCTATCGTTTTGCCCTTAGGTATGGTGAGGTTGATGTCTCTCAATACCCATTGTTCACCATAGCGGAATGATACGTTGCGGAACTCTATCTGATGCTCGAAACTGGGAATAGACTTGGGATTCTCAACTTCCTTAATCGTATTCTCGGCCAACAGGATCTTGTCGATACGCTCCATCGAGGCCAAGCCCTTGGGAATATTGTAGCCCACCTTGGAAACCTCCTTCAATGGGTTGATGATAGAGTACAGAATCACCATATAATAAATAAAGGTAGGACCAGAAAGTGAACCATCGTTAAGCACCAGCACACCACCAAACCAAAGCACAATGACAATCATACAGGTGCCCAGAAACTCTGAAAGCGGATGACCGATATTCTGACGGATATTGACCCACATGATGTCGTGACGGTAGGTAGAGTTGATGCGGTTGAACTTTTCGAGCATCTTACCTTCGGCACAGAAGGCCTTGATGATGCGAAGACCGCCTAAGGTCTCGTCAACCACACTCATCGTGTCGCTCCACAGAGACTGAGCCTGAATACTTTGAGCTTTAAGCTTGCGACCAATCCAACCCATAAACCAACCAATGAGCGGGATGATGATGACAGAGAACAATGTCAGTTGCCAAGAGATGACTATCAGTGTGGTGAAGTAAGATATAATCAGAATAGGGTTCTTAAACATCAGGTCTAACGACGACATGATGCTGGTCTCAACCTCTTGTACGTCGCCTGTCATGCGGGCAATGATATCACCTTTGCGCTCTTCGGTAAAGAAACCAAGTGGCAGGGCAACAATCTTTTTGTAGAGCTGATTGCGCATGTCTCTTACCACACCCGTGCGGATGGGAACAACACTGGAGGATGCCAGGAAGTAAGCGGCCGTCTTCAACAGCGTTGCAAAAATAAGGAAGAGTCCGATAAAGAGCAACGTGGTAGTTGAACCCATATCGGTGATGAAGGTGTTGATGTAATAATAGATGTTGTTGACGGCCACATCTTTAAAACTTCCATCACTCCATTCCATCAGGGTTGTAACAGCGACATTATCGCCTGTCTTGAACAGTATCTGAAGAATAGGTATCAATGCCGCAAAAGAGAAGATGTTTAACAGTGCCGAAAGGATATTGAACACAATCGACAAAACGACATACTTCTTGTACGGTAAAACAAACCGTTTCAGAACTTGCATGAATTCTTTCATAGGGCCTCTCCTAATAATGTAGCACTTGTACTGCCTGTAATTTTTACACGAACGGTCTCGCCAATGTGGTGACCGGCCTTGGGGAATACCACCATCTTGTTCTGCTCAGTGCGACCGCACAGCTGCTCGCGAGAGCGCTTTGAGAATCCCTCAACCAATACGTCGAACTCCTTGCCCTCGTCCTTCTTGTTCTGAAGAGCACTCATCTCTGTCTGCAGGGCGATGAGCTCGTTCAGTCGGCGAATCTTCTCCTCTTCAGCCACATCGTCGGGCAGATGCTTGGAAGCGTAAGTGCCTGGGCGCTCGGAGTATTTGAACATGAAGGCTGAATCGTAGCCCACCTCGCGCATCAGCGAGAGTGACAACTGGTGATCCTCTTCTGTTTCAGAATGATAGCCCACAAAGATATCGGTAGAGAGTCCGCAATCGGGAATGATGCGGCGGATGGCGTTGACGCGATCCATATACCACTCGCGGGTGTATTTGCGGTTCATCAACTTCAGGATGCGGTCGCTACCACTCTGAACGGGCAGGTGGATATGCTTGCACACATTAGGCATTTCGGCGATAACGCGCAGAGTCTCATCGCTCATGTCTTTTGGATGCGATGTGGTGAAGCGTACTCGCATAGTGGGTACCTCCTCAGCTACCCTGCGGAGCAAGGCGGGGAAATCCATATCGCCTAATTTATATGAGTTTACATTCTGTCCCAGCAGAGTAACCTCTTTGTATCCTTTGTCGCGCAAATCGCGCACCTCACGCAGAATACTTTCTACATCACGACTACGCTCACGACCACGGGTGTAAGGCACAATACAATAGTGGCAGAAATTGTTACAGCCACGCATAATGCTTACAAATCCACCAATCTTATGACCAATGCCAATGCGTTGTGGAACAACATCCTTGTAAGTCTCTGTAGTAGAGAGCTCTGTGTTCATGGCTTTATGACCTAACTCGGCCTGGGCAATAAGATCGGGCAGCGAGAGATATGCATCAGGACCAGCCACTAGGTCGCAGTGGTGGTTGTCGAGCAAGTCCTGCTGAGCACGCTCGGCCATACAGCCAAGCACGCCAAGTATCATTTGGTGTCCTTTACGGCGCTCTGCATCCAGAGCATCCAGGCGGTGGAAAATCTTCTGTTCTGCATTATCACGAACTGAACAGGTATTAAGGAAAACTGCATCGGCCTCATCAAGAGTCTCGGTGGTCTCGTAACCAGCCATCTGCATTACCGATGCTACTACTTCAGAATCTGCCACGTTCATCTGGCAGCCATACGTTTCAATATATAACTTCTTCATCATTCTTTAATTAAATAATAGGAAGCGATATGCCATTAATCTTCTGGTACACATCAAGTGCATATACGTCGGTCATACCGCTTATATAATCGATTATCGCCATAATACGGGTTTCAAGGTCGGGTGCGTCAATGTCGTACTGACTTGACACTCGACTAATAAGGTGTTTGGAGTAGAATCGCTCAGGATGCACAGCTGCATTTATGAACTGCTCCATGAGTGTCTGAATAATCTGATAACCTGATAGTTCAACATCCAGTACAGGACGACTCTTGTAGATACGGGCTACTGACAGTGAACAACAGTTTTTATAAGCCTTTTGTGGCAAATCGCTGATGTGGTCGATAAGACTACCTTGGAACTCTCCGTTGAGAATATCATCCTCATGATCAACAAATACGCGTACGCATTCGTTTTCAAGTTTTCCTATTACACAGGCACGAAGATATACAATCTTCTCATTGTTATCATCAACTCTCTCGTCCTCTAAGCGCTTGAGAATGTGCTCCTGAGTATCTTCGTCGAAGAATGCAAGTAAAAGTTGCATTGTTTCTTCATGCGAAATAATCTTAAGTTTGTGCGCGTCCTCGATGTCCATAATCTCGTAACAGATGTCATCTGCAGCCTCAACAAGGTATACAAGTGGATGGCGAGCATAACGTAGTGGTTCTCCAACCTCTGATTTGCATGGAATGCCGAGCTCGTCAGCTATGCGGCGATAATAGGCTTTCTCGGAGTCAAAGAATCCGAACTTGCCTTTCTTGCTGGCAGCACTTGAAGAGTATGGATATTTTACGATGCTGGCAAGAGTGGAATAAGTCATTACAAAACCGCCAGGACGACGACCCTTGAACTGATGGGTGAGCAGGCGGAAAGCATTGGCATTACCCTCGAAGTGTATCATGTCGTTCCAGAATATCGGACTAACCTGACGCTGAAGATCATAGCCTGCACCCTCTGTGAAGAACGATTGGATGGCCTTCTCGCCACTATGTCCGAATGGTGGATTCCCAAGATCGTGAGCCAGACAGGCTGTTGCCACAATCTGACCTATCTCCTGGAAAAGACCTTCCTTGAGTTCTGGGTGCTTCTTGGTAAGCTGTGTTGCTACATCATTGCCCAATGACATTCCCACACTGGCTACTTCGAGTGAGTGCGTCAGACGGTTGTGCACAAAAATGCTACCCGGTAGAGGAAATACCTGGGTTTTGTTCTGCAGACGGCGGAACGGAGCAGAGAATATAAGGCGGTCATAATCGCGCTTAAACTCTGTTCTGTCATCGTGTCGTTCAGGATGACGATGCTCCTGACCAAGACGTTTGTTTGATATAAGTTGTTGCCAATTCATCATAATCAGGGTGCAAAGGTACGAAAAATACCCGCAGTATAAGCACATTTCGCAGAAATTAACGAAAAAATCAAAAATTTAGGCCTCGAAAGGCTTATTTCTAAGCTAAAAGCACTACCTTTGCACATTGATTAAAATATAATTTTAAATTATGCTGAAAATAAAAGTCGTAAACAAAGGTCACCAGCCCTTGCCACAGTATGCCACAGAGCAGAGTGCCGGCATGGATCTGAGAGCAAATATAGATGAACCTATAACACTGAAACCTCTGGAGCGTAAGCTTATCCCAACAGGATTGCATATCGCTCTGCCTGTAGGATTCGAGGCACAGGTTCGTCCTCGAAGTGGTTTGGCACTGAAAAAAGGTATCACTGTACTTAACACCCCAGGAACCATCGATGCTGACTATCGTGGTGAGATAGGTGTTGTGCTTATCAACTTGTCTAATGAGGATTTTGTTGTTGAGGATGGTGAACGTATTGCCCAGATGGTGATAGCCCGCCATGAGCAGGGTGAGTTTATTCCTGTTGACGTGCTCGATGAGACAGAGAGAGGTGAGGGCGGCTACGGACATACAGGCGTGAAATAATGATTGGAATGAAGAAGATAGGACTATCGTTGTTGCTGTTGCTATCTGTAACCACTGGTTACGGACAACGGACCTATGATGAGTTCTTCCTCGAAGCAATGGTGCAACGACAGAAAGGCAATAATGATGCTGCCTTTGACCTTCTGCGCCATTGTCTGGAGATAAATCCCGAAGCACCTGAGGCATGGTATTTCCTGGCACAATACTTTAATGCCCTAAAGAATACAGACAAAAGTCTTGAGTACATAAAAAAGGCTGCATCGCTCGATCCTGACAACGAAATCTATATGGAAACGCTTGCTCAGGCTTACATACGTCAGCAGGATTATGAGGCAGCCATACCTGTAGTAGAAAAGATATATACCCGTGATAAGGAACGTGAGGATCTTTTGGAGATGCTCTTCCAACTGTATCAGCAGGTAGATGACCTTGATAATGCCGTACAGGTGCTGAACCGTTTGGAAACTATCGACGGAAAGAATGAACGTCTTTCTATGGCAAAGAGCGAGATTTATACTCGTAAGGGAAACAAAAAAGCCGCAATTGCCGAGATTAAAGCTCTATCGGATAAATATCCTAACGACTTCAACTATCTGGCACTCTACGGTGAAACGTTGATGATGAATGGCCAGTTGAAGAAGGCACTTAAGGTCTACGACAAGATTCTTAAGGAAGAACCGGATAACAATCGTGTGTTGATGTCGCTACGCACATATCATCAGGCTCTGAATCATAAAGAGATTGCTGATTCTCTTACCGAGCGTGTGCTCTTGAACAAGAACTCTACGATGGAGGAGAAAATACATCTGTTACGCCAGGAGATCTCGGCAAGTGAGAATGCCGGAGGTGACAGCACAAGGGTTCTGCAGTTGTTTGATAAGATCTTGAAGCAGCCACAGACTGATGAGAATATGGCTATTTTGTGCGCATCTTATATGAATATTAAAAAGATGCCAAAAGACAGTATTGGCAAGGTGCTTGAAAAGGCACTTGCAATAGCTCCGGATAATTCTTCAGCCCGACTGCAACTTATTGGTTATGCTTGGGAGGACGATGACATGGAACGTGTAATATCTCTCTGTCAGGATGCACGCCAGTATAACCCCGACGAGATGGCTTTCTATTATTATCAAGGAGTGGCTTTCTATCGTCGCGATAGTCTTGATGCTGCTCTTTCTGCTTTCAAGAATGGTATCGGGGTTATCAAAGAAGATAGCGATCCTGCCATAGTATCCGACTTCTATGCTGTTATGGGCGATATCTTACATCAGAAGGGCCTTGTAAAAGAATCGTATGAGGCATATGACTCATGCCTTCAGTGGAAAGACGACAATATGGGATGTTTGAATAACTACGCATATTTCCTTAGTGAGACAGGCGAGCAGCTTACCAAGGCTGAACAGATGAGTTTCAAGACCATCAAGGCTGAGCCTAAGAATGCTACCTATCTTGATACTTATGCTTGGATTCTATATATGTTAGGGCGCTATTCTGAGGCTCAAATATATATAGATCAGGCTCTACAGAATCTGGATGAAAACCAGGACAACTCTGTGATTAAAGAACATGCAGACAAAATAAAACAAAAAATAGATCGATAATGAAACTAAAAAGTATCGTAAGAATTGCCGTATTGGCATTGCCTTTAGTGCTTGTGTCGTGTAAGTCACACAAGAAGGTTGTTGATTCTACGCCATCAATCGCTCAGCGTCAGGCTGCAGATTTCCTTGGTCAAGTACGTGAAAACCAGCAGACGGCAAAGTTCATTACCTCGAAAGTAAAGTTCTCTGTTGAGGTTGGCCCACAGAAGTTGACGCTCACTGGCAACCTGAAGATGAGACGAAACGATGTTATCCGTCTTCAGCTTATGGCTTTCGGATTTGTTGAGGCTGGTCGTTTGGAGTTTACTAAGGATTACGTGCTTATTATGGACCGTATTAATAAGCAGTATCTCAAGGCACCATATCGTCAGATAGATTTCTTGCGTAATAGCGGCCTGAATTTTATGGCTCTTCAGGCTTTGTTCTGGAACGAGCTTTTCAAGCCTAATCAGGGTAGCGATGCTGTTATTCTGTCTAAGAATATAGCAGAAACAAATTTCTCTACTATTGAGAGCGGCGACGACATGATTATCAGTTATGAAGATGGAAAGATGGACTACAGTTGGCTAGCAAGCAAAAATACTGCTGTAATCCGTATGGCAAATATCCTTTATAAGGATCGTTTTAATGGTAATACTCAGCTTAACTGGGACTACTCTGATTTCGAGGTGTTTAGCCGTAAGGTGTATCCAAAGAAACATCAGATTACTCTTACTACTCCCGATAAGGAGGTTAAACTTGGTATGACTCTGAACTATCTTGGTTCTGATACAGAGTGGGAGGCCAGAACAGAAGTGTCTAACAAATATCGTGAGGTAACAGTGGATGAGATACTCCGCCGATTCATGGCTCTGTAATGAATAGAGTATTTCGTTGTAATTATCTGGTGATGGTGCTGATAGCACTCATCTCTTTCTCTTCGCCTGCTGTGGCACAGCATGCGAAGAAATCTTCTACGCATAAGCGTACCACTACTACCGCAAAGAAGACTACCACCAAGAAAGCAAAAGCCAAAAAGTCAACAACCAAAAAGTCAGCCTCCTCTAAGCAGCCCGTTACGGTTAATAGTCTGAAAAATGAACAGCAGAGGGTTCGTAAACAGATTGAGGAACAGCAACGTAAACTTCAGGCTAATGAGCGCGACGTCAAGAAACGATTGCAGAACCTGCTGATTATTAATAATGAGATTGCCGATAAGCGAAAGTCTATTGATACAATACGTCATGACATCAACCGTCTTGACGGCGATATCCATACGCTTGAGGCTCATATGGATTATCTTGAGAAAGAACTCGCAGAGCGTAAACAGCGCTTTGTGAAGTCCATGCGCTATATGCATCGCAATCGCAATATGCAGAGTCAGCTGATGTTTATATTCAGTGCCAAGAATCTCTCTCAGATGTATCGCCGAATGAGATTTGTGCGTGAATATGCTAAATATCAGCAGAGTCAGGCCGAAGCGGTGAAATCGATGAAGGCTCAAGTGGCTGAGGCTTATGATGAGCTTACTGATACAAAGAGGCAGAAGAGCAATCTCTTGGTAAGGGGTGAACAGGAGCGCAGATCACTTGAAGGTAAGCAGGTGGAACAGCAGAAGATGGTTTCATCGTTGCAGAAACAACAGAAGACTATTCAAGGAATCATTGAGAAGCAAAAGAAACGCGATGCCGAACTGAATGCGCAGATTGACCGTTTGATAGCTCAGGAGATAGCCCGTGCCAAAGCCCGTGCTGAGGCTGAAGCAAAACGTAAGGCTGCGGAGGCTGAAGCAAAACGAAAAGCTGAGGAACTTGCCAGGAAGAAGGCTGCTGCCGAAGCTGCCCGTAGAGAGAACGAACGCCGTATAGCCGAAGCCAAGGAAAAAGAAAGAAAGGCAAAGGCCGAAGCGCTTGCAGCTGCCAGAAAGAAAAATGCTGAAGAAAGAGCTGCTGCTGAGCGTGCTGCCGCAGATGCTGAACGAGCCCGAATGAATGCTGAACGTAAGGCGGCCGCTGATGCAAAGGCGCATGAGAAGGAAGTGGCTGAGGCTAAGAAGGCCGAGAGTGTATATACTGTCTCGTCAGAAGACCGTCAGCTGAGCGGTAATTTCGAGAGCAATCGGGGGCGCTTGCCTATGCCTATCTCAGGAAGCTATCGTATCGTTAACCACTTTGGTACCAACCACGTTACCGATGTAAAAGGTCATGTCACACTCGATAAGAAAGGTATCGACATCAAGGGCCAGCCTGGTGCTGCTGTCCGTTGTATCTTCGATGGCGAGGTTAGTGCTGTATTCAGCTACGCTGGAACTACGGTTGTTATTGTTCGTCATGGTAGTTATCTGTCTGTATACTGCGACTTGGCTTCTGTCAACGTGAGCCGTGGACAAAAAGTAAGCACCCGACAGACGCTTGGTCGTGTGGGTGCTGAAGGTTTGATGCAGTTCCAGTTGCGCCATGGTAGCGCTAAACTGAACCCCGAGGGTTGGCTAGCCAGATAATCTAGCAAGGCTAGCCATACTAGTCATACTAGTCATGCTAGCAATACTAGCCCATCTAGCAATCCTACATAGGTTTCTATAGCCTGCTCTATCTCCGAAATCTTTATAAACTCATTAGCTGAATGCGAGCGGCTTGATTCGCCAGGCCCCAACTTAAATGAGGGGAATGGCATCAAAGCCTGATCGCTCAGCGTGGGCGATCCAAAGGGCTGCATGCCTCTCTCGATACATCTCTTTATGAGAGGATGCTCTGCTGAGATGGCTGAAGAGTGCAGACGGAAAGAACGGGCGCGAAGCTCGCATTTGGTCATCTTCTTGCAGAGGAAATTGAACAGGTATTCATTCTGATAGAATTCGTTGGTGCGTACATCTATAATAAAGTGTAGTGTATCCGGAATAACATTATGCTGCGTGCCGCTTTCTACTACGGTGACAGTCATCTTGGTGGGACCAAGTAGAGGACTCACCTTGCGGAATTTATAGTCGCGCAGCCAAACCAAATCGTCGAGTGCTTCGTAGATAGCATTCACGCCTTCGTTCCTGGCAGCATGCCCTGATTTACCGTGTGCATAGCCGTCGATAACCATCAGTCCTTTCTCGGCAATAGCTGGTTGCATGCCTGTAGGCTCACCAACAATAGCGACATCAACTTTGGGTAATAGGGGCAGTACACGACTCAGTCCGTTGGCACCCGAGATTTCT
>Ga0247608_10003303_pt1 | contig 18994 bp, 23 predicted proteins | sample 176DNAGHGlowgp2_FD_193490 | JGI IMG/M metagenome (GOLD analysis project Ga0247608, IMG submission 193490) | Sheep rumen microbial communities from Palmerston North, Manawatu-Wanganui, New Zealand - 1766 DNA GHGlow gp2 | ecosystem: Host-associated > Mammals > Digestive system > Stomach > Rumen ...
TTTTATCTCTATCCATTCGTAATTCCTTTAATCGTAAGGCTTTCACACAGATTTATCATAAATTGTGATACTGATTTGTGATATTAAGAAATTGTGAACTGCCTTATTTCGTACTTTTGTAATGTCATATCGTTGCATTTCGTAGTGATTCGACTAAATGATTATATACTATCAGAGCTCTTTTGTAAAGAATTATATATTGGCTCTTTTGGGTGTTTTTGGGCGCATTTCCCTGTATTTCAAGGCATTTCGACTGATTTCGACTTGTTTTTTGGGCTTTCTTATTTCCGCTACATACAAGAAATGTGATATTTTTTTGAAAGTGGTGTTTTCGACCCCTCATGATATCAAAATGTGATATCAGTGTCCGTAAAAGCCAAAAAGGACACCTGTCTGGTGTCCTTTTAAGTATACTTTTGCAGATTTACAAAAAGCATTATCCGATCGTGCCCATATATTCCTCGAACTTGTTTGCCTGGATATAGAATTCCTTTCCAATCTTTACTCCATATCCTTTTTTAATGGCATCCCTTAAAATCGCAAGTGCTTTCGCATCCTTACACTTAAATATCTTTTCGACATCAGCCCTGTTGTATAGAACCGGAGCCGTCAGTCTTTTTTCATACTCATTTATCTTTTCCTCATTCTTATCCAGTTCTTTTCTCGCAAGGTCTATTGCCATCTTCATGTTGGTAAGGAGTTCATCCTTGTCTTCTTCACTCAAGTTCTTCCTATCCCTGTATTCATCTTCCAGCATATCGAATACGATCATCAGTTTGTTATCTTTAGCCATTTTTCTTTCCGCAGCACTTGATGCCTGCTTCCTCCTTCTTGTTATTTTTGTTTTTATGTTTTTGTGCGATTCACTTGTTTGGGTTTATTTCACCTTTTTTGCCTTCAAATATATTATGTCAGATTACCAAACAAAATGAAAAAAGGCATATCTGAATTGAGATATGCCTAAAAACAGTTTATATCGATATGTTTGGGTGCATTTGGGGCTTTATCGTGAAAAACAGACTATGCCGAAGCATCAAAAACGGCTATAATTTACTGCTCATCTGATACATCAAGACCGAGGAGACTGTCTGCCTCGCCGTTTTCAATGACGTCTACGTTTTTTAACTTCTTATTTATCTGCTCTGCCCTGAAGAGGATGCTCTCGTTGCTCTTCTGCGCCGCCTCAAGTTTCTTCTTGGTATCTTCCACGCAGCCCTGAAGCGTTGAGTACTGTGTTTTTATCGCCGAGAGGACCTTCTTTATCTCGTCCGCCTTCTTGTTGATCGCAATGTTCGTGAAACCTACCTTAAGGGAGGATATGAGCGCCGTTATGGTCTGTGGCCCGGCTATCATCACCCTGCAGTCCCTCTGGCACTCTTCCATGAGCCCGTCTATCCTTATCACTTCCGCATACATGCTCTCAGTGGGAAGGAACATCACGGCGAAATCGGTAGTGACAGGGACATTTATGTACTTATCCCTGATTGTCCTTGCTTCAGTCTTTATCCTTGTGCGGAGTTCCTTTCTTGCTTTTGCGAGGTCATCCGGATTCCCGTTATCGCTCGCTTCGATTACCTTATTATAAATATCAGTAGGGAATTTGCTGTCCAAAGGAAGCATGATATCCTTGCCGTCTTCCTTTGACGGGATCCTTATGGCGAACTCAACTACATCCTGAGTATTCTTCTTGGGATTCCAGTTGCGTTCGTACTGCGAAGCCGGGAGCATGTCTTCAAGGATCGCCCCGAGCTGCATTTCGCCCCATGTACCCCTTGCCTTAACATTTGACAAGGTCTTGTTCAGGCTTGATATTCCGTCAGACATTCCCTGCAGCTCCCCGAGCCCCTTATAGAGGTCTGATAACTGCTTGCTTACCGTGTTGAATGACTGATCGAGCCTTTCGTTCAAGGCAGTATCAAGCCTTTCGTTTACGTTCTTCTGTATGCTGTCGAGTTTCCTTTCCGTCAGCTCCTGCACATCAAGGAGCCCTTTTGACAGGACTTTATTGAAGTTCTCAAGCTTTTCCACGGTCCTGTCCCTGTCTTCACTCTCATTTTTCATTATCTCGATGAACTTACCGTTCATGTTTTCTATGATGTCTGTTTTTGTGCCGGACATTTCCTTTGTGATGAGGTTGCCCGTATCAGAAAAGCCTTTGTTCTGGCTCTCAGTAACATACTTTAAGTCGTTCTGCAGCCTTGTTTCGGTCTCACTGACTGCACCCTTGATGAATTCGCTGTTATCCCTTCCACTATAGACCTTGATAAGTATGAGGACTGCTGCGATAAGGATCAGAATGTTCAATATGATCTCCATGTTTTTCCTCCTTGTTCTGTGATGATTTTTATCATCTTCAATCCTGTCCACCCTACTAAATAAGTAGAGATTAAAAGGGTTATCCCCTCTGCTCTGCGTAGCTCTTTACTGCCCTGCAGAACTCATTATGAATATCCGGAAGGTTCCTGACCGGGACTAAGGTGGGATTGACGAGGAATATCTCGGTGCTTCCGAACCTGTTTTCGATGTAATCCTTTAACATGAGCGTCAGCTCGCTGTCGTCATTGGGTCCGAATTCTTCCATCACGGAAAGTTCCGAGAACAGTTCAAGCATCTTCTCCTCATTTCCGGTGAGGCTGCTCAGTTCAAAATCCGGAGCGGTGAGCTTTCTCTTGATGAATACGGGGATGTAGAAGTCTGCGACATTGAACTCGTCATCCTGTTCGCAGTCTGCAAGGGATATATACTTTGCATCGATCCCCTTGTCAAAATATGAGTCGGCCATACGGTAGAGGAGGTTCGTGTTCTCGGATATCTTTTCGGCATCGAGCATCTCCCTTGCCACATAGACATCATCCCCGAAGATGGTCTTAAGGTATGACTGCAGCTTATCCCTTTCCTTTGCTTCAAGGCGGAGCGTATATGTACCGGCCTTGCACATCTTATCGAGGAAAAAGGTCAGCTGCAGGAAATACAGGGAATAGCACTTGTCAAGCCCTGCTGTATGGAGCCGCCTCATTATCTCTTCGCTGCTAAGCCCGTCCATGATGTCATCCATGGAAGTACCCTTTTCACGGGACGCCTTTATAATGTCCTTGTCAACCAACCTGTACTCGACCTTTTCTATCTGGTCAAAGTCCGTATCATCCGAATCTATGAACAGTCTTACCCATTCAAGGGCATCATAGGGAATGTTGTTGTCCTCCCAGGTCTCCATGCTGTTTGAGTTCTTCATCGCCCAGACATCATACGGGTATCTGATGAGGGTTACAACACTGTCTCCGTTCTTCTTGAACTTCTTTCTGAATAATCCCATGTCCAACCTCCGTTTTTCTTATTCTGCTTATATTATAGCCGGATATGTGTCACGGGAAAATCCGTGGGAGATATTTGAGCGATAGTAATAAAAAAGCACTGCCATACGGCAGCGCTTTAAATCCGGTAAAGTTCCTTATTTAATTCTTTATACAAAATCCTTTTCATTCGCTTACCGAAATCGGATGATGCACCCGTCCGGAATGGGACGGGACATCCACCCAGCCGGGGTAACCGGCAGTTAAACTGATCAGTTTTTGGGCAGACCACCTACAAAAAGCTGGTAACAATCAAATAAGCTGGTAACAAACTCTGTAAGCTGGTAACAATCAAATAAGCTGGACCTTCCTGCATCTGCCTCCAGACACCGGCCGCTACAGCCGCATCCCTGAAGTCCGCAGGCGTGAACTCGGACATTTCAGCCCTATTTTTGCAAGTTCCCATCTTGCGCTCTGAAGGTATCCGAAATACCTACTGTGTGGGTCCCCGCTGATCGGGCGGGAAAGACTCAAAGTCTTTCAATAGTTTTATTTTTACGAATGTATTTGGTCCTATCTTGGCCAGTCTGTCCTCTATATCAATGTAGATATAGCTTCTTTATTCAGGGCGTGTGCTCACTGGCACATAACTGATATTAAAAAACATATTAGCAGGTCAATAATTCATCCGCCCATCCTAAATCATCACTTACTCTGTGATGTTTATATTATAGCAGAAACCCCCGGAAAATGAAAACATAAATTTGCCAAAAGTGGACATTTTGGAGCTGTTTTGGAGAATTTCGGCGTTTTGCACAAAATACCTTGCATTGGATTGTGCAGTTTGACAATGATTTCTGCCTGCTGATAAGAATTTATCGCTCTGAAAGTGACTGATTCTGCTATTCCCTCGGGCTGTCAAAGCCTTCCGGCTTGTCTTCTCCGGGCGAAGGGGTAAGGATGCTCTTGTCAAGCGCGTTTTCTTCCTGTTCGATCTTGAACTTCTCTGCCTGCTCCTTCAAGAACTTCTTTACTTCTTCAATCTCCATCCCGATCGGATCACTCTTTACATATTCCTCTTCTGTCATCTTGTGCTTTGCTGCTGTATCAGCAAGCGCAGCATAGAGTTCCGCCATCTTCGCTTCGAGGTCGTCAGTAGTATACTGGGTATAATAATCAGACATGATTATCTCTTTCCAGAGTGCCACTTCTCCTTTTGACATCCCTGCCGTATCCTGTGTTATCCTTATGCCGTCCTGCGTGCGTTTCGTCATGTTGTTGAACGAGTCTACATCAAGATATGATGAGATGAAATCATCCGACAGCTCATAAGGTTCCGGTTTATCAGGTATGTCTTCATTCTTTTTGCTAAGGTTTATCCCGGGAGTCGTATCTGCCTTCTCCCTTTTAGGCATATCGGAGGACAGTGATGAGCAGGCGCTGAGCATGATGCCAGCCGCAATGCTTAATATAAATAATCTTTTCTTCATAGCAAGATACCGGTTTCCTTTCTGTATTTTAAGATATTATGTCTGATTTTTCATAAAAACGAAAAAATGCAGCAGATACAGAGTATCCGCTACATTTTTAACCGGTCAATATATCAAGACCAGGAATCCATTTTCAAACCATATTTATTAACCCACTTCTATATCAGAGAATCACGACCTTTTTGGTGTGACTCACTCTGAAACTTACATTTGGTCTCAGGTTCCTGAAATAGAAGTAGCCCGGCTTTACAAAGTGATTCTTTTCAGAAAAGGTATCAGCATAGGCAAGAATGCCCTCGACTACTTCCCCATCAGTAAATATTACTTTGACTTTCTTTCCGACCAAGGAAAGCATTTCATCTTTTTTCATTTTATCATCTCCATAGCTAAATCTGTCGCAAAATCTGTTGCTTTATCCTCCGTTTCAAAAGCCTCTACTTGCTTTTCATTCTCTTCCTCCTTGTTCATAAGAGAATGCCTTGCCGTGATATTTATCATTCAGTCCTCACTTTCTGCCTTTACGTTCTTTCCTGTATCGTTTTGAATGCTTCTCTAAAATCTTATATAAAGCAATTTCGTTTATCTGTGTCTGTCCTAAGGGGTCCACAACATACCAATCTTCTCCTAAAAGATAGTCGATTATAAATGCCCTAAATTCTGCATCAGACACACCGACGCCGAACATATTGCCCTTATCTTCACGATTTTTATGGCGCTCATCCATAAGCTCTGTGAGAGTTTTCTTATGCATATTATTCTTCCTCCTTTACATTGGAAACATAATGTTTGATCAGGAATCTTTGCTTACCCATTCTTCCATCGATCTGTTAAATGCTTCAACTTCCTCGGGATGGTAGTGAATGTACATTGGGCATTGATAGACCTCTTCGCCGGGCGGAGAAACGCATCCGTAATCAGGATCGTTCCAACCGCATTTCGTACAGAATTTTCTATAATCGTCCATACCTATTTCTCCCTTCCCTGTCCTTTGTTCTTATACTTATCAGCGCACCTTCTGCAGCATGAAGCATACTTGCCGTTAATATCATCTCCGGAAAGCTTGATATTAAAGATTGCTTTCCTGCCGCATTCACAAACAGATTTTATCTCCGATATGCTGTCTGCTATCTCAAGCAGTCTTTTGCTTCCTTCAAACAGTTTCCTTCTGCGATCAGTCTTAAGACCATAGCAGATGACCGGAGTATCCGTTCTGTCAGCAATCTCTGCAAGCAGGTCGATCTCTTTCTCGGTCGCAAACTGGCACTCATCAAGGATGATCACACTGTAGAACTTAGCTTCTGCTATGTAATCCCCTACCAGAAACTCGGTAAGGCTTGTAGCTGCTGCGGAAAGTCCTATACGGCTCTTTACCGTATAGTTGCCGTCCCTCGTTGCCTTGTCGGGCTTGAGTAAGAGCACATTCTGCCCGGTTTCTTCGTATCTGAACTTGCAGATAAGAGCCTCAGCAGTCTTTGCAGCACCCATGGTCCCGTATTTGTAATATAGCTTACTCATTATTTTCCTCCTTGCACTCCCAGTCAAATACAAGACCGAGAGAATGTATTTTATCGATCATTTCAGCAAGAGATTTCCTGCCCATATTGCGGATCTTTGACAGTTCCTCGTATGTCGGAACTATAAGGATGTCTCCTACTGTCTTGATGTTCGCTCTTTTAAGGACATAATATAGATGCATGGAAAGTTCAAGCGATTCTATAGGAGTGGCTACGATTTCACTTAGGTCACGGTCAGTATTGTTGGCCTTTATGCGTGAAAACCTCTCGTCTATTTCTGACTTGTACTTCTTCCTTGCTATTTCGGAAACCTTGATCTTTGCTTTACGGTCATACTCCGCGATCTCTTTTCCGAGGATGCAATATTGTCTGTATTTCATAAGTATGCGGATCGACTTCCGTTCAATCTGCCTTACCCTTTCCCTTGTGATCCTAAGACTCTTTCCTGTTTCCTCAAGAGTTTTCCTGTTATAATAGATCTCATTTATTATCAGGCGTTCTCTTTCAGTCAGGTGTTCCGAGATGATCTCGGGGATCGTCTCGTTCAGATCGTAAGGAATGTCAAGTTTTGCATCAAGATAACTTATGTCCTTGTATGTTTTGATCTTTGTTTCGAGCTCGTTCATTGCACACCAGATTCTTTCCTCGGGCGTCAGTATCAACGTCTTGCCTGCAAATACGGGCCGGTCTTCTTCAATATATCCTTTGTTTATTTCCTTCCGGAATATGATGGATCTGAAAAAACCATTGTCGATATCATGCTTCCTGCAGGCAGAAATCTCTGATTTTCCGGCGATGATGTCATCAATAATACTAATGATGGCCTGAAGTTTCTCCTTCCACGACGCTAATAATCCAAGCTTACCACTGGTCACGATGTCTCTCCTCATTTTTTCTTCTCCTCCTATCAATATGTCCAGACATTTGAATGTCTGACGGGTCCCTCCTTATATTAACCTGTCCTCCTGACATCAAATATATCTGTTATAATTTAATATGGGTTATTTTTCGGAAAATAAAAAAGCAACCTGGACAGGCTGCTTTTTAAAGTGTCAATCTACCGGATCGTAATCGGTATCGTCTTGATCGGAGGCTTCGTATCTGTAATCGAATTCATAACTCTCGCTCTTCTCAAAGTATTCCTCCAATTTTTCAAACTCCTCCTTGCTTATCTCTACGGGATCTTTTCTTTCGAACATATCTCCGTCGCCGGATGACCTTTCCCATTTGTAATAACGGTCATCAGCATTCTTGCTCAATATTGTCGTATATGAGTAGCTGCCTCCGTTGTTGCACCTGTCCGGGTCATAATCGGTATAATCCGTGTAGCTTACCTCATATTTCACAGGGAACTGCTCGTGTATCATATAGTCCTCAGCGTTTATATCATATGATTCAAGCTCCTCAATAATCTCAGTGTCATGTTTCATCTCGTAAGGGACAAAGTATAAAGAATTCTCATTGAGGACTGCTGCGGTCAGGATCACTTCCTTATCATGCTTCAGCTCATCCGAAGCAAACTGGATGGATATCGGAGCCGTACTTATGGCCGTCATTACCACCTCTTTATCGTTCTTCAGTCTCTCAGATGCGTGTTCGAGTGAGAGGCCATTTTTAGATACGGCTGTCATCACAACTTCTTTATCGTCCCTGAGGCTGTCAGAAGCAGAGCTTACCGCATAAACATTTTCAGATATGGCTGCCATTACCACATCCTTGTCATTGCGGAATTCATCCGATACATATTCAAGGATATATCCGTTCTTGCTGACAGCAGCGAGCACGAATTCCTTGTCATCACATAAATCCTTCGGAGCCTTCTGGAAATCAGATGCTCTTTCAATAGAATCCAAAACATTACTAAAATCTTTCATTGTCAAATTTCTCCTACAGATCATCTATATATTTCGTATGAATAGTTTTCAGGCCTTAATATTACCATGGGTCTGTATCTTCTGAGTGTTGTCCTGGTGGAGGATGGGACTTTTCCCATCTGCAGCTCAAGTGCTTGTTTCCACTCAGGTACTTTTGTGCTTTCTTCGATAAGCACCATATCCGGGACTTTCGAATATCCTGTCAGGGCGATGAATTTGTTGCCTGCCCTGAAGAAGCATATATCCGGATAGCGGCGCTTCAGATAGTCGTATCTGAAGCATCCTGCTGTTACATTTCTGATAGTAACCATTTTACCTCCTATAACTCCATATCCTTCCTCACCTTATCCATGCGCGGCGGGGCAGGGATGCCATTCCTTTCGCACCATTCAAAAACATATGCGATAGTGTCTCTGCAGGTCTCGGCGATGTCCTCGTCATCATACCTGCGGTTTATGTCATTATATCGTGCCTTGAATCCCACGATCTTTCCGTCTGCATCTACCCTCATATCTGCTTCATACAGCAGAGTCAGATACCTGTTACTTTTAATATCCTCTGCGAGCTCTTCGTAAGGTCTTTGGCCGCAATGCCTTAGTGATTCGACATCTGCGGCCGGGTTGTCTTTGTAACCGGCACTGCTAAGGTTATCATCAGTGAGTTTATATGGATTGACGCCGTGGAAGTTCACACACGCTATATATGTTCTGTCAGAACCGAACATATCAAGGAGTTCCGCTCCTTTCTGCTCGTGTCCCCTTCTTCCGCACAGATACCCGATATCATGCATCAGACCGAGCATATACGCCATTTCCGGCTCCACACCGTAGTCCTTTGCCCTGTAATACATATATCCTGCTACCGAGCTCATGTGCTTCATTTTGTGCCTGTTAATCTTCATGTTTTCCTCCTTGTCGTGTTCCTTCCATCCATATGCAGCCGTCTGCCATATGGACTGTCAGGATGTAATCGGGCTCTTCGTCCCACTTCTTAAATCTGTCAGAAACCTCTTTCAGCGAGATCCGGCTTGAATATTTTCCGTCTTTATCAAAAGACATCAGTGTATTCCGGTAAAACACTCCGTCGTAGTAAAACTCTTCGGTATGGGTGTAATTACCTTTGCCATCAGTCTGCCTGTCGATGAATTCCGACCAGTCTGTTATGCTGACTTTTTTGATCTTACCTTTTTTCAGCCCATCAATGAGCATCAGATGCTCTTTCATTTTGGAACCTCCTATAATGCCTCCATGTCATCAAAATAAAGTTACAATGATAATATGTTGCATTTTTTTCAAAACAAAAAGACCGGTCTCCCGGTCTTTTTGTCTGTCAGGCTGATGGAGCCTATTTGATCTCGATCAGGTACTGTATAGTGACCTGGCTTTCGTTATAGACGATGATCTCATCATTGACAAGATCTGCGCCTCCGTGTGCGAAGAGTGCATCATAAGGCCTTATCAGCTTTTCAGTATACCTGCACATCTCATGCCGGTGATGCTTAACATGCATGGGATTTTTATAAGCAGTCTTATATACCGCAAGATAAGCCCTCTTTTCCTTTTCGTTGTTATAGATGCTGTCTGGTACGGAAGTGTAATTTATCGACTTCCTTGCCTTGTTCGCAAGGTAGAATCCGTATCCGAACATCTTTCCTGTTATGGGAGCATCAGGGTTTAGTTTCGGACCCTGTGTGGTGAGCCCGTAATAATTCATGTTCTTAGAACCATGGTAGTAATAATGGATATTTTCCTTATCCATGCCACGCTCCTTCATGAACGACTGAAACCTTGCCTCTGTCATCAGGTTCTTTACCCTAAACGCCCTGACGAACCTGTGTCCTACAGGTCCCATTTTCTCCTTTATCATATCAGACTCTTCCTTAGTACACTGCCTGATCTCAAGACCCAGGGTTTCAAGGATGGTTTTGTCCGGGACGGTATGGGGTTTCATGGTCATGACCTGTGCGCTCATTACATCAAGAAGGTCCTGTTCTCTCTCGATGACTTCCTGATAGTTGCCTTCGTTTATCAGCATATCCGAAACATTCTTCATCTTTCTCGGTATGATGATAAACAGGTTCCTTAGGATGTCATTCGCTTCAGTTACCGACAGAGTGCCGTATCCTGATGCGAGCCTGCTGATCTCAGACCTTGCTTCCTCTATCATATGCTCAGATACCTGCTCATATGATACGGTATAACTGTCCTTGACCACTTTTCTTGCACAGGACTGTATGAAGCCAAACATTTCCCCGACTACATCGTCCTCTATGGGTTTATACTTAAGCAGGGTAGATACCTTGCAGACAACATTGTCAGTCTTGTCGGTAAAGCCTTCCATTATTTTGCCGTTATAAACCTTTTCCCAGAATTTCATCGGGTATTTCTTTTTAAAACCATTCGCTGAAACCCTTTTAGTCTCAGTCTCAAAACATGCGTCTGATAACTGAGTCATGTTAAATTCGCAGTTTCTGTTAGTCTCTGCGTCCACATATATCAGATGGGCTGTTTTCATCCTGACTTCCTCCTGTCGTGATTATTGATTGATAAATACAATATGTATGAATTTTCCGTAAAACAAAAAGCATCCGCTGCCCTTATGGGCTTTGGATGCTTTGCAGACGGGATTTTCCGTCTTTATTCCCGTGGTCACCCGTGATCAGATCATCGCGACCGTTCCATCTTTCCAGATATAGAGATGGTCTGAGAGGATCTCATCCGCACCGACAGCATCAGATGCATTGACATCGCGGATGTAGTCTGCAAATTTATCGACTTCATCCGGTTCGAGACTACCTGCAGGGAGTGCAATTAACTCATGGATGCTTGACGGAATAAGATAATACTCCTCTTCCTCGCCAAGAAGCTCGGAAAGAACTTCATTATGCAGGATCACATTGGCACCGTGGGACTTCTCCTGATTGGTAAGCACGATCATTGGTGGCATCCCAAAGTTTAACATTTTGAAATCAAAATTCTTTTTTGATGCCTCTTTGAGATCTTCGCAGGTTACTCCGTATGTCTCGGCAAGCTCGGGCGTTATCTTGATCCTTCCGTCAATTCCGGCCTTCTTGCAGTCAACATAGAAGAGGCGGGCGAGGTCCATTTCTTTTTCCCCGAAATACTTATCGAGGTACGAGGCAGGAGCTACCCACTCTCTCACATTTTCAAGAGCAAAGTTCCTGTCAGTAAGGAGTGAACCGTTGATGCCCTCCATTTCCTTCAAAGTATTCACAAGCACTTCTTCGAGTCTTTCGTAAGTCATGTCTGCAAATTCCTTGAGGTTTTCGAGTTTTATTGTCGGAGCAGCATTACGATTGCTGATCCTAAATATTACTCTTTCCCCGTCAATGATCTCTGAAGTAACTTCAGAACCACTGATCCTTTCATAAGCCTTCGTGATCTCATCGATGATTTCTTTCATGGTCTATTCCTCCTATAAAGAAAAATGACCCGGGAATTTGTTAATCCTCCAGGTCGTCAATTTATGTTACAATAATAATATGTGATAATTTTTTAAAAACAAAAACCCGCCATCGCTGACGGGTTTTGACCATGAATATCATGCTTTTAACATGAGTTCCGCTATATCCTTGATAAAGTCTGCCCTTTCGGAGCTGCTCTCTTCGAGATGGGATGCCTGATAAGTGACATCCGATACGGAGCTCATTATCCTCTTTTTGTACTCATCGGCTCCAAGTGCCTTGATGAGTTCATCGGGATCCTTATAAGGGTCCATGTTGAGGAGTTTGACGGTAAGCCCTGCTCCCTTTAGTATCGGAATGGCCCTCAGCGCCGCTTTTACGCCCGCTTCGTCGCCGTCATAGCTTATCATCACATTTTTTGTGAATTCGGCTATGCGGTTCGCCTGTCCGGATGTCAAGGAAGTACCGAGGCTTGCAACTGCATTGTCAAACCCTGCCTGATGGAGCGCTATCACATCCATATATCCTTCGCAGAGGATGAAATAGTTCCTTTTTGTGTTCTTCGCAAGATACAGCCCGTACAGGTTCCTGCTCTTGTCAAAGATAAGCGTTTCATTGGAGTTGAGGTATTTGGGTGAACCTTCGCCCATTACCCTTCCTCCGAAGGCTATGACCTTGCCGTTTACATCCGCTATCGGGAACATTACCCTGTTCCAGAATTTATCCCTGATACCGTATGATGTATTGGTAAACAGTGCCGAAAGTTCTATGAGCTCATCACTGAATCCGTTGCTTTTCAACATCGTATAAAGTTTTGAATTCTTGGCTGGTGCGAAACCAAGCCCGAACTTCTTCACTGTCTTTTCGGATAACTTCCTGTTACCGATATATTCAGCGGCCGTCTCTCCTTCCGGTTTCTTAAGTTCGTTTATAAAATATGCCGCAGCGAGGCGGTATATTGTATAAAGCTGTTCCTTTGTCTTGGAAGGCTTAACGAAAAACGGCACCATACCGGCTTCATCCGCAAGGACTTTTGCAGCGCCGAGGTATGATATTCCTTCTATCTCTGAATAAAACCCTATCACATCACCGCTTTTTCCGCAGCCGAGGCAGTGGTAAGTGCCAAGCCCGGGTTTTATCAGGAATGAAGGGGTTTCTTCTTTGTGGAAGGGGCACTCTGCAATGTAATCCCTTCCTCTTCTTTTCAGGTCAAGATACCTTCCGGCAACATCTATGATGTCAACCCTTTTTTTGATGTCTTTCAGAAAGTCCATCTTTTCCTCCTATGTTCGTCAAATCTGTTTCTCCTAATCAATGCCCCGCCCTCATAAGAGAAGCGGGGCTATTCCTGATCAAATTGCAAATCAGCGTTTTTGATTTTTTCTATATTTTTTTCGATTTTTCCAAAAATGAATTTTTAAGTTTAGTCGGTCTTAAAGTTCATTTTTTTTTAAATTTTCTAAAAAAAATTTTTTGGTTTTTTTGGTTATTAATCATATTTCGGGGATTTTGCATTTTATAAGTGAAGTACCCTGTCCTTTATCTCTTCGGTCCTGCCCTGGTTCCAGAACTGGGTTCCGATATAGCCGCAAGTACGCCTTGCGACGTTCATCTTGTGCTCATCGGTGTTTCCGCAATTAGGGCATTTCCAGTAGAGTTTGCCATGTTCGTCGGTCTCTATCTGTATCTGACCATCATAACCACAGCACTGGCAGTAATCACTTTTTGTATTCATTTCTGCATACATTATGTTATCATAAATGTAATTTATTATCGCAAGTACAGCTTTCAGATTAGGCTGAAGATCGGGAAGCTCCACATAGCTTATGCAGCCGCCGGGACTGAGTCTCTGGAACTCTGCTTCAAATCTCAGCTTATCAAATGCACTGATCTTCTCTCTTACATTTACATGATAACTGTTGGTGATATAGCCGTGGTCTGTGACTTCTGGTATGATACCCCATCTTCTCTGAAGGGCTTTTGCGAATTTGTATGTAGTGGATTCGAGCGGCGTGCCATAGACTGAATAGTCAATGTTCTCCATCGTCTTCCACTCATTACATTTATCGTTAAGCCTCTGCATTACGGCAAGTGCGAAATCTTTGCCCTCAGGATCCGTATGCGAGCACCCCTTCATGTAGTAAGTGGTCTCGTATAATCCGGCATAACCAAGGGAAATGGTCGAATACCCGTTATAAAGAAGGGGATCGATCACCTCGCCCTTTTCAAGCCTTGCAAGGGCTCCATACTGCCAGAGAATAGGAGCAACATCGGATTTGGTCCCGAGAAGCCTCTTGTGTCTTGCCTGGAGTGCCCTGTGGCAGAGTTCAAGGCGTTCATCAAGTATCTTCCAGAACGCTGCTTCATCCCTGTGGGAGCTGCAGGCAACATCAACAAGGTTAAGTGTAACTACGCCCTGATTGAAACGGCCCCAGTACTTATGCTCGCCTTCCTTGTAGTTCTTTGCCTTGGCTATATTTCCGATTCCCTTGTCAGTGAACCTGTCAGGAGTAAGGAACGAACGGCAGCCCATGCAGGCATACACATCGCCTTTGTACTCCCTCATTATCTTTGCTGAAATGTAATCGGGAACCATCCTCTTTGCCGAACACTTTGCAGCGAGCTCAGTAAGATAGAAATACCTACTTCCTTCTTTTGCATTGTCTTCGTCAAGCACATAGAGCAGTTTGGGGAAAGCAGGGGTTACAAAGACGCCTTTTTCATTCGGAAGACCTTTGATACGCTGTTCAAGGACTTCTTCGATAAGGAGTGCCATGTCGTCACGCTCTCTTCCTTCCGGACTGTCCATGATGTTCATATACAGCGATACGAACGGGGTCTGTCCGTTAGTAGTCATGAGAGTGACAAGCTGGTACTGTATCGTCTGGATGCCTGCTTTGATCTCATCTTTGAGCCTTGAAGCGACAACCTTTTCAACCATATCCTCTGTAGCTGTGATGCCGGCATTTTCAAAATCATTCACGGCTCTCTTTCTCCATTTCTGCCTGCTTATCTCAACGAATGGAGCAAGGTGGGCAAGGGAGATGGTCTGACCGCCATATGAATTCGATGCTACCTGTGCAACAACCTGTGTCGCAACATTCGCAGCAGTAGCAAAGCTGTGAGGCTTTGTTATCGCTATGCCGGAGATGACAGTTCCGTTCTGGAGTATGTCTTCAAGGTTGACAAGCTCACAGTTATGAGTAGTTTGGAGAAAGTAATCACTGTCGTGGAAATGGATTATTCCCTCTTTGTGAGCCTCAACAACATCCTTGGGAAGAAGTACCCTCATGGTAAGGTCTTTGCTGACCTCGCCTGCGATGTAATCACGCTGGGTGGACTCTATCAGGACATTCTTGTTTGAGTTCTCCTGCTTTAACTCCTCATTAGCACCTTCAACAAGAGCCATTATCGAATCATCAGTGGAATTCTTCTTCCTGATGAGAGCCTGCTTATAACGGTATTCAGTATATAACTGGGCTACCCTGTAAGCCTGCTGCTTCATTATCTCCCTTATAACGAGATCCTGTATCTCTTCTATAGTGGCTGTATGCATACAGTCCTCAAGATGTTTCCTGACCTTTTCTTCGATGACGTGCATCTGTGAATCGGTCAGCTTTTCGTTTATGTCTACTTCTGCATTTGCTTTTGATACTGCAGAAACTATCTTTGAGCCGTCATAATCGACTTCAGCCCCATTTCTCTTAATGACCTTCATGTCATATCCTCCTTATAAAAATATTACATGATATTCAGTTGAATACCTCCGTGTCGTCAATATATCATGTATAAACAATATGTGACAATTTTCCTAAAACAAAAAAGCCCATCAGGGCCTTTTGTTTTCTGTATCAATGTAATAACAGTATGTGATATTTTTTGGATTATTGAAATCACTTCGGCAATCTGTAGGCACGCACATTCCTTCCAGGCGATGAATAGAACTGTCCGTTGCCGACAAAATCAAGGCCGATGCCATAATGGTATGTCACAGGAAGAGGCTCCCACCATTTCGAGATGTCTTCAAATTCCGCTACCCATATCTCCCGGTCTATCCCCGGTATCTCCTCATACATCCGGAGGATCCCTTCTTCACCTTCAAATATGGAGACTCTTCCTCCTTCTGCATCCTCGATGTATATCGAGTTCGTAAATGAATTGCGGTATCCTCTGAAACCGTCCCTCGTGCAGCGGTATACTTTTGGCTCTTCATAGGTCATATCGGGGAAAATGAAGATCACGTCACCTTCCTTAAACTCATTAAGGCCAAGCCATGAAGGTGGGATTGTCGGATCAGGGTTGGCCATGGCTACATTTGTGACTACATCCACATCGGTATCAGAACGGTCGATATACGCTGCCTGCTCCGGATCGTTTATCACTCTCATCAGATCTATTATGCTGGTCGTCTCATCAGTCCTTGTGAGTGGGATGTATTCATACTCGCCTTCTCCTTCTGCAGCCCCGGGCCTCCAGATAAGCATAAGACCGGCTGTTCCATATCTGTACCTGTCATTATGCAAAGTGGTTTCATCCGGCTCTATCAGGGGGGGTGCAGGTACGAATTCGTGTCTTAGATCAGCCGGAGGTGCCTGCGGCCTTGTTATCTCATCTACATAATCAGGGATAGGCTCGGTCTCTTCCGTGAAGTGCATCGTAATGAAGGAATCCCTGCCGTCATATACTCCCACAAGGTCAGGGGCTACGACTACATCGCCGTACTCAAGCCACGGATGGTTCCTGCTCTCTATGTTATAAAGCGGGATATTCTCATTCGTCACATTAAGGTCGATGCATTCAAAGCCAAGTCCGGCATCAAGTAGCCCGTAAAGGGATGTTATATCCGGGCTCGTTGACCCGTTTGTCATCCGCGCCCTGTTAAATGCCGTAAGGAGCATCTGTACAGACTCTTCCCTAAGTCTGTTGACATCTATCGTATCAGTGCCAGTATATCCGGTATCGAGCATCTTTGCGAGCTCAACGACATATTTGTACGGATATATATTGCTGAATCTTGTCGATGATGTCCTTGCCATCCTTACAGTCCTTACTCCTGGTATGAACATTGCAAGGTCCTGATCCGCCAATATGGTGCCGGATACTGTGTTGTTCAGTATATCCCTGCCGTAAAAATCAGGAAAATACCTGTTTCCGGTCTCCCTGTTTAATATACTCAGTAGTTCATAGTACCTTGTCTGGGCGGTCATCTGGGGGCTTACAGGCTCCTTTACAGCAGCCTCGAACGCTGCACCATCCGCAAGGGCATCTGCTTCAGCCTGCATCTTGACGGTCTTGTTCGTAAGGATGAACGCCTGCGAAAAAGACATAAGGATCAAGATCATGACCATCATCATGAATATCCCGAGCAGCATGACGCCGCTTCCCTTTTCCAGCCTGTTTTTGATTTTCAGATATAAATATAGCATATAAACCTTTGTATGATGGCCTGCATCAGAACGGCAGCTCTTCAACTGCCATATTGCCATCAGCCTCTTCAAATATCCTGTCTATGATAGCCGAGTCTTCTTCCTCGAACACCTTCTTATAATTCTTCTCGTACTCAGAATCATCAAGACCTTCTATCATCGTGGTCACTATCTCGCTCCTGTACATCTCCATGTGCGTCTGAAGGATCTCATGCAGGAGCGTAACTATCTTCTCTTCATATGTCAGACTGTCGATCTCTTTCTTATCGAGTTCAACGACCGATTTTTCGCTTTTCATCTGGGCAAACAGAGCGTCGGTAGTAAACCTCGTCATGTTAAGCCCTAATGCCTCAAAATACTTCTCATAGGCGTCAAGGTTGTAAAAAGCATTCTCCGCAGCCTCCTCAGCGCACACATCATAACCTTTTATACATTCTTTTTCCTCGTCTCCGAGCAGTCCTTCATAATACGGATTGGGCTTTACATCCTCCTTATTGTATATGGAATTTGTCATCTTGTCTCTCACTAATGGAATATAACTCATAAAAATGCCTCCTTTACTTTCCATCATCGATATAATCGTTTATCGGAACATTAAAAAACGACGTTTCAAAACTGTCCCCGTTATATTCGGAGCAGTACGGGCATACGTCGTAATGCCTTTTCATCATATCCGTTATTTTCGGAAACTTTTTCTGTTTGTACTCCCTGCCACAGTGCTGGCAAAGGACAGTCTGTAATGCTGTATCCTGCATATGAAGCCTCCTTTTTACAGATCGTGCCGTTTATCTCCGGCTGGTGTTGCAAAACCTTCTGAATCAGCCAGATATTTCAGAATAGTAAAACCTGCTGCTATCAGGAACAGGTTGAAAACAACGAATTTTTTCACGCCGCACCTCCGTTCGGATATGATAATATCCCCGGCCGGAAAAGTCAGGGATGTATTGAGATACGGAACACAGCCCGCATGCCCTTAAGGATAGTAACTGCGTGGAGTTAGTAAAACACAAATTGACGTCAATAAACCAGTAACTTAAGGAGTACCGCCGGTTGCTATCCATCAGGGCATACAGAGTGCTCTTATAATATTATGTGAAATTTCATCCAAAAATGAAAATCACTCTTTTTTTATGTCTGTCCGAGGTTTGTTTCTCTGAGCCATTTCCCCTCTTTAATGCCTCTGTCAATGATCTCATCTATGGTTTCATCAGGTTTCTCTGTTGTGTTGAACCTTATGGCACACTCCGGACATTCCCTTCTTCTTGTGACAGTACTGCCGCTCTTCCTGCTGTCCTTTACGACGGTCGGGTTGCCGCATATCGGGCAGTTCATCTGAAGAGCCCTGCAATATAAGTAAATGCAAGGTCAAAAGTCCCTATCACAATGGCAGAGGCAGCGGTTACTCCTGCTATTATGAATGTGTTCGTAACGGTTTTCTTACGGGACGGCCATTTTACCTGTGATATTTCGCTTTTTATCGTCTTTATCATATCTGCTCCTTATCTGCTTATCGCCTTCTTGTTGAGGACGGAGACCGTGAATTTGCCGCGTTTGTTCTTTAATACCTTGTATTCCACGCCGTTCTTCGTCCACTTGTATCCGGTAAGGTTCACATCCTCTACTCCGTCATATGCCTTGTCGGATAACTCCTTTAACATCCTCTCATAATCGACCGTGTTCAGCCTGTTATTACACGACCTTCCATCATGGTTATCGCCATATATGGACTTGAAGCACGGGCAGGAATAAAAAGTGGACATTCCTTCCCTGCCTTCATGGATCTGCATTTCATTGGTCAGATCGTCCCCGTGGTTGCCACATATGAGCTTGATGCTCTCCCAGCTCTTCAGTATCATGTCGCTTTCGGCAGAACCCCTTAAGGCTCCGCCTTCCTCCTTTCTTATATCGCCGCTTTCCTTCCAAGAAGTGATGGCGTATATTTCTTTACAGTCCCAAGTTTCTCCCCATGCACTGCC
>Ga0247608_10003306_pt1 | contig 18989 bp, 14 predicted proteins | sample 176DNAGHGlowgp2_FD_193490 | JGI IMG/M metagenome (GOLD analysis project Ga0247608, IMG submission 193490) | Sheep rumen microbial communities from Palmerston North, Manawatu-Wanganui, New Zealand - 1766 DNA GHGlow gp2 | ecosystem: Host-associated > Mammals > Digestive system > Stomach > Rumen ...
TTTCCATATCAGTAGCTCTGACAACCAAACTATTGTCCATAGATGCTTTCATATAGATATTTTGTAAAATTGGTAATGTAGAATTTTTGGCTACAAATCTACTGCTGATATCGATGATATCATTTAATTTAGCTACATCTATTACGATTTTCATGGTAGGAAAAAATTAGAAATTAAATAATTTTTCTCAAATATGTAAATAATCAAAAATTCTGAAAATTCAAGTGAAAAAATATTTTAGTTTTTTTATTCTTATATTGTCCCCCTTTTTAAAGGGGGTGTCGGCGAAGCCGAGGGGGATTTTTATTAGAGCTTGTTTTGCCTCCGGCGGGCCACTTTTGTCCAGAGTCACAAAAGTGGCGAAAAAGACTCTTTAAAAAATTTTTCAGTCATACTTTCTGTTTATTGATTCACTAGAGAAAACGGAGAATCGTTACATCCGATTCTATTGGACAGCTTTAGCATATCAATGGATGGTAATTCCAATAAATCTGACAAATGAAAATTTTTTCGGCTCTTTCGAGCCGTTTTTTATATCGATATCTATAATTATAATTGTTTTTTGTTCATATCCATTAATGTTTCTAGCTCTGGTACGAAATAATAATCCTTTTTTCTATAATCTCGATACTTTATTTCAAATAAAATATTATCTCATCATTTTTTTATTAAACAGAGTCAATTTTCTTGATTTACTTCAATTGAAATAATTTTATTAAATTGTATACGCCAACTACTTTTATTACCAAGGAATATTATTGCTTCGTTTGTAATAAATAATTCTCAATGATCTGCTTTGTATGATTCTTTATGTGTTTTTGTAGTATAATTGATATCTCATACTCTGTATGTTAATCATTTGATAACACTTACCCTACCGGTAAATCATCAATATTGTACTCAATCTTTGATAGTTTTATCTTTTATTATATCCACATATGCTACTGTGTAGATGTGTTCGTTTTTACGTAAGTTTACACGTGAATAAACCTTATCTAAGATATATCATTTGCTTAAATATGTTCAATTATTTATTTTTTCTTTCATTTCAGATATTTTTGATTTGATCTCATCATCAGTTAAATCTTTTTTAAATGTGTCTCAAAGAAGTTCATCAGCTTCTTTTAATTCTTCATCTACTCTATCACATATTTCTTTAATAATTTTTCTTGTCGGATCGTTTCTTTTTTTTATAATATTAGCTATGACAATAATGATTATAATAATAAATATTGTAATAATATAAGTCATTAGAATATAATAAAATATAAAAATGAGTTAAACTTATTATTAATAAAAAAGGGCACTATAATTCCTGGTGCTTATAAATAGGTATAACAGATTTTTCATCAGTGATAATTATTTCCATGAACTATGATGTTGTTTGTTATCTCCAATTAAAAAATCTGTTCAATAAAAAATCTATATTTTCTGCAAATTTATAAGCAGTTTAATGGGTAGCAATCTTGTTTCTATTTTCAAGATTTTTTTGTATTAAAAAAACTTATATGACTTTAAAAAAAGATTCTTTGCTTCGCTTAGAATGACAGATAATTATTAATTACTGTTTTCTCCAAACAACTTAAAAACAACTCCACTCGTGATTTTTGCATCAATGAAATCTCATGGAGTTAGTTGTGATTTTGATGAAATTATGATTTGTTTATTGTTGTCTGTGTATCATTCATACAAAAACACTCAATCTTTGTTTGTTCATGAGAAACTATTGATTAAAACTTTTCTGGTATTTCAAACTTCTTTTTCATTATTTTCTTTTGAAGTTTTGTTCAAGAGATTATTTAATCTATCTCGTCTATCTTGCTTGGTATTATATGGGATATTGTCTTGTAAATGTTTTTGAGCATAAGTTCCAGGTCTAGTGGAATATACTCCTATATATATCATATCAAATTTTCAGTATTCAACCAATTCCAAAGTTTTTTGGAAATCCTCTTCTGTTTCGTCGCAAAATCAGACAATGATATCGGTCGTGATACTGATATCTCTTTTTAGTCACCTGATTTTATCTATGAATTCTTTGGCTTTGGCACTATCATATCCTCTATTCATTAATTTTAAAATTCTGTCTGATCATGCTTGAAATGGGATATGTATGTGTGGGCAGAGTTTTTCTTCTTTTTCGTGTAACTCTAGTAATTCATCGCTATAATAAGTTGGGTATGGTGATGTGTATCTGAGTCGTTTCAATCAATCTAATTTCAATACTTCTTTGATTATTTGTACAAATTGTGGGTGCTTATTTACTATTTGTCCAAGTAGTACCAACTCCTCTGCTCCGTTTGTAAGATGTGTTTTGCACTCCTGGACTACCTGTTCTACAGAGAAATATTTTTCTAATCATCTGGCAAATGGCACTATACAATACGAACAAAATTGGCTACATCAAGTAGAAATTGGAATGTATGTAGTTTTGTCGTGGTGAGTGTTCATGGAAGTATTTGTTTCTGGTACGATTTGGCAGTAGTCGCTATATAGTGTCTCGTCGTAAGAGATATCGTATCAGATATGTTTCAAAATTAGTGGTAAAAATCCTGTGTCATCAATCCTTCGATATAATTCAAGATTATCAAAAGTTTTTTTAAGATTGAAAAATTGAGGATTGAATGCATTGTTTATTGGGATGATGTTTTCTCATTTTATCTCATCGATATCGTTTGTATTCAATCAGACTATTTGTGCCTTTTCTGGATCAATGGTTCACAAAAAATTTCATCTTCTCAAAGTTTCGGGGAGCTTTTTCGTAGTAAGTTTACTTGCTCTGATATTGTGCTGGATCATGCATCATGTAATCCATATTTTATGACCTTTTTTGAATCATTTAATTAATCATGTGATTTTGTCTTCTGCTTTCTGTCTGACAGAACAAGTATCTAGTATGATTATATCTGCTTGTTTGACATCGTCTGTATACGAAAATCAGCAGTTTAATAAGACTGTCTTGATTCTTGCAGAGTCTGCGTAATTCATTTGGCAACCGAATGTGAGAATATGGAATGATGGCATAATTAAGAATTAATAATGAAGAATTAAGAATGAAAATCACCCCCTAGCCCCCTCTTCGAAAAAGAGGGGGAAAGTCCCTTCTTTTTTCCCGCCTTGCGGGACTCCGACTTGTCGGGATGAGGGGTTAACCCCCACACCTGCTAAAGTCGGTCACAGCACTTAGCGGTCCCCCTCCCCGTAGGGGAGGTATTTATTTTTGGATGATTTCGAGAATAGTATTTAGATTATTTTCGTCTACATTTGTGATGATGTATCTGTCATAGACATGGTCTAGATTCTCATTTAAAATTATGACTGTATTTTCATCTTTTCAGAAAACCCAAGTTCATTTTCATGCATCTCGTGATCATTTAGCTTCAAATATTCAATCTGATCAGAAGTAAATTGTGTTTTTTCAATTATCTTGTGCTACGTAATCAAAATGTAATTCATTTGTTTCTTGTAATTTCTCATCTGCTTCAGGATCTTGTTCGTAGAATCGGAGTTTATCACAGAATTTACACTCAAAATTATTGTCTCATTCTGGGATGATTTTTGTGTTGAAATACTCCTCTGCTTGTTCAAGTAATGTCTTATCATTTATGTATACATATTTTGCATCTTTTCGAATTTTGTAGGCTTCGTTGCTAAACATTTCCTTTGTAGAGCTGTCGTATTCAGATCAATCTTTTGCAGTTTCATAGTGCTCTAAATGATAGTTTCAATTTTCTTCTAGAGAAAGTTCTATTGTGGTTGGTATTCATCCAAATCAGCAGCTATTGTTTAAATTTCATCTTTCATCTACATAAAATCATTGTCAATTTGTCACTATATAATATTCTTTGTTTCAATTTTCTTTTGTAGAGTTTCATAATAATGCTATATCTACAAAAAGTTGGCTATCGTCTCAACATTGGTTTTGCTCTATAATGATACCTTTTAATATATTATTTATTTCAGTTTGATTCTCATTTCTTTGATTTTCTTGTTCCCAATCCTCTGGTAAGCAATCAGATGTGGTGCACATATCTTTTACAGTGGTACATCCACAAAGTAGTAAAAAGCTGAAAGCGAAAATTGGTAGTAATTTTTTCATGTTGGTATTGTTTTTATGACGTAAAATCGTGGATTTTATATTATTGAATGATTGTGAATTTTCAAGATATTATTTAAAATTATGTAAAAAGAAAACGGACTCTGAAATCAGGGTCCGTATTTTTGTAAGAGAGTTACTCTTAGTAAATTAGAGGTTTGAGGTCTCGGCAGTCATCTCCATCCACGTATTTGGACGGAATTCCAGGTATGTCCCTGATTCTGTCCGAAAATTGATGAATGTTTGCATTTTTGACAATGTCATCTTCTCTTCGGTAGTTGCTATAAGCAGAGATCCAAACTAGGCAGTCTGAAAAATCGTTTTGGAGGTAGTCTCTCCACATGGAGAGTTTGGTGTAAATTATGGGTTTTACACCGTATTCCTTTTCTACCAAATTTACGAAGTTTCTTAGCCCGATCTTCATGGATTCCATTGATTGGACTTTTGGGTTGACTTCTATGTCGACAACAGGCATGAGGTCCCCCCTTTCTAGTTTAAGCACCTTTTTGAAATTTTCGAATTGTTGGTTCGAATTTTCATTTGGACGATAATAGTGGTACGTTCCTACGATGAAGCCTTGTTGCTTGGCTTCTGTGTAGTTTCGCGCGTAGCACGTATCGAGTCCGTTTTTGCCCATTGATGACCTAATGATCACGAACCTAATTGGATCATTGGTCTTTTTTTGATGAGCTACTTTTGCCCAGTCAATGTCTCCGTTGTTCTCACTTACATCGATGCCGAAGGCGAAACCTCTAGGAATTCTCTCTTCATTTTCCCTTTTACAGGAAGTGATGATTATAGAGAAAACAATAATTGCTGCAATGAAGGTGGCAGCTACCTTTAATAAACTCTTTTCTATCATAGATCAAGGGTCTTGGTCCACAGAATACCCTGTGGGGGTTTGTTCACTATTGAACACTTGTAATTATATATAACTATTTATATATGTCAATATTAATCACCGTTATGTGTTGACGATTTATTTCAACACTGTATTTATGGCTTATTCTGCTTTTTTTGATTAGTTTATATACTTAATATTTTTTGTTATAAAAAGTTAATGAAAATTTGACAAAAAAATATTTTTTGGGTATAATTATCTGTATTATGAGAAATAACTTATTTTATTTTTGTATTAAATTTTTTTTCGATGTATGATGTATCTGGAAATATAGTTAAACTTTTATCAGCAGCTGATTGATTAGAAAAATTAAGAAATCAATTTCAGGATTGAAAGTATAAAAAATTAGATTATTGATTTTTTTCTCCAAAAAAATCTTTTGATGATGATAAAAAATATCCTTTGATAGTTTATATACATTGATTAGCACACGGATGGCACAAAAGGAGTCAGATAAATGATAGCTATTTCCCATATATGATATCTGAAGAAATTCAGATGAAATTCAGGGAATGATGAGCACATATATTGCTGCCTCGTTTGCCTGAGTATATGTTTGATGTTGTTTATACTTCTATGATGCAGTGATTAATTGATTCATATGTAAAGAAATATGAAAAAAACATAGATATAAATCAGATATATATCATGTGATCTTCTGCGTGAGGTGGAATGGCTTGGAGATTATTAATTAGACATCCACATTTTTATAGAAAGGCATTAATTACGTGTGCAAACAAGGTACCCTCGAAAAAACAGTTAAAATTAGTTTCACATAAACCTATTTGGCTTGTGGCAGCAAAAAAAGATCCAATAATACCATTTGTTACACAAAAATTTACTTGGAAAAGATTGAAAAATATTACTAATGTAAAAAAATCTTGTAGATTCACTGTGTTTAAATGAGATGTCTATTGTCCAGATTGAGTAAAAGCTAGAATTGCTCATATGTTGGCAAAAGTAATTTCTTATGATTTTAGTATGATAAAATGATCTAGGTATCCATGATTTGTCCAATATGATTGAGTAAACTATCCTGGTACAGAAACAGTCTTGGCAACTGATGAAAAAATACCTACAAATTGAATTGTCAATTGGTTACAGCGAGATGAATAATTGTCTTATTATAATTTGACAATTAAATTAATATTGTTATATTGAACTTCAGTTATTGTTTTTTTAAATTTTAAAAATTATTTATTATGACTGAAAACACAGAAAGAGAGACAACATCTTTTGTTGATAAAGATTTTGTGCAGAATTGAGATCGTGCTAATATTGGTACTTTTGGTAAATGGGCATGGGATTTGGTTTGGCATAAATGATATGCAGGAAAATATTTTGTCATATTTTTGATTATGTTTTGAATAGGTATCGTGACAGGTGTATTTGATTGAATAATCTCTGCAATTATTTGAATGGAATCAGAACCTATTACTATATTAAGTGATATTGCTGGTGTAATTTTTGCAGTATGATTATTATGATTTTCAGTTAATGTGGCAAAGTGATTTGTACAGAAAGTGTGAGATTTCTTTCGTGCAATCACATGGGAGAGAATATGGAAAATTGTTTGTGTATCTATTATTATCGGAATTGTCGTGATGCTTTGCTGTATCGTACTTATAATGTCTATAATTCCAGAATCTTGAGTGAATGTAGTTTTGTTGATTTTGTGAATTATTCTTGCTCTTTTCTGAATATTTATCGGTATAAGATTAAATTTTGCTCAATATGCTGTGGTAGATAAATGATTTTGACCTATTGAAGCATTGAAGTATAGTCGAAATATTACTGAATGACATTTTTGGGAAATTGTTTTGTTTGATTTGTATTTTTTTGCAATAAATCTTTTGTGAGTGTTGTGTCTGTTGATATGATTGATTTGGACTGTGCCAATGACATATGTAGCAACTTCTAAATATTATCTTATACTATCTGAAATATATGATAATTGATTAGGAAATAAATAATATTTTATGTCTGTCTTTGTTAAAAATGATTTTGATAATATTGTGAATTATTTTTGTGTTATGATTATTTTTTGTGTATTTTTTCCCTCAATTTTATGTGTGTGAATTGATAATTAGTTTTTTGCCATATATTGTGTTTTTTTCGTTGATTGTGGCTTGTGTGTTTTTTTTCCTTTTTCTGAAGAATGTGTGAAAGTTTAAGTATCTATCACTCATACTCTCTTTGTCATTTTTTGTGTGTTTTTTCTTGTATGCTTTCAAGTATAATAATTTTTATACATGAGAATGATTTTTGGTGTGAGAGAGTGAAAAAGTGTGATTAGATATTTTGTATTCAAATATACTGTATAAGACAAAAAATTATGATGAAATAAATTCATGGATTTTGGACAATGATGCAGATTTGGTTTTGATGGTGGAATTTACAGATGATTTTGGTCAAAATATGTCTCAAGAAGTGTTGGAAAAATATCCGTATTCAGCTCGTGTAGAATATTCTGATAAGTATTATGGAAATGTAGTATTTAGTAAATATCCTATCAAAAATCTGACTCAAGAAATTGAATGGTGAACATGGAGATATTCATATTTTTCTTTGAATTATAAAGATATTGATTATTATATTTATTTGGTACATACTGCTGCACCTGTATCTTTTAGACATTTCTCAATGAGGAATCACCAGTTGCAAGAATTGGCTGAAGATTATAAGGTAAATGTATTGAAAAAGAATGAAAATGATAGGATATTGATGTTGTGAGATTTTAATCTTTCTCCATGGTCTGTGTATTATACTGATTTGGAAAAATCTTTGGATTGATTGTATGATTTGACGAGAGATTATACACTATTGTTTACATGGGCATATAGAAATTTTCCACTAATTGCTTCTCATATAGATCATGTTTTTATGGATAAAAATTCTAAAATTGATTCGTTGATAAAAGTAAAAACTCCAAAGTCAGATCATAGATGATTTTTGATAAAGAATTTTAGGTAAAAAGTAGGTAAAAATTTGCATATAAAAATTTTTTGTTTATAATAGTATGTGAGTGTTTATATCTTAAACAAAAATACAAAATGGCTGAAAAAAGAAATTTATTACTTAGTACAGATACATTGTGAGGTTGTGGATTAGATTTAATATTTGATGCAGCAGTAGAAGCTTGATTTGATGGAATTGATTTAGCAATATGGAAAAATTTTGATGCATGGAATGTATCTTATGTGAAAAAGTTAGTTCGTAAACATGATATGCCTGTAAAAGTTATCCAGACTTCACCAAATCTAAATAAAAAGGAAATAGATAAGGCCTTGGATCTTTGTGAGGCATTAAATATTGATACTATAAATATCAATGCACCTAAGTTTTTTGATTATAAGGCTTATAGTTTTATTAAAGATAATTTGGATTCATACAAAAAAGCTAATCCTGATATTACTTTTTCTATAATTAATCCCAAAGATAGCAGGTTTTTTGCTATGCCTATACCAAAATATCGTTTTAGTAATATTGTAGAAATTATAAAAAAATATGGATGTAATTTGTGATTAGAGGTATCTAATATTGATGAAGATATCTTTGAAGATGAATTGTTGAGAAAAATATCTAGTTTTGCTCCATATATCTCTACTATTTATCTTTCTGATAAAAATAAGGCCTGAAAGTCTCGTATTATGCCTGGAGATTGAATATTAAAATTGCCAACTTTTTTGAAAAAAGTTAAAATGAATAAATATTCTCGTTATTTCTCAGTTAGATTTGATATTTGAAAGGCTGATTTAGTAGATGCTGATAAAGTTCAACTTCTTTTGAAAAAGACAGTAGCTTATTTTGATGAACATTATACTGATGTAGATGTAAATGATTAAATATTATTTAAATGATAAAATTTATAATAGATTTCTTTAAATATCCATTTGATTCAAAAAAAGAGAATAATAAGTTTTCTAAGTTTTTGACTATAATTTTAAAAGATTATCCTGCTTTTTTGTGGGTTAAACCTACTTGGCAAAGGATTGTGGTGGCTCCACTACTCTTTTTGGCAAAGATTTTTCAAAAAAAATAGTTTTATTTTTTTATTTTGTTGTAGTTATGGATATATATACTTATTCTGAATCTGCTTGAGTACCTTTTTATGATATTGGATTTTTGGATTTTTGGTGATTTTTGTTTTGGTGACAGTAGCTCTTTCAGTTTTTTTTCTATTTAATTTGAAAAAGCTGATTACTGGTAGAGAAGAAAAGATATTGGTAAAATTTTTTGATATGTTGGATAGTCTTTGTCTGAATGATAATCAGAAAAATGCTGTAAAGATTTTTACTGTGATTTATAATATCTGAAATAGATACTCCAGTTTTTTGTGATTTGCTGTGAAAGATACTTTGTCTCTTGCTGATAGAGATTTTGTTGAAGGTGTCTTGAAAAATTTTTTCCCTTCTCATTCAGATGAATTTAAAGATTTTTTGGAACAACATGAAGAAGAATATAAAATTTATAAGAAAATTTCTAAAAAGGTACATTGATGGGTATCTAGAGATAATTTATTGGTGGTTCTAATTTTATTATTCGTTTTGTTGATAATACTTTCAGTATTTTCACTTTGTGTTTTCTTTTATTTGAGATAGGTCTCCCTATTTGAATTTCTGTATAAATCTAAACGACACAAAAATATATTGACTTAATTTGTAAAATATATACAATATATATGTCTATATATTTTTTACTATATTAGTATTGTGATGAACATACCTAATTTTGTAAAAAAAGTTAATTCATGATCATTGAAAGATGTAAAAGAAAGTTTACATGTTTTGTCAGATACAGAAGATAGATATTTGTCTGATATTTTTTTGTGTAAAGAAAATATTTCAAAATGTTTGGCAGAATTATTATCTGCAGATAAATGTGAATGAGAGTGGACGGAAAGCCAAATACAAAGTAAAAAAAATTTGATTAATAATTTGAATATGAAATCAAAAGATTTGTTTGAAAAATTTTTTATGAATTATTGTTTTAATCGTTTTTCTATTGAAGAATTGAGAGCTGAAATGTGAAAATATGGTGCGAAGATGGATAAATTTGATGGAGACTCATTGCTCAATTATTACAAAGATATGAATTTTGATTTGTCTCATTTGGTTTTTCAATCTATGGGACCTAATGATATTTTGAAATTTATGAAGGATGTGAAAAGTAATCCTACTTTATTAAATTCTTTGATTAGTGATTTTTTGCAAGAAAATGTATTATCACATGTGTGAGATTCTTTGGTTTCTTATATTTGAGAATTAAAAAAAGGATGAAATGAATTTTTTGAAACAGTAAAAATGACTTTGTTTAATGATGATTTGGATGAAGTAGATAAATTTTACAATAATACTATTTATAGTATAAAAAATGATACTCTGAAAATAATTTGAGATGAAATTAGTCAAAAAATAGATGCTTTACTTTTGAAAAATGATGATATATCCTTTTGAGATTTTGTGATTTTGATGTCTGTAGCTTCTACACAGGCATTTATCAAAGATTATTATATGAAATTGTTTGCCGATACATTGGTTGATTATTTAAAGGCTAACTACCACTATGATAGTACAGAGAATTGGAATAACAAATCTGTCGTAAAAAATAAATTTGAGTTTGATGATCCTGGAAAATTGGAAGTTTTGTCTAGAGAAATTATAAAACAGATGTGATATCACGGTGATTTGTATGATTTAGAACACAAAATAGTATCTGATAATAATTCTAAAGTGGTTGATATGTGGATAAAAAAATTGTATTCAATCGTGGATTATGATGAAGCAAGGTATATTAATGATTGTTTTGTAAATGAAAGAATGAAATCTGAAGAATCTGAGGGTGAGTATGCAAATAAGTTGTACGAAAAATATCAATCTCAGTTTTATGAATTATTGGTAAATTGATTTATAAGGAGGGCAAAAGACTATTTTAGGAGGAATTTGAGTAATTTAGATTTGTCAAAAGATGAGAGAGAAGAAATAAAAATGAGCATGGAATCGCAATATCCTGAAGCAAGTAAAAAGATTTGATGGTCTATCATGTCAAATACGAAGTGGAAAAATTTAAAACAAGATTTTGTAAATAAAAATATTGATATCGTAGTATCCAATATGTGAGATATTTTGGATCAACATAAAAGTGAGATAGCAAGTTGCTCTTTTACAGATATTGTCACATTGTTTGCTGTAGCTTTGTCTGTGATTCCTGATATAGATTTGCATTTCAAGGATAAATTGATTGATTTTTCAAAGGCTCGATTGTGAGATTTGTTTGAAGAAGATAAAAAGAAGCAAGATAAAATTAAATTGAATAATCAATTGAAACAAGAAAATCTGATGAATAAAAAAGATGAAGAAAAATTAGAAGAAAAAGCTGAAAATTCAGTGATAGAGAGAAATACTTTGCCAGAAGGTATGAATGAAGAGTTAGTGGCATATTTTTGACATGATATTGATCAGAGATTGGATAGATATCTGAGAAATGCTGGTGGTGTGTACAAGACAAGTCGGTTTAAGGATTATGATGTAAATGAGAAATTTTTTGAGATTTTGGAAAATTTTGGTTTTTCTTGTATAGATGAAGAAAATTGAGAAGAAGATGATACTGCTGTCTCTGCCTTTGATGAAGATAATGAAGTGGAAGAAAAAGAAGATAGTAATGAGTCTACTGATAGTGTTAGATTAAAGGAAATTTTGAATGAGGTCGAGATGGTAGATACGATAGAAGAAAAAACAAATCTTTTTGTAGATGGGTTCAAATTGTATTACGATATTTTTGATGAACAAAGTTTCAGAAATTCAATGATGGAATATTGTAGAGATAATAAGGAAATATTTAATGCTATATGGTCTTTGTTAGATATGATATCCAAGTGAAAAAGAGAGATAGTAAAGACATCAAAAAGTAGAGAGTGAAAATATTTTAAGTTTAATGTGTGAAGGACTTGATATAGGATTGCTATCCAAAATCAAAAATGATCAAATAAGAGAATTATCATTGATTTTTGTGATCATGATACATATGAGTCACATTGTGATTTTTATTATAATTTTTCTATTTAGTTTTATGTAAGTTTATAATCACCATCTCGCTTTGAGTTCAAAGTCTAAATGGTAATCACCATGCCCCAATTCATTGAGTAACTATGGCTGTCTTTTCTCATAATTTGTATTCTCAGTATGCATAGTCATTTAGCCATTGGACTACTTTGCGCATTCAATAAAATTGTCCGCGATGAGTGTGTCCTGCTACTTCTAAATCAATTGGATAATTTTTTAATTTTTCTAATGAGATTGGCTGATGTGTGAGTAATATTCAGAATTTATTGTCATCATAGTTAATGTTTGATTTATCTAGATTGTCTTCTAATATAGTGTTTCATCGTGTGCTTTTGTCTATGATTCAGATGATTTGTATCCCATCTATTTCAATGCTTTCGTTTTTTAATAGTTTGATTGATGATTTTTGTGGAATATTATCAATATTTTGAGTATCTCACATGACATCATGATTTCACATGATAGCAATGATTGGTGGATATTTATCTGAATTTAGCACCGAAAAATAGTTTGGATAGTCTATATTGGATTTGTTCATCAAGTCTCAAGCGATTAGTACGAAATTTGGTTTTTCTGTGTCGATTGCTTTTTGGATTTTTTTGATATGAAAGCTTTTGTAAATGTGATCAGTATGGATATCACTTACCAGTAATATCTTTGTATCTTGTGGTATTTTGTCTGTATCGATATCGTATGTAGTGATTTTTGTTTTTAATGAAAAGAATATTCATAATCATAAAATTAAGGTGATTAATCATGAAAAAATTCGTGGGTTGATTTTGTACCATATTCAGATAATTTGTTCACAAAATAGTGCGATAGTTAACAAAAATCATAGGACAAATAGCCATGATGAGAAGGTTCATATGATATCTAATATTTTGCTATTTCAGTGGTACATAATCGTAGAAATCATGATTATGGAAATAATGGTAGCAATAGTTATTGAGATTCGTTTTGGTGTGCCTGTATCAAATATGTGAAGAAATCTATTTATCACATAGTAAAACATACTTGTGTTTACGATGATGATACCAATATTAGCAAAAAAGAAATTCATTTTTTAGTATTATTTTGGTAAATATTTTTCGTATATATGAAAAATTTTTTGTTAAAATCAAGCAAAATTTTATTTATTTTGTTTTGATTTTTATCTATTTTTTTTTAGTATGTATGTGTTTTATGTCCTAATATATGTATTATGCATATAGTGGTATCTTTGATGATATTGTTTGTCCAGTTTTTATCTGCAAATTTTTCTCATGTGGATAATTTGGACAATAGTGAAGAATTGATATATAATGGTGTAGTATATTTTGATGATGATATGGATAGTGAAAATGTGACTGCTGATTTATCATTAGATGGTTGAGATTTGAATAAAACTATTTCTCAAGATAATTCTACTCCCCAGATTGTGAAAAAAGATAATAATCCTCCAAAAGATAATAATATTGATAATAACAAAACTCAGACTGTTTATGAAGATAATATTGATGAGTGAAAAAATTTTGATGATGAGGAAGAAGAAATCATATTTCATGATGATTTTGATACATGATATTGGGATGAATTAGAAGAAATTTGGGATGAGTAAAAATTGATTTAAGATATCTCTTACTTTGTGGATTTACCGACATCCTCTTTTGTAAAAATGAGGATTTTTTTTATTTTATTCTTTTTCATCATCTTCGTCGTCTTCTTCCTCCATCTCTTCAAATAATTTCTCAAAATGTCTCTCTCTCTGGTTGATAGGATTGTCATTTGGAGCATTATGATTTTTGTTGGTATCTTTTTTGCTGTTTAGATATCGATATGCAAAACTTTCTGCATAATCCTCTTCTGGAGATTTCCTTGCATAGCTAGTCACAAATTCGCTTGTAAGACAATTTATTTTTCCATTATTTCGGCAAATTTCTGAGAATGCTGAAGGATTATTATCTTTGAAAAAATAAATGTAATGTCATAATTCATGTGCTAAAATCTGTTTTACATGTCTTTGATGTCTTTCAGTAGTGGTATTTGTCTCACAGTATGCTATGATCAAATTGATTTCTTTGAATGTATATTTTCATGTAGATTTATTTCTCGTCACACGGAAATCTCATTCAGTAGTTTTGCAACTTTGTTGGTATGTGACATTGATCTTTCAATTTAGTCTCTGTATGTCACTATAATCTAGAATATTTTTTGATACTAGATCTGATATAGTTTCTTGCAAGTATTTTTCTGTATCTTTGTAAAAATTATCTTTTATTTGTGATGGTAATCAACTAGTATCATGGTTGAATGTAAAATTTAGACGATTTGTAGCAGCATTGTGTGTTTGAGTTGTCTTATTTTGATTTGTATTTGTTTCTTTTTTTGTGATTGTATTGGTTTGTGCCTGTGTGGTTGTTTTTGTAGTTGTTTTTGAAGTATTTGTGGTTGTAGTGCTTTTCACTGCTCTATCTCCATTGTATAGTTCTTGTGTGACTTTTAATAAGGAAAAATATAGATAACTTTGTTGACAGTATTTATATTCATCAGTTTTATTTGTATTATTAATATTTTGTTTTAATAGATTAAATCTGTCTGTCAGTACTTGTTTTTCATTATTTGTATTGATGGTCGATCGAGCATTTGTCAATGATTTAATTTTTGTCTTAGCATCATCTATTGCATTTGTAGGACAATATTTATCTATAGCATCTTGTATCGTGCTGTATGGGATATCGCTATTGATAGTTACATTATCAAATTTTATGATTTCTTTGATATAATCTATCACATCAAATATATTTGAATTTTTTGTAATAGTAACTCAGATTGTACTCATTGGGATCAATCATAGTAATATCGGTATAATGACTTTTAATTTTTTCATTTGTTTTGTTCGAGAATAAAATAATGGTCACCTGTATTTTCTTTAATATATTTTCCAGCGACTAGTGTCTATCGATTATCGACTTATCTAATTATATCCTAAAATAAAAAAAAATGCAAATTTTCTGGCACTTTTTTTGGAAAAATGGTTGAAATTCGTATCAAATTTGTTATACTTCTCAATAGTATTTTTGTAAATGTCAATATCTTATCGTAGGGAGGTGTTGCCTATTTATAAAAATGTCAAAAGACTTATTGTCTTTCTGTTTTTATATTATTTTTTATATACACATGAAAAAACTTTTTTCAGTATTGGCAATGTCTGCATTGTTATTACAGACATTTTCATCGTCTCTAGTGTATGCAAATGAGATTGATGAAATCTCTGATCAAAGTACAGAGTCACAGGTGGTTGAGGTAGTGGAGACTGCTGATGTCACTGATGTGGATGTTGAAAATGATGATTTATTTGTTGATGATGTAGATGTTGCTGCAGATTCTATTAATTCTGAGGAAACAGATGATATGAATACTGCTGATAATACGATATCTGCAGAGATCGTTGATGATGAAGGTTCTGATATTGTTGTCGATGATTGAGAAATTGAAGAACCAGTTGACGATTTAGATTTATCTCAACCTTCAATTGTTCCTGATTTTAGTTTGCCAGCTGTTTCAGAATGAATGAGTGAATGATTTGTTGATGAAATTGTTGAAGTTATACCTTCTGAAAAATCTGAGCAAGAATGGACTGATGTAGTGGATTGATTGTTTGTAAAAGCAGTTGATTCATTGTGAGCATTCCCTCAATGAACTAAAATGGTGGTAACACCAGTTGAGGAAGATCAGGTTTTTGATTTAGTAAATGATGCTATTGATGCAAATGTGACTAAAGTTAAGGCTGTTGATATTACATTTTGGTATGAATGAGAAGAAATTGAACCAGAACTACCAATTAATGTAACTATTAGAGCATACAATTCTGAGCCTCAGGTAGTAGTTCACATTGATGATGAAGAAAATGTGGAAGAAATTGATGCTAATATTTATGGTAAAACTGCAAATTTTGAAGCAAATGGATTCTCTATTTATGTTATAGCTGAAATTTCTAGATTATTAGTAAATTTCTATAACGGAGAGAATGTTGTCATGTCAGGATATGTAAAATCTACTGGTGAAGTTGAAAGTTTGGTTTATGATCCAGGTGTTTGAGAATTATGAGAAAAACAAGTTTTCCTTGGATGGACTACAGATGAAAATTATACTAGTGACACAGAATGAATGACTATCGAACAAGTTCAGACTGATATAGAATGAAAATTTCCTCTTTCTACTAATGAAGAACTAAATTTATATGCTATGGTATTTACAAATTATACAATTAAATATCAGGGTATAGAGTGAATAGTAGTACATACTGAAGAGGTTTTGTTTAAAGGAGATAATTGAGATAAAGTATCATATCAATTAAATTATATATATGAGACAAATGATCCTGAAACAAATTTTCAATGATGGATTTATAATTGAACAACTTATTCTAATTTAGATAATATAGATATTACTGGAGATGTATCTTTGTTGGCTGATGTACCTAGTGGTCATTGGTTAGTTTTTGATGAAAATTGAAAAGGTGCAAAATATAATGCTCCACAATTCGTTAAAAATTGAACAACGACAGTAAGACCATGTAATGATATTGAGATGATAAGAAATTGATATACTTTCTGATGATGGTATACTGATAAAGATTGTACTGATGGTAATGAATTTACTTTTGGTGATGCAATAGATGAATATACAACAATATATGCAAAATGGATTGCTGCGGAAACTGCAAATTATACAATTTTGATTTGGAAACAAAATGTTGATGGTGATTGATATGATTTTGTGGATTCAATTATTGAAAATGGAAATGTTAATTCCTATATTGATGTATCATCTGCATTATCTAAAGATTATCAATGATTCCATTTGTGAAATTATGAAACAGGTAAGCAGATAATGCCTGAATGAAATGCTGTTGCAAATGTATATTATGATAGAAACGAGATTACTTTTAATTTCTATATTTATGGTAATACTGAATGATATATATTGTCCAATAGTAAAAATAGTGGTAATCGATACATTCCAGATTGAAATTGATGATATGTTCAGGTTTATTTATATAGAGATAGTAATAAATGGTACAGAGATAGAGAATGTGTTGATCAAGGATGGCTTAGTTGTAGAAAGTATGCTTATTCTAATGAGTATGTAGGTGATATTTATACAAAAACAAGTAATTCTTCTTGGAGTTTACATGAAACTATGGTATGATTATATGGTCAGACATTAGTTCAAAATAATTATACTTGGCCTGCTGAATATGATTGGTATGGTGGACATGATAATTATGGAAATGTAAATGGAACTCGCACAACATTTCTTGATGCCTTTATTATACCAAATGGATCTAATTCTGAAAATTTTTATGGAAGAAAAGCAGAATCTTGAACTAAAAAAGTAGAATTTTATAAGCAAAATGCAGGTAAGACTTGATATGATTTAGATATGACTGTTAATACTGCTGGTAATTGATCTTTTAATATTTCTGATAAATATAATTGATTTTTTGCACATCATTATAATAATGGATCAGATCATCAGTTAGGAGAAAAAGATACTAATGGTTATTATGCTACAGAAGTAAGTTATAATAACACACTTAAGATATACTTTAATCGTTTAGATTATAAAATTAATTTTTATGATGGATCTTATGTAGATGGTAATTGAAATCCTTTAAAAGATCAGGCTAATCTTGGTCAATTACATGCAGAAGATAATGTTTCTTATTGATGGAATATTTCAAATTATAACACATATACCCCATCCTCAAATCCAGATGGTTTTGTGTTTGAGTGATGGTTTATTGATGATGCTTGTACACAGGCTTATACATTTACGACTATGCCAGAATGATGATTGACAGTTTATGCTAAGTGGAGAGAAATTCAGTATCGTGTATTTTTACATCCAAATGCATGAACAGATGAGACTCTTGATTGGGGATCAACATGACAGCAAATGAATTTCCGTGTAAGTTTTGGAAAAAAGGTTTCAACACCAACTTGATTGAGATCTGGTTATGATTTTGTAGGTTGGTATCAAGATGAAAAATTTACAAAAATGTTTAATGCTGATGCATTTGTTTTGAATGAAACTACTGTAACATCAGCATATGATAAAACTATTGATTTCACAGATCCTATGGATAAATGGTGAAATGGAGCTACAAGTAATAATGATGTTGATCGTTTCCGAATTACTAAGAAATTGGATCTATATGCAAAATGGAGTAAAAAATTAGATGGAGCAAGTGGTGTTGTATTATTGTATGATGCAGTTTGATGAACATTAAATTGAGCTGATAATAAATTATATATAGATTGAGCTGAAGCTTCAGTATTACCAGCTCCTACAGCTCCAAGTTGAAAACAATTTAGTTATTGGGTAGTTAATAAATGGAATTGAACAGAATATGAAGGTACTGATACTATAGTATATCCTGGAGAGACATTTACAATTGATTCTGATCGAGCTTATGTTGAAGATGTTAATTGTGAAGATGAAGATCAATCAGGTTGTAAAAAATATACTGTAAAATTAGTTGCAAATTATGATACAATTTGAGAGCCAGAAACAACTACTATTGAATATTATGATTGAACAGAATTAATTGATACACAAACAGTTAATGTTAATGAAGAGTTTACGATTCATGCTGCTCTTGAAAAAGTATGATATAAGTTTATTGAGTGGAATGCTTCAGAAAATTGAGATTGAATTTGATATTCAGCATGAGTTACTTGACATGCTGCTGATAATCAATGAATTCAGCAAGGTGAGGCAAATAAATTGTATGCAAAATGGGAATGTGATACAAATTATCATTTAGAGAATGGAGCATGTGTAAGCGATAAAAATAATACAACAAATTGTAGAGAAGAATGAATGCCAGAATGAGAAAATAATGCACATTATAATGTAGTAGCATGAGCATGAACATGGGATGCAG
>Ga0247608_10003308_pt1 | contig 18984 bp, 10 predicted proteins | sample 176DNAGHGlowgp2_FD_193490 | JGI IMG/M metagenome (GOLD analysis project Ga0247608, IMG submission 193490) | Sheep rumen microbial communities from Palmerston North, Manawatu-Wanganui, New Zealand - 1766 DNA GHGlow gp2 | ecosystem: Host-associated > Mammals > Digestive system > Stomach > Rumen ...
CACTGCCACAGCCTTCTTCATCACGCGGGCAGACTTCACCACCTGCGGCAGGAACATCTTGCCGTCGCCAAACAAGCGGCCCACCTCCTCCATGGCAGGCATCAGGTAGTTGTCTATCACGCCCAGCGGAGTGCCTGCCTGCTGGTAAGCCTCCTCGGTGTCAGCGTCTATATAGTCGGTCATGCCCTTCAGCATGGCGTATTCTATGCGTTCGTTCAGTGTGCCCTTGCGCCAGTCTGCCACAGACTTTTCGGCGGTCTTGCCACCGCTGGCAGCTTTCTTGGCATCCTCCTCTGCCTTTACTTTCTCGGCATACTCTATGAGTCGTTCTGACGGAGTGATGTCGTCAGAGTCTTCGGTGATGCCGGGTTTTCCGGGTTTTCCGGTCTCTCCGGATATTCCGGATTCTCCGGATTCTCCGGTATTCTTTATATTCAGCACTACCGGCTCCACCACTTCCAACATATCCTTAGGTATGTCCTCATAGCGCATGTTCATGGCAGGGTTCACGATACTCATGTCGAGACCCTCCTTTATGGCATGGTGCAGCACTACGGAGTGCATGGCCTGGCGTATCTTGTTGTTACCACGGAAAGAGAACGACAGGTTGCTTATGCCGCCCGACATGTGTACCTCGGGCATCTCCTTGTGTATCGTTGCGCAGGCAGCAATGAAGGCGCGACCGTAGTCGTCGTGCTCAGGCATACCCGTAGCCACGGCAAGCACGTTAGGGTCGAAGATGATGTCCTCGGTAGGGAAACCTATGTCCTTCAGCAGTTTGTAGGCACGGCGTGCCACCGCCACCTTGCGCTCGTATGAGTCTGCCTGTCCCTCTTCGTCAAAGAGCATCACCACAGTAGCGGCACCCATGGAGTGGATGTATCGCGCCTTGGCAAGGAACTTCTCCTCGCCCTCCTTCAGACTGATGGAGTTGACTATCGACTTGCCCTGTACGCACTGTAGTCCTGCCTTCAGTATCTCCCACTTAGAGGAGTCTATCATCACCGGCACGCGTGCTATTTCTGGCTCAGAGGCTATGAGGTTGAGGAACGTCGTCATGGCATCTACGCCGTCAATAAGACCGTCGTCCATACAGATATCTATGACGTGTGCGCCGTTGTCCACCTGGTTACGTGCTATGGTCAGCGCAGTCTCATAGTCCTTCGCCTGAATGAGCTTCTTGAACTTCGCCGAACCAGCCACGTTGGTGCGCTCGCCAATATTATAGAACGAAGGGTTTTCCTCCTTAATCCCTTCTTCTTTCTTCCCTTCTTCCTTCTTCCCTTCTTCTTTCTTCCCTTCACCCTTCCAGCTTCCCTTGTTGGCAGCAACATTGTTGCTGCTATCCTTATGTTCCACCCTCAGTGCCTCCAGTCCTGACAGCACCATGGGTTTCACCCTGCCGTCATTGCTGTCACAGGGCAGCGGGCGCGGCTTATAGGCGGCATCCTTCAGCGTCTCGCTCAGCTTCTTAATATGTGCCGGCGACGTACCGCAGCAGCCACCGTATATGTTCACCAAACTCTCTGCTGCCACCTGCTTAGCCACCTCAGCGAAGGTCTCAGGTGTCTCGTCGTAGCCGCCCATCACGTTAGGCAGTCCAGCGTTAGGATGCACGCTGACAGGGCATGGCGCTATGTCAGACAGTCTGCGCAGCCACGGCAGCAGTTGCTTGGCACCGAAACCGCAGTTAAGGCCTATCGACAACAGGTTGCCGTGTGTCAGCGAAGCACAGTAAGCCTCCACAGTCTGACCACTCAGTGTACGACCGGATGCGTCAGACAGCGTACCGCTGCACATGATAGGTATGTCCAGTCCGCGCTCCTCGCCAAGGTCTGTGATAGCCTTCAGCGCCGCCTTTGCGTTAAGGGTGTCGAAGATAGTCTCAACGAGCAGTATGTCGGCACCGCCGTCAATGAGTCCGCGTGCCTGCTCGTGGTAAGTGTTATAGAGTTGTTCAAAGGTAATATCTCTGTGTGCAGGGTTATTCACATCGCCGCTCATCGACAACGTGCGGTTGGTAGGACCTATGGAGCCGGCGATGATTAACCCCTTCCCCTGCCCCCTCCCGAGGGAGGGGCTTAATATAGTGTCGTTGGTATCTCTTGAAGTGTCATCTGTTGTTTCACACTGTTGCTTTGCAGAAGGCATATCCTCCCCTCCCCTCGGGGAGGGGTTAGGGGTAGGGGTTGTCTCTATAGCCCTGCGCGCACACTCTGCTGCTGCCTTGCTTATCTCATAAACAAGGTCCTGCATTTCATAGTCGGCAAGCGAGAAGCAGTTGGCATTAAACGAGTTAGTCTCTATGATGTCTGCTCCAGCCTCTATGTAAGCCCTGTGCATGCCAATGATAGCCTCAGGCTTGGTAAGACACAACACATCGTTACAACCCTTCAGTGGCACGGAATGATCCTTGAACCTCTCCCCTCGGAAGTCCTCCTCCGTCAGGTTCAGTCCCTGCAGATATGTTCCCGTTGCACCGTCAAGTATAAGGATGCGCTTACGCATCATCTCAAGTATTTCCTGTCTTTTTATGCTCATCTAATACCTTTCTGCTAATCTACTTTTTAAGAACTTGCAAAGTTACGAATAAATAGCCTTATAATATACTTCTTACCTGATATATTCTGTGATTATAGAATATTATTCCACAAAACACCCTTTTACAAAATATTTTTCTAGAGAGACCCAACCGCGAAGGAGGGGGCATGAATCGTGATGGAACTTAATTATGCATTATAAATTATGAATTCTGCATTATGAATTACTCCACCCTTACCAGCGTGCTGCCCATATTGCCTACCTGCACGGCATATATGCCTTGCTGCAGTGATACGGTATGCTCAGAAGAGCCTCTGTCTATGCAGAACTGTCTAACCAGTTGTCCGCCTGTGGAGTATATGCGGCAGGGTAGGGCAGAGTTCGCCTCACTGTTAATTCTGACCGTTATGCCGCCTGCTGCAGGTACCACTGTGGCACCCGTCAGCTGGTTTGCCTGCAAACCCTCTATATGGTCTATGCCGAGTATGTAGAGCAGTCCCTGGTAAGCATTGATTTCGCCATAGCCATACTCATTGTTAGGGTAGGAGAGTGACTCCACAGGATGGCGTGACGTATTGGCGAACACATCCATTATGTCGTCATGCGTCAGTGTAGGCTTAGCCTCGAGCCATAGGGCTATGATGCCAGCCACGGCAGGGGTTGACATTGACGTGCCGTATTGCGATGTCCAGCCATATTGCTTGCCGTTGTATGTTGACTCCCTTACCGATGGTATGCCACCGGTATTGGCGCGATATACGCTGTTGAGTGCAGACTTTACGTTATAGCCAGACGCCATGATGTCGGGCTTTATGTGTCCGTGTAGCGACGGACCTATGCTTGATATGCTATGGCGCAATCCGCCTTTGCCCCAGTGTGCCGTAAAGCCTACGCCGATGACGCTTGGCAGTGCGCCGGGACTGCCGCAGTTGCCTGCCACCTGAGCACCGGTTAGGGTGGGGGAGTAGGCTGTTCCGCTGATAAGCTCACCGTTTTGCACGAATATCTCGGCGGGCACGTCGTCGCCTATTATCTCAATGCCATAGTTTAGGCTGCTGTAGGTGTACTTCTCCTGATAGAGGAAGATGTCGTAACCCACTCGTTCTGAGTCGAATCCGTCAGTACCGCTGAATATATAGACGCTCATGCTGTCAAGTTCTGGAATGTTACTCTTAGTGTAATAGTCATTCCATTTCAGTCCTGATGAACTAGTCTTCTTCTTGTTTCCTGGCAGGAAGTCAAGTGAATACTCCTTTGTTCTCTCCTTGCTTTCATCCCTTGAATAGTCTGTTATGCGCAGTTTCAGCTGTTTCTGCGTACTGATATTCACCACAAACAGTTTCTCGGTGCTTTTGGCTATCATGCCACCCACGGTGTCAGTGTCCTCTGTCTTAGGCAGATAGCGATGTTTCGTGCCACTGTTGCCTATTGAAGATACTATGATATGACCGGGTGTTGATGTCAGTCCTGCCAGATATTCGTTGAGCAGGGCGTCATCGTTGGTCATGTCTTGTGTGCCGCTGATGCTGTAGCTTACCACGGCAGGCTTGCCTATAGTATCGGCATACTCAAAGATGCGCTGGAAGGAAAGCGTGTTGAGTGTGGAGGTGTTTAGCGACTTGATGGTAGAAGGCAGATAGCTGCTGTTAGCGCCTATGATGCATCCTACGGAGTAGATGTCGGCATCGGGTGCCATACCGCGATATGGTGTGTCATAGCCTGAACCGGCTGCAATGGCAGTGGTGTGAGTGCCGTGCCATTCGGTCTTGCTGTCGGCAGTAGCTCCCTTTGCTATTATGTCGTCGGTGTCGGTTAAGAGTTTGCCGATAGGGAACTTCTTTTTCTCGTTATATGTCTGACTATCAGAGAAGTCGAGCATATCCCATGCCCTTACTATTCGCATTTTGTCGCTGTCTATGGAGCGGAATGTAGGGTGACTGTAGTCTATGCCTATGTCAACCACTCCTATTAGAGCTCCTTTGCCAGTGAAGGCCTGCGTCAGCGGAGCCTGTCCTTCCCATATCTGCTGCACGTCGGCGCATGAAGCCACGCTGTCGAGGTTTGCCTCATAGTTATTCTGGCTTGCTTCTATGCGCTCCACGTCGGCGTTTTCAGACAGTGCTGCCACCTCACTTATAGGTATCTTAACGATGTGTATGTCGCCCTGGTGTGCTATGCAGTATCCGCTGACGGCTTCTTCTGGTGCCTTTACAAATGCCAACAGTTCGTTTCCGGTGGTTGGAAGGGTAGGGGAGACACCCTTTGCGCCAGCTGCCTGCACTGCATTGTCCTGTTCCATCACAAGTTGTCTTACGTAACGTGACATCTTGCTGTAATCCTGCGCATTAGCTATTAGTGCAAATGTCGAGGCTATTGCTATGATTAACCTTCTCATTTCTTTGTTTTTTTGTCAATTCTATATCAAAATGTTTCGCGTGAAACACTAATTTTAATTCATAATTCATTCCGCATTGCAATTTTGAATTATGCATTCTGCATTATGAATTTTAATGCGCCTCAAGCCAGTTCTTGCCCCATCCGCAGTCGGCTATCAATGGCACTGCCATCTGGGCTGCGTTCTGCATTTCCTCCATCACGATGCGCTCCACCTGTTCCTTCTCGTTTACCGGAACAGAGAAGTTCAGTTCGTCATGCACTTGCAGTATCAGCTTGGTTTTCAGTCCTTCACGTTTCAGTCTGCGCCATACGTTGACCATTGCAATCTTCATGATGTCTGCAGCGGTGCCTTGTATAGGTGCGTTGACGGCATTGCGCTCGGCAAAGGCGCGTACGGTGCCGTTGCCAGAGTTGATGTCCGGCAGGTAGCGACGTCTGCCAAACATGGTTTCGGCATAGCCTTTCTCCTTTGCCGTTGCCTTGCATTTCTCTATAAAGTCCATTACCTGTGGGAACGACTGGAAGTATCCGTCTATCAGCTCCTTAGCCTCTTTGCGTTCTATGCCAAGACCTTGTGCAAGTCCGAAGGCAGAGATGCCGTATATGATACCGAAGTTAGCGCTTTTCGCCTTGCGTCGCTCGTCTTTCGTTACGTCTTCTATGGCCTTGTGGTTTATCTTTGCCGATGTTGCAGCATGGATGTCTTGTCCGCTGTTGAAGGCTTCTATCATGTGCTGGTCGCCACTGAGGCTCGCCATGATGCGCAGCTCCACCTGACTGTAGTCGGCACTGAAGAACTCTTCGCCTTCGTCAGGAATGAAGCAGCGGCGAATCTCTTTTCCGTCTTCGCTGCGTACCGGTATGTTCTGCAGGTTAGGGTCGCTCGACGACAGTCGGCCGGTTGCCGTAACACACTGATTGAAAGTAGTATGTATGTGTCCGGTCTCCTTGCGTATGAGCTTTGGCAGGGCTTCTACGTATGTGCCGAGCAGCTTTTTCAGTGCACGGTAATCGAGTATTTTTCCTACTATAGGGTGTGTGTTACGAAGTGCACTGAGCACCTCCTCGCTTGTTACGAACTGTCCCGTTTTCGTCTTTTTCGGCTTCTCCATTATTTGCATCTTGCCGAAGAGTATGTCGCCTACTTGTCGTGGCGATGAGATGTTGAATGTCTCGCCAGAGAGTTCGTATATCTCCTTTTCTGACTGCGCTAGTCTTTCTGACAATTCACGGTTTACGTCACACAGTGCCTTGGTGTCGAGTCTTACTCCGTTGAGTTCCATCTCAGCAAGCACTGGCACAAGTGGCATCTCTATTTCGTTGAAGAGTCGGGTCATGTCAGATTGCTCCAGCTTTTTCTCCAGCTTTTCTTTTTCTTTGTATATCACCGCCGCACGTTGTGAATAATATTCCTGCGACATGTATTGATTGTTGTGATGCAAATCTGGATTTATGATGTAGTGGGCAATCATCGTGTCCCAAAGTGGAAATTCCACTTCGATGTTGTTTAGCTTCATCACCTCAATGATGAATTTTGCGTTTTGCACAATTTTCGTTGTTTGTGCATTTCTCAAAACTTTTTTTATTGCTTCCAGTTTTTCTTCGTCATCTTTCTCCTCTGTATTCAGTTTTATCTCGAATACTTCATTTTCTTTGTTGCAAAACGTAATTTTCTCAATTTTTGCCTCAAAAGGGTTGTTTGAAGTGGTTTTTACGTCAAAACTGAAAATTTTTGATTGCGTCATTTGTTCGCAAATTTTCAGCGTATCTTCCAAACTATCAACTATATCAACCTTTATGCCTTCGTATTTAACTTGCGATTCTTGCCCGTTTTTTTCGTCTTCTTGAGAGTTGGACGGTTCTGCGCCAAATAAATCGAGTTGAGAATTAACAGTTTTTTGCTTTTCTGTTGACTTTTTTAGATTTCCCTTTCCTGCCTTGTTAGCTTCGGTTCCGTTGCCAAGAATTTTCTGTGCGAAGGACTTGAACTCAAGTTCTTTAAAAATCTCTCCCAGTTTTTCCTTGTCGGGTTCTTGCACACTCATCTCCTCTAGTGCAATGTTCATCGGCACATCGGTTCGTATTGTTGCAAGTCTCTTCGACAATTTTATATCTTCAACAGCTCCCTCCACTTTCTCTCTCAACTTACCCTTTATCTCGGAAGAGTGGGAGAGGAGTCCCTCTATGCTGCCAAATTCATTGATAAGTTTTACGGCAGTCTTCTCTCCAACACCAGGACAACCAGGGTAATTATCTGAAGCATCGCCCATCAGTCCCAGTAAGTCAATCACTCTGCTTGTAGAGTCTATGCCATATTTCTCACAAACCTCCTTCGGTCCCATGTCGTCATAACCACCACCATGTCGAGGTTTATACATATGAATATTCTCTGTAACCAGCTGGGCGTAGTCCTTGTCTGGTGTCAGCATATACACCATCATGCCCTCTTTTTCGCCTAATGTAGCCACGGTACCAATTATATCATCAGCCTCGTAGCCGTCAACCTGCAGCACCGGAATGTTATACCCCTTAAGTATATCCTTAATAATAGGAATAGACAATCTGATATCCTCAGGAGTCTCCTCTCTCTGTGCTTTATAATCAGGAAACATCTCATGTCTGAAAGTCTTGCCGTGATCAAATGCCACAGCAATATGAGAGGGTAGGGTACCGATAGCAGGCTGCACCTTTGTCAGCATCTCATTCAGCGTATTACAGAAACCCATCACCGCACTGGTATTCAGTCCTTTAGAGTTTATCCTCGGAGCCCTTATCAGTGCGTAATAACTTCTGTATATCAACGCATAGGCATCAATCAGAATCAGTACCTTCTTTTTGTCTTCCATTCTTCTTTTCCTGTTTTATATATTTGTTTTCCTTTTTTCTTCTTTCCCTCTTTGTTCTGTATGTGGCTATATTATAGCCACCCCTTTTCGCTCTTTCTCTTTTCTCTCCGTTCTGTATGTGGCTATATTATAGCCACCCCTTTCATTCTCCCTTATTCTCTTCCTCTATTTACTATAATTCAACAAAATTACTAATAATTTTTCAAATAATCATCATCTTATATACGAAAAGCCAATTTTTTTTTGTAATTTTGTAATCTAATTGGAGATTAAGCAATTTTGAAAGACTATCTTTCCATAATAAAAGCACCTATAGAGCCGGAACTGGAGCAGTTTATCTCGCTCTTCAATGACTCTCTCACTCATGCCGACGGTACCCTTGAGCAAGCACTCAATTATATTCGTCAGCGTGCAGGAAAACGTATGCGCCCAATGCTTATCCTTTTGATAGCTAAAGCGTTAGGTGATATCTCTGAGGTTACTCATCGTTCTGCGGTAGCCCTGGAGCTCCTTCATACGGCTTCGCTCGTTCATGACGACGTCGTTGATGAGTCGAGTGAGCGTCGTGGGCAGGCTTCTGTTAACGCCGTGTATGACAATAAGATAGCCGTTCTAGTAGGCGACTATATCCTTTCCACCGCACTGCTAAATGTAGGTCAGACGCAGAGGATAGACATCGTCAACTATCTCTCTGTACTTGGCCAGACTCTCTCCAATGGAGAAATACTCCAGCTCACCAGCAACGGTTCAGAGGAGATTAGCGAGCAAGCCTATTACAGTGTCATACGCCAGAAGACTGCAGCTCTCTTTGAGGCTTGCTGTACCATGGGTGCAATGTCAGTAGGTGCATATGATGATGATGTCAAGGCAGCTGCCAATTTCGGACAAACCCTCGGCACGATCTTCCAGATACGTGACGACATCTTCGACTATTTCCCTTCACCACAGATTGGCAAACCTACGGGCAATGATATGCTTGAGGGTAAGCTCACGCTCCCTGCCATCCACTGTGTTCTTGAAGCCAATGATCCTGCTGTCACTGCCCTTGCGCAGCGTGTAAAGGCTCACGAAGCAACACCTGCAGACATAGAGTCTCTCGTTGCTTTCACCATAGAGCATGGCGGCATCACTTATGCCGAACAGCAGATGTATCGACTCCATTCAGATGCTCTACAATATATCAATGAGAGGGTAGGAGACTCCAAAATCAACCAAGCTCTTACCGCTTATCTCGATTTCTGCATACAGCGTAACAAGTAATATTTCAATATATCAAGTGGCAATATCTTTGCCACTTTTTTATTCCCTTTGCCATTTATTATTAGTTCTGTTTGCGGCTATATTATATTATTATTAGCTCCGTTCGCGTCTATATTATATTATTATTAGTTCTGTTTGTGGCTATATTATATTGTTATTAGTTCCGTTTGTGGCTATATCATAGCCACCATCCGTTAAATATAAATAGTAAAAGCTATCACATTACCATGTAAGGTGATAGCTTTTACGCCTCCTTGTTTATCTGTTTTAATCCTTTATAAACTGGCCTGAACCATGTTATGCTTATAGTTTAAAGTTCATTTATCAATACCTCTGCCAATCTTGAAGTACCGATACGGAACAACTCCGGTGTTAACCATTCCTCGCCGAGCACTTCTTTCACTATGGTATAATAAATAATAGCATCCATACTGGTATTAATGCCGCCTGCAGGTTTGAATCCAACTTTCCTGCCTTCCTTCTCATTATATTCCTTAATGCACTGACACATTACGAAGGCTGCATCGGGTGTTGCACTGACTTTCTCTTTTCCAGTGCTTGTCTTAATAAAGTCGGCACCAGCCTCCATTGCCAGCATCGATGCCTTGCGTATATTTTCTTCTGTCACCAGACATCCGGTTTCAAGTATCACCTTCAGCTTTACATCTTCACCGCATACTGCTTTCATTTCTTTTATCTCATCGGTAACACCCTCGTAGTCTCCACAAAGGAATTTACCTACTGGCATTACCATGTCTATCTCTGTAGCACCATCTTTTATTGCCAATGCCGTCTCTACTGTTTTCACCTCGAGGAAAGTCTGTGATGAAGGAAAGCTTCCGCTTACGCATGCAATGCCTACTCCCTCAACATCCAAACTATCGTTTACTATCTCTGCAAAGCAAGGATACACACATACGCTTGCAGGGTGGGGCAGGTCTGGCCTTTCATTGTCCCATTTGTTCAGAGTCTCAACAAATGCCATTACTGACTGCTCACTGTCGGTACATTTCAGAGTAGTGTAGTCCATGCACCCGAACAAAAACCTTTTCACGTCGGCAGTATCGTTCTCTACTGCTTTCGTAATAATCTCTTTTAAATCCATTGTTTTCTTTATTGTTTGTTTTATTATTTATAGTTCAATTTTTATATATGCCAGTATGGTAATATACCTCAATCTTTGTCTTGTGGATTGCTATATCACAGCAACCACTATCAGACTTCCTAATCCTTCTTTGTTTCACGTGAAACACCCACTATGAGATAATTTGTTTCATGTTTCACGTGAAACAAGCGGAGGCTAAACTCCTTATACTTTGCCGCTTGCGGCAAAGTATTCGATAATAATTTTAGCTTTGCTGTTTCCTACGACGGCGGCGAGTTCCTCCAAGCCGCCGCTTGCGGCGGCGTCGCGAATATTTTTAACCGTCTTGTATTTGCTGAGAAGTGCCTCCTTTGTCTTCGGACCGATGCCTTGTATGTCGTCGAGTTCGGAGTGTAGGGCGTGTTTTGAGCGTTTGTCTCGGTGGAAGGTAATGGCATAGCGGTGTACCTCGTCTTGCATCTGCGTCAATATCTTGAAGAGTTCGCTCTCTGGTTTGAGCTGAATCGTTACAGTGTCTTTCCTTCCTGTCCCGTCGTCTTTCAGAAATAGCAGTTCCTGAGTGCGGTGCTTGTCGTTTTTAGCCAAACCTGCGATGGGAATGTTGAGGTGTAGTTGGTCTTCTATTACTTCGCGTACGCAGTTCATCTGACCGATACCACCGTCGCATATTATAAGGTCCGGCAGGTCTTCACTGTCACGATAGCGACGGTACGTCACCTCTTGCATTGAAGCGTAGTCGTCGGGACCTTCTACGGTCTTTATGTTATATTTTCGGTAATCCTGCTTGCTTTTCTTCATACCTTTATACACTACCATTCCTGCCACGGCATCGCTGCCTGATATATTACTGTTATCGAACATTTCTATGCGGTAGGGTAGTTCCTTTAGTCCGAGCTTCTCCTGCAGTTCCTTCATCAGTCGGGTGTATTTCTGCTCAGGATTCAGCTTTTCCGCCTGCTTCAGTCGGTCTATTCTGTACTGCTTGCAGTTCATTAGCGACAGTTCCAGCAGGTGATGCTTGTCGCCACGCTGCGGCACGAAGAACTGTGCATCGTTCATTTCCCAGTTTATTTCAAACGGAACGATGATTTCCTTTGCCTTACTCTTGAAGCGCTCGCGTATCTCTATTATAGCAGATAGCAACAGCTCCTCGTCAGACTCTTCGAGTTTACGTTTGTACTCGTAGGTAAACGACTGGTTAATGGTACCGTTAGTTACGTGCATGTAGTTGATGAAAGCATTGATTTTTGAGTCATCATCGTCTATGCAAAACACGTCAACGTCGGTTATTGTGTGGCTTACTACCTCGCTTTTTGCGCAGAATTGGTCTATCAGAAAGTATTGTTTCTTTAGTTCTTCTGCTTCCTCAAACTTCATTTCCTCTGCCTTACGCATCATTTCGTCATACACATGCTTACTTAATATGCGCGTGTTTCCCTTCAATATCTCGCGTGCTTTGGCTATGTTCTGCTGGTAGTCGTCCCATGACTGCTTGTCTATGCACGGTGCACCGCAGTTCTTTATGTGGTATTCCAGACACGGGCCGTATTTGCCCGTTTTTGCGTTCTCCCTGGTAATTGGATGACGGCATGTGCGAGGATGATAAAGCTTCTTTATAAGGTCGAGAATCGTATTCATCGAACCTAAGTGAGAGTAGGGACCATAGTATGTTCCCCACTTCTTGTTTATCGTCCTTGTCTTGAAAATACGCGGGTATTGTTCGCCGGTAACGCAAATGGAAGGGTAGGTTTTACCATCTTTCAGCAGAACGTTATATCGTGGATTGTATTTCTTTATCAGCGCATTTTCCAATAAAAGTGCATCCTCTTCCGTATTTACCACGGTGTAGGTAATGTTCCAAATCTTCGATACCAGCACCTTTGTCTTGAATCTGTCCACCTCTTTATGGAAGTATGATGACACGCGCGATTTCAGATTCTTAGCCTTACCTACGTATATTATTATCCCGTCCTTATCGAAATATTGATAAGAACCAGGTTTCTCAGGCATGCTCAGTACTATCTGTTTCAGCCGTTCTAATCGTTTTTTATCTTCTTCCTTCGTCATTTTTTTTGAAACGAATATAATGATCTTCTTTTAGATGATTATTTATTTTTTTTGAAATGAACTGTTCAAGCCCTATCTTAATAGTTTTATTTTTCTTTGAAACGAATTGTCATAATATATCATAATAATCATAATAATCAGTATAATCTGTTGTGTGAGTTTATATCCCTGTAATCTTTTGTTTTACTGCGATATATGTGGTTCTTGTTTCACGTGAAACAGATTTTATAGCATCATCATTATATTATATTTTGTTCCGTTTAATCGTGATTTGCTTGTAAAATATAGCACTTGAAATTTATATTATATATTTCTTGCGATGTGTTTGATATATTTGTTTCTCCTGTTTCGTCTTTTTGAAGGCTGCTCAGTCAACATCAGATGTGTCAGCAGAACCAATGTCAATATTATTGTTTGCAAAATTACAAAGTTTTTCTCTGACGCAAAAATTTATTTAGAAAAATTATATATTCTGTGTTTTGCAGGGCAGGGATAACAATTATACCAAGACAAACGGAAAATCCGCAGGTTGACTCGTTCAACTTGCGGATTTTCCGTTTGTCCTTAGTTCTTATGTTGCTGGCTGGTTTCTATAGTTAACAGCCTACAGAGCAGTCCGTGTAAATCTGTTCTCTGCGACCGTTTTCTTCAGGGAGCATATTGCGGTATATCTTCTTAGAATCGTTTGACCAGAAAGCTGTCTCGGCTCCACGCCTGATGCCTTTGTCATTTTTTGTAAAAATGCTCTCGGAGATGATAGGTATGTTCTGAAGCATAGCTACGCCGTATGTGTTGCGGAAACCTAAACCTCTTTCTGCGGGAGGGCAGTTGCGTGGTATCTTTCTTTCGTCACCTGGCAACACTGCAGTGTTCTTGTCTTCGCCGGTGTTGCCGTTCATGTGAAAGATTGCAGTCTCGCCGTTCTTGAATGATACGCCGTTGTCATGGTCAGTGTTCTGCCATATTACGATTTTGTTTTCTGTTCCTGCTTTTGCGCCAATAATATGAGACCAAATCGTGGAATCTGCTGTTGCTGACTGTGAGAGGATTGCTGTGAAAGCTACTGCGATAAAATTAATCTTTTTCATAATTGTATGTATTTTTAGTTTGTTAATAATTTCTTTTTTCTGTTATCAGGTGTTCCCTGAAGTTGTATTCCTTTCAGGTTTTGTTCCTGATTTCTGAGTGCAAAATTACGGCAAATCCTGTTTGTGAACAAAAAAACGCTTGCTTTTCGTCCTTGTTCGTTGCGACACAAGCCCTATATTGCGACAATTCCCGAATACCACGCAGATATCTGTCGCAAAGAGGGACGGGAGAGGTTAGGGAAGTAACTTTTGGATGTGAAGGATAAAAGCGAGGAGAGACTATCAGACATAGATTCATGTGTCCTTCGTTCCAAAATTCATAGTTCCCAACTTGAGAAAACTGTATAAAAACAGAATATGATTAGTTACCAAAAGAAAACACGACAGTGCCGGACAGCTGGGAAGTAGCCGGATAGTTAAAAGTAGTTAGAAGTGACAGGAAAAAACAGGATGTGCTTTGCAGTTCGAAAAATAGTTTGTAAATTTGCAACGAGAATGGCGTTTTGCGTCAGATTTAATCATAATTTAATAAACATATTGCGTTTGCTATTGTTCTATCCACATTAGAACCTGAGAAATTCTTAATAAAAATAGACGAGAAAATAGTAGACAAGTGGCTAGCGCGCTCGAATGAGTGGGCTTTACTTGTCGTTTTCTCGGGTTTTCTCAGGACCTTAATGTGGGACAGGTACTGTCCCACTTTTTGTGTCCCCATTTTTGAAAACCATACTATTTCAGGAGAGAGCATAGAAGACGCCTAAACATGCAAACCAATGAAGAACAACTTTTGGTGTGAGGAGAGGTTTGTCAATGCAGTTATCGAAGGAGATTGCATTGATGTCATGCGTCATTTACCTAATAAATGTGTGGACATGGTATTGTGTGATTTACCTTATGGAACTACACAAAATAAGTGGGATTGTCTTATATCATTGGATAAATTATGGCATGAATATCAACGGATAGTAAAGGATAATGGTGCAATAGTGCTTACAGCCCATGGAATATTCACAGCAAAACTTATTATGAGCCAACCTGAGATGTTTAAATATAAATGGGTTTGGGAAAAATCAAAAGCAACTAATTTTCTAAACGCAAAGAAACAACCATTGAGAAAACATGAAGACATATGTGTGTTTTATAAACGACAACCTACATATAATCCGCAGATGGTAAAGGGCGAACCCTATGATAAAGGATTTCGAAAAAATCAGTTAAGCGGTAGTTATGGAGATTTTCTTCCTGTTCATGTAAAGAGTTCAGGAGATAGATATCCAACAGATGTTATTTATTTTAAAACTGCGGAAAGTGAGGGAAAGGTAGTTCATGCTACTCAGAAACCTGTAGAATTAGGACGTTATCTGATACGAACTTATTCCAAGGTGGGTGATGTAATTTTAGATAATACCAGTGGTAGTGGATCTTTTCTTGTTGCGGCATTATTAGAAGGGCGCAACTTTATTGGTATTGAGAAAAATAAAGATGCAGAACTATTTAAGGGTAAGAAAATAAACTATATTTCACTGACAGAAGAAAGACTTCGAAATGCTTGGATAACTCTACCTACTTCGATTCATAAGATAATCAAACCTTATAATCTGATCAAAACCTTTAATAATGAAGAACTATGACAACAGTACGGAAAAACGAAAGAAGTTGGGCTATAGAACTTATTAGTCAAGTAAACCAATATTGTAGAGACTATGACCTCATTATAAAGCGTGCAGGTGGTGAGACCACTATAAATGAAGGATTAGGAATAAATATGTTTCCTGATGTAGTGTTATATGCAGACAATAATCTTTCTGCTATATTGCAGGGCTGGGAATTGAAAATGCCAGATGTTAAGATAGATAATGAGGCATTTGTTTTAGATGCACAACGTAAAGCAAAAGCTTTACATTTGAATAGTTGTGTGATATGGAATTTTACATATGCAAAATTATTTATTTTTGATGAATGTTCGAGTCAGTTTAGAGAAGAAAAAATATGGACTAATCAAAAGATAAAGACGCGTGGTGATGTTTCACTATATAAGTCAGAATGGGTGAAGACACTACGTAATGTATTGGACTCGGTAAATAGTTTCCTGTTATCTGGAGATATTAAAAGAATATCTATTAGCGAGGTCTTAACTAATACATCATTGTCAAGAATTGTAAACGAAAATAAAAATTTAGTTGCAGATTATTTATCAAAATCAACTTCTCATGATGCTTTGTTAGAGGCTCACATAAGTGCGTGGTGGGAAGAATATAAGAGTGAATATGAGGGTGATGAAATAGATATGTATCAAGCGTATGCAAAGAGTATAATAATTAATTGGACTAATCGAATACTTTTCGCTCATTTGATTAAAGGGAAACAAAAAGCTGCGTACGCTATTGATAAATTAGATTACCTGTATAGTGCAATCGAAGCCAACAAACTATTCGAAGACATATCAGAGAAATGTGATTTCTACAATATATTTGCAGCCTTACCATATAATGAATATCTGCCATCCATTACATGGAATGTCTTCATTGAGTTGTCGCTTTTCCTTAAAAACACGTTGATAAGTAGCATAAGCCAAACTTTGTTACAACAGGTACTTGAAAATACAGTAAATATTTCGAAAAGAGCTGTCAATGGGCAGTTCACTACACCAATAACTCTTGCAAGAATCCTTTCACGTATAACAATACATGATATGACGGAAGATTGTTTTGACTGTTGTTGCGGAACAGGAACAATATCAAGCAGTATTATAGAACTAAAAAAGAAACATATGGAAACATCTAAGGCAATATTAACAACTTGGGCTTCAGATAAGTTTCAACTTCCATTACAGATTGCAAACCTCTCAATGACAAGCTATGATTCTATGGATATTCCGTGTATGTTATTTAAAAAAGATATACTTATGCTCCATGTAGGAAACGAGGTACAGATTGTAAATCCGCGTTCTGGAGAAAAAGAAATATTTAAGATACCACAGTTTCATGCTATTGTTTCTAATTTGCCGTTCGTTAATTCAAGACAAATACCTGATGCAGATAAAGGGATTATCAGAAACATTGGTAATAGATATCAACTGACAAAAAGAGCAGATTATAGTTACTATATAGCTCTACATTTAGATTCGCTTGTCAAAGAAGGAGGGTATGTTGGCTTGATATTATCCAATTCTTTTCTTGGTACAGAGGCAGGTGTTAAGTTTGTAGATGCAGTGCGTGATTGTTATGATGATATCAGAATACATATTAGTGGAAAAGGTCGTTGGTTTTCAAATGCAGATGTGGTTACAGCACTATTGGTTATGCGAAAGAGAACAGGAAAAGAACAAAATAATAGCGTTTCTTTCTTTACATGGAAAAAGTCGTTGTCGAATATTGAAGTAAACAAAGGTTATGAAGACTCTATAGTTAATTCCTCTCTCTTAGATAAAGATGTTAATAGTGAGGTACTTACAAGAGTAAACTATAAACATTATGAGATAGAAAAACTAAAGAATTACAAAGTATCTTATAACGCAATGTTTACCGACTTAAAATGGTTACTTGACATTGCTTACTGTTTGATACCATTAAAAGACATAATGTATGTGTTCAGAGGTAATCGAAGAGGATGGGATAAATTGTTCTTTCCTGAGAAATGTGAAAATATTGAAGCACAATTTCTAAAGGAAGTGCTAGTAAATGCCAAAGGAACAGCCTTTTATATAGCTGTTCCTGATAGAAAAGCCTTCTGTTGTGATATGGAGTTGTGTGAACTTGTAGAGAAAGGCTATATAGGGGCATATTCATGGATTAAGAAATTTGAGAATCAAAAGAACGGAGTGGGTAAACCTTTGCCTGACGTACTTGCTAAAAATGGTATGAAGTGGTATGAGCTACGTACTGACGAAATGGCAGAGTTCTTCACAATGATGAATCCTGATAATAGACTATATTATGGGAGATTTATGTCTCCAACTTTTATTAATCAAAGACTTATTGGGCTAAAACGAAAGAATCCAAACGATGACCCTGTACTTCTGCATGCTTTATTAAATTCTGCATTGTCTTTATTTTACATTGAGGCTGTAGGTTTTGGCAGAGGTCTTGGAGTTCTTGATATTAATAAGGACTCTATTTCTAACTGCTATATACTTAATCCTTTACTTCTATCAGAAGAAGATAAGGAAGAAATAAAGTGTAAGTTCTCAAGAATAATGGATAGAAAAATATTAGATGTAGATAAAGAATTGGTTGATCCTTTACGAAAAGAATTTGATTTGTCGGTCTTAAGAGCTTATGGGGTAAGCGAGTATTATGATATGATAGTGGGAAGTCTGAAATCTCTACGTAATATTCGTAACGCAGTGAAAAAGAAAAGAGTAAAAATGTCTCTACCAAGTAATTATGAAGATATGAAAGATTATTCTAGGGAAAGGAAATATTCTTTGGTTGCAGAAAGACCAAGATAATATAATTAGATATAATTGATAAGGTTATTTGAAAAAATCCGCAGGTTGATAGAGTCAACTTGCGGATTTATCGTGTTTATTCATGTTCTGCCAAAAGCAGAGGATTAGATCGTCCATACTATAGAGCGGTTAGTACCATTGGTTTCAGTAGGAGGAAAGTTGCGTAATATCTTCTTTGCATCGTTTGACCAGTAAGCTGTCTCTGCTCTACGCTTGTCTGACTCGTTGTTCCAGATAAATATCTTTTCACTGCGTCTTGCAGTCTCGCCACAACGCTTATGGTGCTTCTCACTTCCGATTAGTATGCCGTTGCTGATGACAGACTTTTCCTTAAGGATGATAATATTGTCTGTGCCTATGGTCTTGCCCCCCTTTGGAAAGAAAGCACCTGTACTTGCGTTTGCTGACTGTGAGAGGATTGCTGTGAAAGCTACTGCGATAAAATTAATCTTTTTCATAATCGTATGTATTTTTAGTTTGTTAATAATTTCTTTTTTCTGTTATCAGGTGTTCCCTGAAGTTGTATTCCTTTCAGGTTTTGTTCCTGATTTCTGAGTGCAAAATTACAGCAAATCCTGTTTGTGAACAAAAAAACGCTTGCTTTTCGTCCTTGTTCGTTGCGACACAAGCCCTCTATTGCGACAATTCCCAAAAACCACGCAGATATCTGTCGCAAGTAAGGGGTAAGGGAACGGTTTAAAAAGCATCAGAATCTCTAATGTGTCTTTGTCTGGGGATTATAGGACTTTAGGATATACATCATAAGAAATATGAATCCTTTTATTCTTCAAATCTGTAGAAAAAACAAACATAAGGGAAATCCGTAGAAAAATATATTCATCTTTTGCGGAATTTTTGTAATTTTGCACCCAGATACTGTTGTAATCAAGGAAAATATACAATATACAAATGAAGACTTTTCTTTTTTCTTTCTCGCTTCTTCTCTGTACTGCCGCTGCCATGGCTCAGGGAGAGGATAGCGCGGACTATTCCGCCGGCATGGGGCTGAAAGATGCCTACAAGGACTATTTCACCATCGGCGTGGCAGTCAACCAACGTAATGTTACCGACGAGGCGCAGATGGCCATCATCAAGAAACAATACAACAGCGTGACTGCCGAGAACGACTGGAAACCGGGCATGATACATCCGAAAGAAGGCGTATGGAACTTTGAAAGGGCAGATAGAATAGCCAACTTCTGTCGTGAGAACGGCATAAAGATGCGCGGT
>Ga0247608_10003310_pt1 | contig 18978 bp, 10 predicted proteins | sample 176DNAGHGlowgp2_FD_193490 | JGI IMG/M metagenome (GOLD analysis project Ga0247608, IMG submission 193490) | Sheep rumen microbial communities from Palmerston North, Manawatu-Wanganui, New Zealand - 1766 DNA GHGlow gp2 | ecosystem: Host-associated > Mammals > Digestive system > Stomach > Rumen ...
CGCCTTCCCGAAGGTCTCGGATAAACCACAATATTATATCAGCCTTACCCTGTAAGGGCAAGGAAATGCCGAGACTTCGGCAGGAAAAAGAGGTGTATATGCCGGTAAAAGACGTAAGATTGGCAGTGCTTATCGATGCGGACAATATCTCCGCGACTTATATTAAGCCGATGATGCTCGAGATCGCGCGCTACGGCAACCCGACCATCAAGCGTATCTACGGCGACTGGACGAAGCCGCAGCTTGGTCCCTGGAAGCAGGTGCTCCTCGACCATGCGATCTCTCCTGTCCAGCAGTTCGGATACACATCCGGCAAGAATGCGACAGACTCCACCCTGATCATCGATGCGATGGATATCCTTTATACCGAGAGCGTGGACGGCTTCTGTCTGGTTTCTTCCGACAGTGATTTTACAAGACTTGCCACGCGGCTCAGAGAAGCTGGCAAGATCGTGTACGGTATCGGCGAGAAGAAGACGCCGACCCCGTTTGTTGCGGCCTGTGACCGCTTTATCTTCCTGGAGATCCTGGCACCGAAAGAGAAGAAGACGAAGAATTCTGAGGCTTCCGCTGCAAAAGCACTGTCCCAGGCAGATACAGCGGAAGCCCAGGATGCATCTGATTCCGCAGATGCAGAGAACAAGTCGGGAGCAAGAGTCCCGAAAGATATTGATGAAGCCACCTGCGAGCTGATCGCAAGTTCCGTTTCCGATCTGGCAGACGAAGACGGCTGGGCGTTCCTTGGGGATGTTGGAAACCTGGTCAATAAGAAGAGCCCGTCATTTGACGCCCGTAACTATGGCTTTTCGAAGATGAGCAAACTCATGCAGTCGCTGGGTTTCCTGGAATGTGAGCTCCGTGTCAACGAGAAGAATCCGCAGGTGAAACTCATATATGTTCGCAATAAGGAGGATAATTAAAAGTGCGAAGAAGTGCAGGTGTACTGTTACACATTACGTCGCTCCCGGGTGTTTACGGGATCGGCGGTTTTGGCAAAGAGGCGATAGATTTCGCCAAGAAACTGAAAGAAGCCGGGATGGCCTACTGGCAGGTGCTCCCGTTTACGAACCCGGGTTCGGGAGACTCCCCGTATCAGAGTGATTCCGCATTTGCCGGATCTCCGCTCATTATTGACCCGGAGGACCTTTATGAGAGAAAGCTCCTGACGAAGGAAGAACTCGACAAGTGCAAATACCCGGGATCCTGCTACAGCGTGGATTACGCATGGGTCAGGGAAAACCGCATGCAGATGCTGAAAGATGCCTATGCAAAGGTCGATGAAACGATCCGCAAGGAGATGCTGAAGTTCGAAAAAGAAAATCCCTGGGTCAAGGATGTGATCGTTTTCCAGGCAATCAAGGAGACACAGGGCCAGAAAGCATGGTGGGACTGGGACGATAAAGCTCTCCAGAAACACGATGCGAAAGCAGTGGCGGCATTTGAGAAGGAGCACAGGGAACTCTGCGAATTCTACCTCTTTATCCAGTATATCTTCTACGCGCAGTGGACGAAGCTGAAGGAGAAGATCAATGAGATCGGCATCTCCGTCATCGGTGACATCCCGATCTACGTAAGCGGTGATTCCTGCGATGTCTGGGCGAACAGATCCCTGTTCCAGACGAATAAGGACGGCACCTTTAAGAGTGTTGCCGGTGTACCGCCGGACTATTTCTGCGAAGACGGCCAGCTCTGGGGAAATCCGGTATATGACTGGGCAGCCCATGAGAAAGAAGACTACGCGTGGTGGCTCAGCAGACTCCATCAGAACTTCAAGCTCTACGATGTGATCCGTATCGACCATTTCCGCGGATTCTCCAGATACTACAGCTGCCCGGCAGATGCGAAGAATGCCAGAAACGGCAAGTGGAACCCGGGCCCGGGCATGAAGCTCTGGAATAAGATCTTCGATGAATTCGGAAAAGAACCTCCGATCTTCGCTGAGGATCTCGGTGAGACGGATGACGAGCTGATCCGCTTCCTTGACGAGACCGGACTTCCGACGATGCGCGTCCTTCAGTTCGGTATGGTGCCGCATGACGACAGCAAGCACATGCCGCACAATTACCCCGAGAACTGCATCGCCTACACGGGAACGCATGATAACAACACACTTCTCGGCTGGCTCTGGGAGGCATCCGAAGAAGACAGGAAGTTTGCGCTCGAGTACTGCCGTTTTCACGGGGATAACTGGGGCGACGGCGGAGTGCATGCACCGGCATGCCGTGCCATGATCACGACCGTGTGGTCATCGGCCGCCAAACTCGCGATCGCACCTTTGCAGGACGTGATGGGATTTGGTTCCGACACGAGAATGAATGCCCCGGGCATGCCGACCGGCCAGTGGCGGATCCGCTTCGGCGCGGACTCCATCAATCAGATGGACACCAAGTGGCTCAGTAAACTGAACTGGGTATATAAGAGATTCTAATTCGAAACGCCTTCGGGAAAAGCACTTTCCCGGAGGTGTTTTTGCCAAAAGGAGGCGCCTATGAGTAAGTACATGCTTTCGATCGACCAGGGAACGACATCTTCCCGCGCCATGATCTTCAGAGAAGACGGCACTTGCGTGGCTTCTGCGCAGGAGACCTTTGACCAGCATTACCCGAAGCCGGGATGGGTCGAGCACGATCCGGAGGATCTCTGGAGGACCGTGTGTGACTGCATCCGTCAGGCGCTTGCCAAGGCGAATATCCAGCCCGGCGAGATCTCCGGTATCGGTATCACGAACCAGAGAGAGACCACGATCCTGTGGGAAAAGAACACGGGAAGACCGGTCTATAACGCGATCGTCTGGCAGTGCAGAAGAACTGCGGCGCTCGTCGAGAAGCTGAAGGCTTCCGATCCGGAATTTATCGAGAAGGTAAGAGATAAGACCGGACTTGTTCCGGATGCGTATTTCTCCGCGACGAAGATCCAGTGGATCCTGGAAGAAGTGCCGGGATTAAAAGCCCGGGCCGGTCTGGGAGAGATCCTCTTCGGCACCGTTGATACCTGGATCCTCTATCGTCTCACGGGTGGAGCTTCCCATGCGACGGATTACTCCAATGCATCCAGAACGATGCTCTTTAATATCCACGATCTGTCGTGGGATGACGAGCTCTGCCAGTATTTCCATATCCCGAAGTGCATGCTCCCGCAGGCGCTTCCGGGTGCGTCGGAGTTCGGCTATGTCGCTGCTGATATCCCCGGACTTGAGGCGATCTATGGTGTCGGTATCTACGGCATCCTCGGCGATCAGCCGGCGGCGCTCTTCGGACAGACGTGCTTCGATAAGGGAGACATCAAGAATACCTACGGCACCGGCTGTTTCACGCTCATGAATGTCGGCTCCGAGCCGATCATATCGAAGAAAGGCCTGGTCACCTCGGCGGCCTGGTCTCTAAACGGCGAGACAGCATATGCGCTGGAGGGAAGCGTCTTTAACGGCGGCTCCACGATCCAGTGGCTCCGTGACGAACTGCACCTGATCGATCACGCATCGGACTGTGATGTCCTGGCAGAGACGGTACCTGACAGTGCAGGTGTTGTCCTGGTCCCGGCATTCTCGGGACTTGGCGCTCCGTACTGGGATATGTATGCCAGAGGTGCGATCTTAGGTCTTACCCGTGGTACGACAAAAGCACATATCGCGCGTGCGGCACTCGAGGGTATCGCCTATCAGGTCTATGACCTCGTATCGCTGATGCAGGAAGAGGCAGACTGTAAGATCAGTAAGCTCAAGGTCGATGGAGGCGCTTCCGTCAGCCGCTTTATGATGCAGTTCCAATCGGACATCCTTAAGTGCGATGTGGACCGCGCCAGAGAACGTGAGACGACATCGCAGGGTGTGGCATACCTGGCCGGCCTTTTCTGCGGATACTGGGAAAGCATCGAAGCTTTGCGCGAGCTTCGCCACTGTGATACTCTCTTTACGCCTTCCATGGAGGAAGAGAAGAGGGAGAAACTTCTTAAGGCATGGGCCAAAGCTGTTTCCCGCGCCGCTTCCTGGGAGGGAAAAGAGTAAGCTGCGATGCCCTTTGTGTTTCTTTGTGAAAAACTCTTCTGATCAGGAAACGATATTTGCCTGACTGGGCTCTGCTGTACCCGGAGGCGTGGTACGGATCCAGTAATTCTCGTTATAGATGTTATCCAGCTCCGAGAAATATGTCTGCTCATAGACACCGCCATCGGCGAGGATCGTGCGGCGCGAAGGCTCATTGTCTGTGTGGCAGACGACCAGTACCTTACTGTGTCCGAGCAGCTTGGCATAAGGAAGGACCATGGCGAGCATTCTCTTACCATATCCGCGGCGGCGCTCGGAAGGACGCACGGAGTAAGAGATATGTCCGCCGTGCTTGGACATATAGTCATTCAGTTCGTGCTTGATCTCGATCATGCCGACCGGAATACCATCCGACATACGGAAGGCGATAAAAGGTGTGGACGGCATGTAGTACGACGGAGCTGTCTTTCTCGAACCCAGTGTATCGACAAAGGCGAACCACTCGGCGATATCTTCGAAAGAAGCAAGAAGGGCGGATCCGTAGATATTTTCCTCGCCCCAGTTCAGGTATTCGTCACGAAAATCCTCCATCTCATCCGCGAAGTCCGTGGTCGGAAGGGTCAGGATCAGGGCGTCTTCCGGAACGAAGGCGACGCAGGTCATCGGATCGGAGAAGTCAAATTCATAGACCTCAAATGGTGCGTACGGCATGTGCCCGACGACGAAAAGAGTATCTCTGTCCGCATAATATTCAGCGCCGCACCAGATAAAGTCCGAGCCGGATTTAAATGCTTCGTCGGAATAGTAGCGGTGCTCGCGGAGTGTATTCAAGTTGAAAACAGAGAACCCGAAGCGGTCCCGACGGAAGAGGTAGTATACGTTGCCGTCGTTATGGGTGATCATCTCACTTAGCGCATGTTCGCTGTCGAGGCAGTCATAACTCAGTACCAGGTCGTGATTCGGGGTGAAAAGGGAATACCGGGCGGCGAAACGGTGCTCACCGTCGAGCTCTCCTTCGTAGCTTTCACAGAGGAGAAAATAGCCGTTCGAAAAGCACCCTTCCTCCTTGGAACGACGGTTCTCGTCACGGAAGAGGATCTTACTCTGGCTCTCATATCTTTGCGCATATTCGGGCGAAAATGCGACGTTCCTCATAGATTCCCTGCTCTCTTTACCGGATGTCCGGATCTTCCGAGCTTCCCCGGATGGGAAGGAAAGAGCCTATTTATCCAGTTAAATATGAATATTAAGAGTTTAGCATAACGAAGAATAATTGACAATCTCACAAACAAATTTTATATTATAGAGTGAAGTAGGAGGGTTCTATATGGAAATAGCATTTCACTGTCCCAATTGTCTGGCAGACCTTATATATGATGAATCCAAAAGCTACACATGTTGTTTTTGCCACACTGTTCTTAACGCGTCAAACGAGGTAACAGAACTCGAAGGCGGCTACTATGTTGGAGATGCTTGGAATGATAAAGTGTATCACAGTTACCACTGTGAAGATTGCGGTGCCGATTATATCGCAAAAGCGGGTTCTCCCAATAATTGCTGCCCATTATGTTCTTCCACTTCAACCAAAGATAACGGAGGCATCGTCGGTGCCATGCCGCGCCGTGTGATCCCTTTTACACACACGCGTCAGGAAGCTCAGGAGAAGTTCCTGGACTATATCAGAAATAATTCCGCGGTCGGCCGTACGCTGGCGACAGATGAGAACAAAGAGCTCCTCCACAAGGTATATGTGCCGATCTGGCTGTTTACCTATGAGGTAGTCGCGCATGCAAAAGTGACCGCGATGATCAGAAATAAGGCAAACGAGAGCAAGACACTCTTCGGTATCAATGGTACCGAGGGTATTGCGGAAGGCCTTTCCGAATCCCTTTCCGCGATCCGTTCTTCCTTCTCACGTTTCCAGAAAAATAAGAAGAATGCTAGCAAAGAGCCGACAGGAGAACAGCCGTCCGAGCATATTACCGGTGGTGTGCTTTCCTGGCAGGGTATTCCTTTTGATGCATCGGGTGTACTTCCGAGTACTGTGATCAACAACATCCAGCCGTACGATCAGAGCAAGATGGTCCTGCTGAATGATAAGGTCCTGATGGATACACCGGTCCTGATGATGACGAAAGATCCGATCTCCTGCATGCAGGAATTCATGGACAGGATCAAGAAGTGGACCCGTCAGATGATCATGGATGCCCACTCCGATTCTTACGATATCTCCTATTTCCAGGATAAGACCGACTACCCGCTCGGTATCGGCGAACTGGTGCTTTTCCCGATCTGGTACATGAAGGGCGAATACATGGGCAGAGATTTCTTCTATGCCATGAACGGCCAAAATGGCGAGGTCGATGCGAATATCCCGATGAGCAAGGGCACATCGAAGAATTCCGGAATCACATACCAGCAGTACTGGGACAAGTCCCGCTGCACCGCGTTAACAGATACACACTTCGAGTTCAATATCCACGATCCGAGCATCGAGATCCTCGACTACTCCTTCTTCGAAAAGCCGAAGGAGTCGAGAGTTACCCCGAACGGACGTCTGGATATGGACACATCGAAGGCCAGATCCTCTCTGGATTCTGTATTCGAGACCGCTGCGGATGAGCCGAAGCCGGAGTCTGAAAAGACGAAGAAGAAGTTCTCCGAGCTGGAGATGGAATACGGATTCGGTAAGAGAAAAGATCCGGACAAGAAACTGACGAAGGAAGAAGAACTCCAGCGTGAGCGTGAGATGATCGCAAGACTCGCCGTCGCTGCCAAGGAATCGCCGAAAGGCGATATGGCAGCTGCAGCCAGTGTTCCTTCCTGGGCGAAGGCAGTTACGCCACCGCCGTCGCAGAGCCAGACTCCGTCCCGTCCGGCAAGAACGAAGAAAGTGGGCGCCGGAAGCAAGTCTTCTGCTGCTTCTTCTGCCAATAAACCGCTGTGGGAAAAGACCGAGGAAGAGATCGCTGCGGAGAGAAATCCGAACAAGGAAAGAGCATCTTCCATGGCCAGCCATATGGCAAGAGGCGGAGACGATATCTCCCCGTTTGCCGCAAATCCGAATATCGATGTTTCCGATATGACGCTTGAGGACCTCGACAAGATGCCGGTCCAGCAGGATAGATACATGAAGGTACCGGATAAGTATAAGACACCGGCACCGGAAGAGCAGGCATTCCGTGAGCAGATCGCGGCACCGTCTTTCCGCGAAGTGGAAGAGCCGGAGTCTTATGAGATCCCGATGCCGAAGATCACGAAGGAAAAGAAGGAAGAACCCAAGCCGATCTTTAAGCCTATTGCTCAGGAAGAGATCTACGAGGAAGAACCTGCCTACGAAGAGCCGGTGGCCGAAGAACCCGAGAAAGAAGAGGAGATGGTTGCCAATATCACATTCTCCTTCAATAAGAAGAAGCCTGTTATGGACAGCGAAGAGCGTGTAACCGAGGCAGCCTCTATCCCGAGACAGCTCGAGAGAGCACCGGAAGAGCAGCGCGGCATGGCGATCATGAATAGCGAGTATGACTCCGGTGTGCTCCGCCATACGGAAGTACATCACGAAGTGGTCGAGAGTGAACCGAGAGAGATCCTCCCGAAGGCACAGCTCAATGCGACCGAGTACTACAGAGGAAGCGAAGAGAATGATCTGCCGCTGAAGTACCGTCCGGCAGCACCTCTGGCAAGTGCGATGTCCAATATGAATATCGAGTATAACGACCGTGCCGATCTGAATCCGGAGGACGACGTGAATAACCGTCCGCTGGCGACACGTCCGCCGGCCCCGCTGGCCCAGGCCACTGAAATGGGACCGAGTCTGGAATATATGACCGACCAGCCGCTGGATGAAGAGATCCACCCGATGCACTCCCTCGAGGCAGATAAGCCGAGATGGGGCGAGATGCCGGAAGCGAAGGAGACACCTTCCTGGGCGAAGCCGCAACAGGATAACTCCGGTGCTTTTGTATCGCCGAGAAACCGTGGCAGAAATTACCTTTCGAAGGAAGAACTCCGTGCCGCATCGGAAGAAGCGGCAAGACGCGCCAGCTCTGCACCGCGTTCCACCAGAGGACCGAGATCACTGGCGGAGACCAGACAGGAAAGTCAGGAATACGCAGATCAGAGACCCGGTCTGCATCCGGAGAATAACGGCCCGAGATCCTTGGAAAGAGGTTCCCGGGAGGTCGAGGCGACAGTACGTGCTTCTGTGGGCATAAATAGAAACGGTCCGAGAACACTGGCGAGATCTTCTCAGGATGATGAAGTTAGAGAGAGAGCATCTTTTGGTGTAAATAAAGAAGGCCCGAGAACTCTGGGAAGAGATTCCAGAGACGAAGGACCGGCAGCGGGTATGGCCGGCATCTTTAAGCCGGCAGGAGGAAGACCGGGAGCGGCATTCGCACCTGCTGAAGAGCAGGAAGAGGATGATCGTCCGGCACTCGCAAGAATGGCACCGAGACAGGAGTCCAGACCGGCACCGACAAGACCGGCAGGCCGTCCGGGGGCACTCCGTACATCAAGAGAAGAGCCGGAAAAACCGCAGAAGAGCGTTCCGATCTGGGAGCGTGTCCCGGAGACCGACGGACCTGTTCCGGCCTGGGGAAGTTCTGCAGCTTATGTCGATGATGACCGTCCGCTCGGATCTCTGAGCAAGCCGAAGGATCAGATCATCGATGTCGAGAAGCCGAGAGAGAGACCTTCTCTCTGGGGCCCGGGAGGATCTGACTCGGAGGTACTGCCTTCTGCAAGAAGAGAAGTAGAAGTGGAGACTCCTGCTCCGAGAAGACCGGCACCTGCGCCGCGTGCAAGAGAGATCAATCGTCCGGAAGCAAGAGAGATCACACCGCCGGCGCGTCCTGCCAGAGAGGTCGGAGAGCGTCCTGCAAGAGAGATCGAAGCCCGTCCGAGAACATTTGCGCAGCGCCGCCAGATGGAAGAAGAGGAGAGAAGACGTCAGATCCAGAGTTCTTTTGCGAATCCGGAGAAAGCGACTCCCCGTACGCCGTTCCGACGTCCGGCGAACATGATCGACGATGAGCCGGAAGAAGCCGAACCGGTGAACAAGACGTTCGAGTCTTCCCAGTTCGAGGATAAGCCGTCTGTAGTGGCTTCTCTGGATATGCTTCCGGAGCCGCTCAGTGAAGAGAGCATCCACCACCTGGCAAAGGAAAGAGATATCCCGGCCCTCGCCCGTGGAACCGACAGGATCCAGCAGGAGCTCGAAGAGGGAGAGAGACAGGCAGAGCGTGCCGTCCGCGGATTACCCGGATTTGATCCGGAAGGACCGAATCCCTTCAAGCCGAACTGATCAAATAAGTACACACATACGCACCGGAAGCATCTGACAGTGCTTTTCGGTGCGTATTTTTATTTTAGGAGAAAACTATGGAAAAAGCATATGTATGTCCGAAGTGCGGTGCATCTTTGATTCTCGAAGAAGGTTCCTTAAATGTCTGCAGTTTCTGTCATACCGGACTTGCGGAAAAAGATGAGATCAAAAACCCGAAGGGCGGATTCTACATCGGGACGATGGGCAGCATGAAGATGAGACGTTCCACCTGCGGAAAGTGCGGGAAGATCATGTACTCCGCCGAAGCGGGCGAAGTAAAAGCGTCGCGCTGCATCTCCTGCGGAAGTGACGATCTGATCAGTGCTCCGGAAGAAATCATGCTGCCGGAGAAAGTATCTGCCGTACCATTTTCCTGCAGCCGGGAAGAAGCAGTGGAAGAGTACCGAAGTTGCGCGAAACGCTCGAAGCTCAAGCAGCTCTCCTATGCGGGACAGGAATATACCGATGCGATCACACCGGTATATGTGCCGATGTTCTTTTATGATTACCATATATTCGGAAATGCGATCCTGAGCGTCGTTCCGAATATTAAGACACCGAAAGGCCGGGGCGAGAGGTTCCTGTCCGTCGTGCTCCTGAATGATTTTACGCTGGAAAGAACGTCTTCCGTGGCAACTCCTTATCCGAAGACCATGAACAGTGAGATGGCCTGGCAGGCGGTTCCGCAGAGCGCAAGCGGAGCGGTCACGATGGAAAAACTCGATGAAGTGTCTCCGGTCCTCCGATCCGGAACCGGTGCGCACGATGCCTCCCTTCCGGAACTGAAGGATGCGGTCATCCTGGATCCGGACCGTCCCGCGGATGTGATCGAAAATGAGTTTATGACACGTATCAAAGGATTTGTGAAGGAGTGCCTCGTTACGGAGAATCTTGCGCACTTCAGCATTACTTCCTATGTGGATAAAACGAATTACCAGCCGGCACTCGGCCAGCTGATCTTCGTCCCGATGTGGATCATGAAGATCCGGAAGAAGGAGCAGTGCCTGACATGGTATATGAATGCGATCTCCGGTAAGAGCTCGGAGATCTCCTGGGAATCACTCGAGGAAAAGCCGGTCGCAAAGCCTGAGGAACCGACACTGAAGACGATGAATAAAAAGCGCATCAAAGCGTTTACGCTCGAGGACTTCGGACCGGAGAACAAGCCGGTGAACTACAGAACATTTATGATCGATATCGTAGCGTCCTCGATCGCTTCGGAAATGATGCTGAATGAAATGTCTGCGGATAAGAGCCTGCTGCATCTCGAAAAGCAGATGCGTAAGACACAGCAGACTGTCTCAGTGCCTGTCATCGATCAGGCCTATCAGGCGGAAATCGAGGAGGAAGTGCAAAAGAGTAAGAGCCAGCCGATCCCGAGCAAACCGGTACCGCTTCCGAGCGAACATTCGCCGCTGTTCCTTATGAGGGAAGAAGCAAATAACCGTTCACTGGGAAGAGGAAGAAGACTTCCGGAAAAGCCCTTGGATAGAAGAGTCGGAAATGAAGATCAGTTCGATACTCCGGATACTCCGTCCGGTGTGGCAGTCGAGTTTGGACTGGCGGACCTCCCGGAATATGATCCGGAAGGACCGAATCCATTTAAGAAATAATCACTTCCAGAGCGATTCTCCGTTCGTCTCGATCACTTCTTTGTACCAGTAGGCGGAATCCTTGAGTGTTCTCTTCTGGGTCTGGTAGTTGATATATACCAGTCCGAATCTCGGATCGTATCCTTCTGCCCACTCGAAGTTGTCCATGAAAGACCAGTGGATATAGCCGATCAGCGGAATGCCGTCTTCACCGGCTTTATAGAATTCACGGATGTATCTCTTAAGAAAATCGATGCGCTGCGGATCGTGTACCTTGCCGTCGAGGTGGACACTGTCTGTGCAGGCACAGCCGTTCTCGGTGATCATGACCGGGACTTTGTAGCGCTCGTGCATGAATTTCGCGGACCAGTAGAGGACTTCCGGAGTGATCGTCCACTTTAACGCTGTCAGAGGCTCGCCGGTAAGCTCACCGTTTCCTTCAGCGGCAGAGAGTTTGCTGAGATCACGCATCGCGGCATAGATATTCATGCCGTAGAAATCGAGAGGAGACTGGACGATATCCCACTCTTCCTCGGTAAAATCGGAAAAATCAAGACCGAAGAATTCTTTCGCGCCGTCCGGGAACTTCCGAAGGAAGATCGGATCGGACCACCAGGAATTGGAAAGGACATATCCGTCTTTGTCAAATGCAAATGTTTTCGCTCTTGCTTCTTCGATCGCCTCCGGTGAATCGTTATCCGGAATAAAGGACGGACCGGTCGGAGCATAGGAGATTTTTGCCTCCTGTTTGCTGTACTTTCTGATCGTTCTTACCGCGGTTCCGTGTGCGAGAAGAACATTCTTCGACATGCGGAAGATCTCGCCATCGGTGTACTTTTTGAACGGGGCCATTACGCCCAGATAGCAGCCGAGTCCGATGAAGATCTGCGGTTCGTTGATCGTAAACCAGTATTTCACACGGTCGGAGAGAGCTTCCACAACAATTTTCGTATAGTTTTCAAACCATCCGATGATCTCCGGATTCAGCCATCCGCCACGATCAAAGATACTCTGCGGAAGATCCCAGTGGTAGATCGTGACCATCGGCTCGATACCGTTTTTGATCAGTTCGTCGACGAGGCTGGAATAGAATTCGATCCCCTTCGGGTTCACGCTTCCGATCCCCTCCGGAAGGATGCGGGTCCAGCTGATGGAGAAACGGTATGCTTTGACGCCCATTTCTTTAAGAAGAGCGACATCTTCTTTATAGCGGTGATAATGGTCGCAAGCAACATCACCTGTCTCATGATTGTGGACCGGTGAATTGCGCCAGTGTGTATATGTATCCCAGATGGACGGTCCTTTTCCGTCTTCGTTCCAGGCACCTTCGACCTGATAGGAAGCTCCGGCGACGCCCCAGATAAAATCTTTCGGTAAAGGCATAGTGTATCCCTCCTTGATGCATGTGAGAGGCGGAGAAAATAAAGAAGATCCCGCCTGCTGCTAAAGTCTTACTCCGAGTATATCGGCGAATTTGATTTGAGTATATCAGAATGGTGATGGAATTGTCATTCTTAAAAAGAAGGTTATGGTATAATTGACATGGAACTGGAGGAAGTATGAATATAGCAATTATAACGGATACATATTTTCCGGATATTAATGGTGTCGCATCTTCGATATATACACTCGCGCTTGCTCTTCGGAAAAGAGGGCATCGCGTGTATATTTTTGTGACGTCTCAGAACACATCTCCGGTCGTCCGACGAGTCGGCAAGAATCCTCCTGTGTTTAGCATACCGAGTTTTCCCACGATCTTCTGCCGTCCGTACCGCACGACGATCCCTTACTCGTTCCGTCTGGTGCAGATCTTAAAGAGACTGAAGATCGATATCATCCATACCCAGACGGAATTCTCGATGGGGCTGATGGGCCTTTCCACTTCGATGACACTTCATCTTCCGATCGTGCATACATATCACACGATGCTGGAAGACTATACCCACTATATCCTTGGCGGAAAGGTCCAGAAGATCATTACTCCGGAAGTGGCCAGAAAATACAGTAAGAGTTTCTGCAACGTGCCGACCGGACTGATCGTTCCTACGGAGAAAGTTAAGAATGCACTTCGTGATTACGGAGTGAAAAAACCTATATATGTTATTCCGACCGGTATCGATGTTTCACCGTTTAATAAGGCAAACTTTGATCCGGCGGAGATCAATGAATTAAGAAAGAAATTCGGCATCCGTCCCGGGGAGAAGATCCTTCTTTCCCTCGGACGTGTCGCAAAAGAAAAGAGCATCGATAAGATCATCGACCAGCTGCCCGCTATCTGTGAGAAGTCTTCGAACGTTCGGGTCCTTATCGTCGGCGATGGTCCGGCTCTTTCCGATCTAAAAGCACAGGCCGAGAAACTCGGTGTAAGTGATAAAGTGATCTTTGCCGGTGCAGCTCCATATGCGGAGATCGGTAAGTATTACCAGCTTGGCGATGCCTTTATCTCCTGCTCCACCTCGGAGACACAGGGCCTCACCTATTATGAGGCGATGGCTGCAGGCCTTCCGGTAATTGCCAGAAAAGACGATGCCGTCAATGAGCTGTTCAAAGATGGAGAGAATGCGCGCCTCTTTAAAGACGAAACCGAGATCGCGGATATCGTTTCCGAAATCTTCAAGGATCCGTCCACCGCGGAGCGCTATTCCAATAATGCCGAGAAAACGGTTGCCAACTACTCTGCTGAGGTCTTTGCAGGAAGAGTCGAGGAAGCGTATATGAACGCGATCTCCCGCCATGTTCGCGCTAAGGCGATCCGCCGTGCGAATGTCGGTAAACTGCATTTCTCGAATAAGTACAGTCAGGCCAAGCTTATTCCTCCGGAGGAAGATAAGCACTTCCTGAAGAAGGAGTCCAATGATCCGAAGGCTGCGCAGGCAAGAGAAGCGTACCAGACGGCAAACCGATATGCGGATCTGGTCCGGGTCGGACGAAAAGTAAAAGCGAAGCGAAAAGAAAGTCAGATCGAAACCGAGAAAAAAGAGCAGTGATCACTGCTCTTTTTTATTGTCCGTATTCTGCATGAAGAATTACTCAGTATCTTCAGTATCTTCAGTATCTTCATGCTTTACGATGGTGATGATGGGTCCTGCTGGTTTCCCGGAGGGCTTTTCTTCTTTTGCTTCCGCGGGCCGATCTTCCGTCTCTATTTCTTCCGGTTTCGATCCTTTGGAACTGAGAAGCTGCGGTACAGAGAAGAAGTAGCCCTGCAGATAGTCGACCCCGGCTTTCTCGCAGAAATTCATCTGGGATTCGTTCTCGATTCCTTCGGCGATCGTAAGGATGCCGGAGGCTTTGGCAAAGCTGACGATGCTCCGGATCATCTCCGCGCCTCTTTCCTGATCGGTGTGGTTCGTGATCGAGCGGTTGATCTTAATGACGTCGATCGGCGTATCGGACACGAGGATGAAGGAAGATGATACAGCGCTTAAATAGTCGATGGCTACCTTTATGCCGTGTTTTCTGAGAAACAGAAGATTATCGCGCACCATAAACGCGTCTTCGGCAAAAGTACCTGTGATCTCAACGACGACACGGCTGGTATCGATTCCGGATCCTTCCACGGAACGGACAAATTCCATGACACTTCGCTCAGAGAGTTCCGAGGCGGAGAAGTTGATGCTGAATTTTTTGCCTTTGTTGACAGGAAGGTTAGCATACCGGATCGCCTCCTCTGTCATGAACATCGTCAGTTTCTGAAGACAGGATGTCTTCTCGAGGATCGGCACGAATTCCTCTGCAGTCATTTTGGAACCGTCATCACGGATCCATTTGGCCAGGATCTCGACGCCGGCCGGCTCATGGGTAAAGGCCTTATGGATCGTCTGATAAGATGCCTGCACCATCCCCTTGGTGATGGCGGAGGAAAACTCACTGGCGATGCTTACCGTTCCCTTATAGTAATCGCGCATTGCATCCGTGTAGCGGCTGATATGCTGATCTTCCAGGAAAGAATAGCGAAGGGCGATATTTGCCTGACGGATACCCTCGGAGATACTCGCTCCCGGGCGGATCACTGTGAAGCCGATCTTGTAGGAAACATATACCGGGATCTCTTCGATGGTGATCGTCACATCGTTGATGTTATTCAGTGCCGCCAGGATACTCTCGAGGCTTTCCTCGTTCGAGTAGTGATTGACGAGGATCGCATAATTCAGATTGTTTCTTTTGCAGAGGGTCGCATTCGGATAAGTGGAGAGGATCTCCGTTAATTCCGCTGAGATCTTCTTTACGATCGAAGAGTAGAAATCCGAGCCGAAAAGCCCCTGGATATCGCTGTCTTCGTTAAAAGCGAGCATCAGGATCGACATCGCACCGGAAGACGGGATCTTCGAAGAAGTGATGTAAGAGAAGTTCGGAAGATCCGTAAGCGGGTCATGCGTGGCCAGATGCTCGAAGTGGCGTTCTCTTTTCCTGCTTCCTGCCGAGATAGAGGAAATAACGATGCTGACCGCGACATAGATGAGCGCACGAATGAGCCAGGTCCAGCTCGAAGTATCACCATCATGCAGGTAAGTGATAAGAGGCCCCATCGCGATGCCGGAAAGAGCGGCAAAGAGCGCACTATACCATACCGGTGAGAAGAGCGCGGTAAGAACGATGGGGATAAGGATCAGATTGGCATAGATACTTGGCGTACCGCCCGTCATGTAAACGAGATAAGTTACGCCTGCGCCGACGAGAAATGTGGCCGGTATAAGAAATGAAAGAACAGACTTCTGCCGGTAAGAATCACTTGAACGCATAGAACTACTCCTTATTATCCTCTACTCATTTTATACCACTAGTTCTAAAAAGCCTACTTTCATTTGACTTAATTTTCAGTTTGTTGATAATTATAATTGTTGAGGAAAGCGAGGAAGATCATGCGTAAACAATGGTTCCAATCATTACTGATGCGCCGGGCAGTCATCATACTGATCCTGCTCGTGGAGATCTCGTCCTTCATTTTTCTTATCGTAGCCGGTACTACTATTTCGGAAGTCGCAGCTATCATATTCCGAGTTCTTTCTATTGTCGTTGCACTCTACGTCGTCAGTAAGAATGACAAAGGCGGGTACCGCCTGATCTGGGTGTTCCTGATCCTGATGTTCCCGATATTCGGCGGAGTCCTTTATGTGTTTATCAACTCCCAGATGATTTCTGACCGCTATGCGAAAAATCTGGATGAGGTCATCCGTTCTACCCAGGATCAGTTAACGATCGACCCGGCGCTCAATAACGAACTGAAAGAGAAATTCCCGGTATATGTAAAGAACGTGGAGTATCTGGAGAATGTCCAGAAGTTCCCCGTGTATAAAAATACGGATACCAGGTATCTTTCTCCGGGCGAGGAATTCTGGCCGGTTTTCCTCGAGAAATTGAAGACGGCGGAGAAGTATATCTTCCTTGAGTACTTTACGATCGGTGAGGGAAAATTCTGGGAATCCGTGCTCGAGATCCTGAAAGAAAAGGCGGCCAATGGTGTTCTCGTGCGCATCATGTACGATGACATGGGATGCTTCCTTACCCTTCCTTCCGAGTATCCTGATTATCTGAGGTCACTGGGCATCGAGTGTAAGGTCTTTAACCCGTTCCGCCCGTTCTTTACGACCATTCAGAATAACCGTGACCACAGAAAACTGACGTCGATCGACGGTAAAATCGCCTTCTGTGGCGGACTGAATCTGTCCGACGAGTATGTCAACGAGAAGGAGCGCTTCGGTTACTGGAAAGACTCTGCCGTCATGCTCGAGGGAGAAGCCGCCTGGAGTCTGACATGTTTTTTCCTTCAGATCTGGCAGATCAACCGGCCGCAGACCGAGGACTTCCGTCAGTACTATCCCTGGACAGATTCTCCCTGCCCGATCAAAAATGAGGGATTCATCCAGCCGTACAACGACATCCCGACAGATCACGAGCGTGTCAGCGAGAGTGTCTATATGCACATGATCTCCTCCGCGGAGAAATATATCTACATCAGTACCCCGTATCTTATCATCGATGAGGACATGATCTCCGCACTGAGCCTTGCAGCCAAGAGCGGAGTGGATGTCCGCATCGTGACACCCAGCAAATACGATAAGTGGATGATCCATCAGGCGACCCGAAGCTATTACAGAGATCTGGTCAATGCCGGAGTACATATCTATGAGTACACCCCGGGCTTTATGCACAGCAAGTCCGTCGTTATCGATGACAAAGCTGCGATCGTCGGTTCGGTAAACTGGGATTACAGGAGCCTGTACCTGCATTTTGAAAGCGCGGTATGGATGTGCAATACTCCGACCGTCCTCGACGTGCGGGACGATATGCTCAAGTCTTTTGAAGCTTCTGATGAGGTAATGAAGGAAGAACTGAACTATAAGCGCGGCTGGAGTCTGTTCCGTCTGATCCTCCGATTGCTCGCCCCGATTTTATAAGTTGCCCATCCGTGGTAAAATAAAGATACATTTTCTATTCGCTTGGCATATGCATCCCACCGTCTGAAGGGAGGATCCTTATTATGTTGAAGAACGCGTATCTGAATGAGAAACCTGAAAAGGAACTTCTTAAATCCCGTCTGAAAGAACAGGAAGATCTTCTGTTTGTAAACCAGAACAAGATCAAGGACAATAAGCTTCCGGTCGTCGTTTTGATCGAGGGCTGGGGCACCGCCGGAAAGGGCACACTGATCGGCAATGTCATCAACAACATCGACCCGCGCTTTTATAAAGTCGCGACCTTTGATATGCCGACTGACCTGGAGAAGAGAAAACCATTCCTCTGCCGGTATTTCGAGGCACTTCCGGAGGCGGGGAAATTCCGTTTTTATAACACCGGCTGGATGAATGAGATCGTTATGTCCCGCCTTGACGGATCGATGCCGAATTCTCTTTATGAGAAGCGCATCGCGAGCATCCGCAGATTCGAGCGCCAGCTGACCGACAACGGCTATCTGGTCTTAAAGTTCTTCATGCATATCACAGAAGAGGAACAGAAGAAGCGCATCAATAATCTCAAAGATCATATCGATACGAAGTGGCGCGTCAGCGAGGGTGATATCTGGCAGAACAAGCACTATAAGGACTGCGAGAAGATCTTCGAGAAATATCTGGAGGATACCAATACTTCTGCAGCACCGTGGTACATTATCGACGCGAAGTCAGAAAAGTGGGCCGAGCTTCAGGTGCTTGAGCGCATGAACGAGGGTATCGATATCGCGCTTCAGAATCATTCTCTGGCGGTACCGCTCCTTCAGAATACTTTCCCTCTCGTGAAGATGCCGAAACTTGCTGATATTCCTCTTGAGGGAAAAGAACTATCCGACGAGGAATATAAAGAAAAACTCGACAAACTCCAGGACCGCCTTTCCGAACTGCATAACCGTCTTTACAGAAAAAGAGTCCCGCTCATCATCGCTTACGAAGGCTGGGATGCTGCAGGAAAGGGCGGCAACATCAAGCGTATCGCCGAGGCCCTCGATCCCCGTGGTTACGAAGTGCATCCGATCGCAAGTCCGGAACCTCACGAGAAAGCGAGACACTATCTGTGGCGTTTCTGGACACGTCTTCCGAAAGACGGACATGTCGCGATCTTCGACAGAACATGGTATGGCCGTGTCATGGTCGAGCGTATCGAAGGATTCTGTTCCGAGAATGACTGGAAACGCGCCTATAACGAGATCAATGAGTTTGAAAAAGAACTCGACGACTGGGGTGCGGTCATCATCAAGTTCTGGGTGCAGATCGATAAGGACACCCAGCTCGAAAGATTTACCGACCGTCAGAACACTCCGGAGAAGCAGTGGAAGATCACGGAAGAAGACTGGCGCAACAGAGAGAAGTGGGACGTCTATGAAGATGCGATCAATGAGATGATCCAGAAGACTTCAACCAAGTTTGCCCCTTGGCATGTCCTCGAATCTGTCGATAAGAAATATGCGAGAATCAAAGCACTCGAGATAGTTATCAAAGAACTGGAGAAGAAACTCAAATGAAAGACTGGGAATTTGCCGGCCTATCTTTCGGAGGCTGGATCATATTGATTATATGGTTTTTTTCCGGCGGTTTGATCACAGCCTTTCTTGCTTCTTATCATGCGGAATATATCCGTAAGATAGG